>MDTB01168294.1_pt1 | contig 15299 bp, 20 predicted proteins | sample 811161 | NCBI WGS metagenome assembly MDTB01 (sample SAMN05326650, study PRJNA326480) | marine metagenome | isolation source: seawater | place: Mediterranean Sea | collected 2009 | reverse complement strand
TGCACATTCGTGACCAAGGAGCCCAGTGAATCTGAAATATCTCGCATTGCTTTTACAATACTCTCACCGTATTTATTCTGGGGAGCCAAAACAGCATATCGAGATATCCCTTGTGATCGAGCATATACTACTACGCGCTTTACTTGATCTTCTGGTAAAAACCCAAATATGAAAACACCTTTCCCTGTAACAGACCTATCGTTGGAAAATGCCAAAATAGGAACATTTGCAGCGCGCGCAGCAAACGCAGCTGACTCAACAGACTTTGCTAACAAAGGGCCGATAATTAAGGCAGCACCATCACTTATTGCCGCTTGCGCCGCAAACTCAGCCCCAGCAGGAACCCCTTTTGTATCATAAATCAACAATTCAAATCTCAAATCAGCAAAATCAAAAAGTGCTAATTGGGCCGCATTTAACATTGACCGACCTAATTCGCTATTTGGTCCGCTTAGTGGCAATAACAGCGCCACGCGAATAGAGTCTGAAGTAGAAGGTGGAGGAACATTGTTTCCAAATTTGCTTGATTTGCGAACTACTTTTGCTGGGCCTGTTAAAAATTTCATAAAAGTAGGTGGATCAACGTTTTTAACTTTCTCTTCAGAAAGGGACTTTCTATTTTTTTTGGAATTTGAACCTTGAAATTGTGGTTTTTCCCCAGAGACTACCTTGCTTTTAATCACTGGATTTGAATTCGACCCTTTAAATTCGAAACTAGGTTTTAACTTTACTTTACCTTGAACCGATGATGCTTCTAACTGAGAAGTTTCTAGCTGTTTAATTCTTTTTATTTCTTTAGCCTTATTGGTTTCTGCAATTTTTGCTTTATAAATTTCGTTTTGAGCACGAATCTGCAACTTTAATTGTTTCTCATTATATTGACATCCTGATAGAAATATCAATAACCCAAAGAAAAATATGGCGATATGAATAGTAAATCGCCAAAAATAAATAAATGAAAATGGAATAAAAATTGCCTGTAAAAAAATCAAAATCATTTTCTCAAAGTAAATTCGAACGCACAATTCAGAAATCTCTAACGGAGCCTGAAAGCCCCAGCGGTAATATAAGTATAAAACCACCGATAGAATCAGGACTTTATATTGTTTCCACCCCAATTGGCAATGCTCGTGACATTACACTAAGGGCAGTTGACATCCTTAAGTATGTCGATGCAATTGTTTGCGAAGACACACGCATTACGAGAAAATTACTAAATATACATAAAATTTCAAATCGTTTATTAGTATATCACGAGCATAATGCACATAGAGTTCGAGTGAAGATTCTTGAGCGACTTAAAAACGATGAAGCTATTGCGATTGTATCTGATGCAGGTTCACCACTTATATCGGACCCTGGATATAGATTAATCCAATCCTGTATAACTGAAGGCATTGCAATACATATAATACCTGGAGTCTCATCTGTGATCACAGCATTAGTAATTTCTGGCCTACCTACAGACAGGTTTTTTTTTCAGGGTTTTTTACCTAAAAAGCCATCTCAACGAATAAAATGTCTGAAATTACTTGATAAAATACCTGGAACCTTGATTATATTTGAAACAGGCCCTCGTTTGTACGCGAGTCTAACCGACATGTTAGGTGCTCTAGGTAATAGAAAAATATCCATAACACGAGAATTAACAAAAAAATATGAAGAAATAACCCGATCAAATTTAACTTGTCTCGTTGACTGGTACTCGTCAAATCCATATCCAAAAGGAGAGATAACTATAGTAATTGGACCTAGAATAAATAAAAAGGAATTTGATGAAAAACAGCTAATACGAAATATTTCTAAACAAATAAAAATACTTCCATTAAAAAAACTTGCCCAAAACTTATCCATAGAAACGGGCGTTTCAAAAACAAAGATATATGGCATCGCGCTGAATTTAAAAAAACAAAATCCAAGATAATATTCATATATGCACCTGCATCTTTTAAATCACAAACAAATTTAATAGATACTTCATAAAAATCGTTTCTGCCATTATAATAAAAAATCCTATAAAATATCAGAGGTACTAATGCAAAAAAATTGGCCTGCAATCAAAATAATCATTATTTTGTGTCAAGCATTTGCGCTTAACGGTTGCGCAAGCACTTTGATTGGCGCTGGCTCATCCGTCAGTTTGGCTGCACTTGAAGAACGTTCTAATCGGCAAATTGCTCAAGATTTCTCGATTGATGCAAAATTGAGATTAAAGTTTTTAAATGCTGAGAAAGGTTTTTTAATAGGTCTTAACGTTGAGGTTTTTAATGGACAAGTGCTATTAACTGGGGTGCTTGAAGATAATTATCTTGTCGCCGATGCCATAAGCCTCGCCTGGGATACAACTGGTGTTAAGGACGTAATAAATGAAATTCAAGTTGGTAAGACAAACCTTAAAAGTTTAACAATAGATACTTGGATCACATCACTTTTAACATCAAAAATAAGTCTTGATCGCAATATTTTCGCGATAAATTATAAAATTGAAACTGTTAATCGTATAATTTATTTAATAGGCATATCTCAATCTCAACAAGAACTGAATCAAGTATTAAGTCATGCAAAAAATATAAAGGGTGTTAAAAGAGTCATTAATTATGTCAAATTAAGTCGAGCTAAAAAATGACGTATAAAAAAAATATTTGTAAATATTTTACTAGTGTTGGAAGCTTAAGTGATGAACAAATAAATTTAGCTGAAGCTGCTTTAAACCTTAGCCTTTTTGCAAAAAAAAACATTAAATTAGATGCATACTGGAGACATATTTCAGCAATCAGTCGTGATGTCAAAAGTTACTTGTACGGTATAAAAGCACCTTTAGGATTGGAGGTTCGAATAGAGGCCGTGACCCATGTTATTCACAAAAAATATGGCTATATAGTAGATCCAGACGAATTCAAAAACAACAATGAATTAGACCTAACCTCTTTAATAGACTGCAGAATTGGAAATTCGATAACACTTGGAGTTCTATACCTAATAATATTATGGAGACAAAAATGGAGTGCTAGTGGTTTAAATTTTCCTGAGAGATTTCTTATCCGCCTCGAGAATAATAGAGAAAGAATAATTATTGATCCTTCATCTGGTGGCTGTACATTATCCACCGAAAACTTAAGAGAGATACTGAAGATTAATTGGGGTTATCAAGAAGAGCTCAAACCGGAATATTTTAATGAAGTAAGCAAACGGGACATCCTTCTAAACATGCAAGAAAATAATTTGATTTCTTATTTAAATAAAAACCGTATTGAGGAAGCAATAAAAACAATTATGATTGCAAATTTGCTCGCCCCTAATAAATTAACTTTTTGGCGCAAGTCTGGAAAAATTAGATACCAATTTACGAATGCACCCCATATAATTAATGCCTTTGAGCATTATTTAGAAGGGAATATAAGTGAAAAAATGCGAAACATTGCTATGCCACTACTACAGGACTTACAACATAATCCGTGAATTAAATTTAGGAGATATTCAATGGTTCTGAAAATTGGTATTCAAATGAACCATATAAGTACTATCAACATAATTGGTGATAGTACATTCTTATTAGCGCTTGAAGCACAAAGACGAAATTACGAACTTTACCACTTTGAGCCAAAAGATCTGACCATAAAAAATGGTTCAGCTTACGCAACCACACAAAAGTTAATTGTTAAAAATGACTATAAAAAACACTTCACGCTTGGTGTCAAAAAAGAATTAAATCTTCTGGACTTTGATATAATTTTAATGCGTCAAGATCCACCATTTAACATGTCATACATTGCTGCCACACATATATTAGAAATGGTGATGAATAAGGTGCTAATCGTCAATGATCCTATAAGCGTCAGAAATGCGCCTGAAAAATTATTCATGTTTCGTTATCCAAACTTACTTCCACCCACTTTGGTGAGCTCAGACATCCAACAAATTTATGCTTTTCGAGACGAACATAAAGACATTATTGTTAAGCCATTATTTGGCAACGGGGGAGCAGGCATTTTTCATATTAGTATGGAAGATGAAAACTTAAATGCTTTAATTGAAATGTTTACATCAATTAGTACAGAGCCATTGATGGTACAAAAATATCTACCCGAGGTTCGAAATGGCGACAAACGTATCATCCTAATAAATGGTCATCCAGCCGGAGCAACAAACCGACTCCCAAAATTAGGTGAGGCGCGGTCAAATATGCATGTAGGTGGCATAGCTGAAAAGGCAATTGTGACTGAAAACGAACAAGAAATTTGCTCAATAATAGGACCAGATTTGAAGAAACGTGGTATGATTTTTGTTGGCATAGATGTAATCGGAGGGTTTCTAACTGAAATTAACGTCACTTCTCCAACCGGAATCTACGAGATCAATAAGTTTGATAATGCGCACCTTGAAGCTGACATATGGAATTGTATAGAAGATAATCTAAAGCATAAATAGATTGAAATTTATCATATTCATGAAACTGGTTTTAATATTCCACCCAGATCACGACCACCCATCAAATGAATGTGAAAATGAGCCACTTCCTGATGAGCATTTTCGCCATGATTAGCTAAAACCCTATATCCGGTATTCTCAATCTTAAAATCAAACGCTATTTTACCTACAACCCGAATCAACTCACAAACTTGGTCTGAGCTTGCATTCCGTGAAAAATCAGCGAATGAGATAAACCTCCCTTTTGGTAACACTAAAATATGAACGGGGGCCTGCGGTGCTATATCATGAAACGCAATTACTAACTCGTTTTCAAAAACTTTGTCGCATGGAAGCTCACCGTTTATAATTTTCGCAAAAATATTGCCATTGTCATAAGTCAACTGAATACTCCTGAAATTATTTTAATAACCTTCTATTCTTTTTTTCTACCAAACCTGATGTCCCAAAACGACGCTTTAATTCATTCTCGACATCACCCAATTCAATGCCCAAATGTACCCACAAAACGAATAAGTGATAGAGTACATCAGCACTCTCATTTACCACATTGTGTTTCTTTTCACTTAAGGCGGCTATAACGGTCTCGATAGCTTCTTCACCAAACTTTTTGCAAATTTCCCCACTGCCCTTTTTTAACAAGCTATGCGTATAAGAACTTGGTTGATTTGTTATTTTTCTATTCTTTAGAATTTCATACAAATCATTAAATATATTTTGAACTTGATCCGACTTTTTCATTTCTAATTCCCTAAGACCATCCTATCGTACTTTAACACCACAAGACTGCATATACGCTTTTGCTTCACTTATCGAAAACTCACCAAAATGGAAAATTGATGCTGCTAAAACTGCTGATGCGCGCCCCTTTGTCACCCCCTCAACTAAATGATCAAGAGTACCAACCCCGCCCGACGCTATAACAGGTATAGGAACGGAATCACTTACTGCTCGTGTTAGCGGCAAGTTAAACCCGCTTTTTGTACCATCTTTGTCCATCGATGTTAATAAAATTTCACCAGCACCCAAATCACTCATGCGTTCTGCCCACTTAACTGCATCAAGACCTGCTGAGATGCGCCCTCCGTGCGTAACTACATCAAAATTATTTGCTTCTCCAGACTTCGCATCAATTGATACTACAATACATTGTGATCCAAATTTTTCCGCGGCATCGCTAACAAACTTTGGATTTTTTACAGCCGCAGTATTAATCGCCACCTTATCTGCTCCTGCCATTAACAATCTCCTAACATCATCAATCGAACGAACCCCACCACCAACAGTCAAAGGCATAAAACATTTTGCTGCAGTTCTTTCCACTACATCTAAAATTGTATCCCGATTTTCATGACTAGCCGTTATATCAAGAAAACAGAGTTCATCTGCTCCTTCCTGATCATAATTTTGTGCCTGTTCAACCGGATCTCCTGCATCCATTAAATCTACAAAATTCACACCTTTTACAACCCGGCCTTGGTCTACATCTAAACACGGAATTACGCGAACTTTTAACATGACATATAATTTAAACATAGGTTGGTTGCACTCGTAATGTCTATTTTACCGTCATAAACAGCTCGCCCTGAAATCACTCCTCCCAAATTAACCTGGTTTACACGCATCTCTTTTAAAAGACAGCTTAAATCGGAATGTGACGAGATGCCCCCTGACAGAATAACAGGAATCGTAATTTTTTTTGCTAATTCCAATGTGGACTCAATATTTGGTCCCATCATCATACCGTCGCGTGATATATCTGTATGAATAATTGCTGAGACACCAGAATCCTCAAATTTTTGTGCTAATTCAATTGCAAAAATATTAGATGTTTTTGCCCACCCATCAGTCGCCACTCTCCCATCGTTTGTATCGATACCAACTGCTATTTTCCCGGGATATCTCTTACACGCATCAACTACAAATGAAGGATTTTCAAGAGCAATTGTTCCAAGAATTACTCTCTTTACACCCCTTGATAACCAACTTTCAATAGTCTCTATGGACCTGATACCCCCACCAATCTGAACTGGAATTGAAATATTGCTCAAAATATTTTGAACCGAAGTAGAGTTTATAGATTTTCCACAAAATGCTCCATTCAGATCTACAATATGTATCCATTTTGCACCTTGACTTTCAAAATCAATCGCTTGCGCTACGGGACTTTCATGAAAAACTTTAGCTGAGTTCATATCACCTTTTAAAAGGCGAACACACTGCCCTTCTTTGATATCTATTGCTGGAAAAAAAATCATATCAAAATTTACTTATCACAAAAAGCATCAGGGTTTCCACTCCATAAAATTTTGAATCAAACACAAACCAAACGCTTGGCTTTTTTCAGGATGGAACTGTGTTCCAATAATATTATCACGTCCCACTATTGCAGAAATTTTCCGCCCATAATGAACCGTAGCATAACAATTCTTTTGCTCTAAGTTCTCAAAATGAAAGGAATGCACAAAATATGCATGATCACCGCTATTTAGGCCCCTCATCAATGGATGATTTTTTTTACGAATTAATATATTATTCCAGCCCATATGAGGAACTTTCAGCGATTTTTCTAAATTTTCTAATTTTATAACATCGCCAGCTATCCACCCCAATCCTCTCGTCACACCATTTTCCCAACTTTTATCACCTAATAATTGCATCCCAACACATATACCAAGAAATGGTTTGCCGACTGCCAACACTTGAAACCTAAGAGCTTCAATCATCTCTGGTATCGATTCAAGACCATCAAGACAATCTGAAAAAGCACCGACCCCAGGTAAAACAATATGAGAGGCTTTTTTTAGATCTTCAGCTTTCCTTGACACACTAACTGTAACTTTTTGCTTTATAAAACTAGCTGACCTCTCAAAAGCCTTTTGTGCAGATCTTAGATTTCCAGACCCATAATCTATAATGACAACGTTTAACATGATGAAAAGTCACAGCCTTAATAATTCACTAAAATCTGTTTTCGTGATAAAAACTTAATCAAAGCGCTATCTTTATTCTTACAAAAAATTAAATCTAATAATTGAAAGTCTTTTTTTTCTAAAAACCACCTTTGCATGTCATTTGCGAATATCCCCAAAAAAATAGAAAACCACAAATATGAGCTTATCATTTCTATTACATCAGTTTTTAAAAATATTACCGTAAGTATAAAAGAAAATAGTACTCCACAACTTACAAGCCAATGAGCACTATACATAATCCAAAAAATCGAAAAACAAAAAGCAGGCCATGAAAAACCCTCTTTAATTACTATTATTTTTTGTAGATTATTAGAATCTTTTGCTTCACCATATACTGAATAAATATGCATACTAGTCACCGTACGTCCTAAACCCGACTTATAATGAACCTCCAAGAACACCTTTTGTAGACGGTATTGCATCAGATTTTCTCAGGTCCATTTCTATAGCATAGCGTAAAGCACGTGCCAAAGCTTTAAAACAAGATTCAACTATATGATGATTATTTTCTCCGTAAATGTTCTCAACATGAAGAGTGATTCCTGAAGATTGCGCAAAAGCTTGAAACCACTCCTTAAATAACTCCGTATCCATTTCTCCCAATTTTGACCTGCTGAAGCAGACTTTCCAGATCAAATATGGTCGATTAGAAATATCCAAAGTAACCCTACTCAATGTTTCGTCCATGGGTATTGTAGCAGCACCAAAACGATTAATCCCTTTCCTAGAACCCAATGCTTGATTAATCGCTTCACCAATAACAATTCCGGTATCCTCTGTCGTATGATGAAAATCAATCTGTAAATCACCGACGGCTTCTACATCAATGTCTATCAAACTATGCCGAGACAGTTGCTCCAACATGTGATCAAGAAACCCAATCCCCGTTGATACATTGTAGGTCCCTGTGCCGTCCAGATTAATCGAAACCTTGATCTTTGTCTCATTCGTTTTACGTTCAATTGTTGATCTTCTCATATAAAAAGCTCCACATAAATAAACACCTATTAGATTCTTAACAGGTAATTTAATAAATCACCAGCATCAGACGATGCCTTCACAAATCGGAATTTGCTAGTATAGTCCAATAATTGATTTACGCTGGATAAAAATAATCTAAAAATAGGCTAAATAAACTATGATCAACAAAACTTTACCCACTTGGCACGGAACAACCGTCCTATCTGTCCGTAAAAATAATAAAGTAGTTATTGCTGGCGACGGGCAAGTCAGCCTTGGCGATACCGTAATTAAAGCAAATGCACGCAAAGTTCGCCAATTAGCGGATGGTGCAGTAATTACTGGTTTTGCCGGAGCCACAGCTGATGCATTTACGCTCTTTGAACGCTTAGAAGGGAAGCTTGAACAATATCCAGGACAATTAACAAGGGCTTGCGTTGAAATGGCTAAAGATTGGCGCACCGATCGATATCTACGAAAGCTTGAAGCAATGATGGCTGTTGCTGATAAAAATGTCTCATTAGTTATTACAGGAAATGGAGATGTGCTTGAACCAGAAGACGGGCTTATTGGAATTGGTTCCGGGGGCAACTATGCCCTATCTGCTGCACGAGCTTTAATTGAAATGAAAAATATGGATGCAGAGATTATTGCTAGAAAAGCAATGGAAATTGCAGCAGAAATCTGTATTTATACTAACCACAATATTACAGTTGAAAAATTATGAATTTTGAAAATAGTTTTACTCCAAGAGAAATTGTCTCTGAGCTAGATAGATTTATTGTAGGACAAGCGGAAGCTAAGCGAGCAGTTGCGATTGCTCTTAGAAACCGTTGGAGACGGCAACAATTAAAAGGCTTAATGCGCGATGAAGTCCTTCCAAAAAACATTCTTATGATTGGTCCCACAGGTGTCGGTAAAACTGAAATCGCGCGGCGGCTTGCAAAATTAGCACAAGCACCATTTGTTAAAGTTGAGGCAACAAAATTCACTGAGATTGGATATGTCGGCAGAGATGTGGAACAAATGATTCGGGATCTTGTTGAAAATGCAATTCACTCAATTAGAACAAAACAACGAAAAGAGGTTGTTGCAAAAGCAGAGCTTGGTGCAGAAGATCGTGTTTTAGATGCTTTAGTTGGAGAAAACGCGAGTAGTGAAACACGTGATAAATTTAGAAAAATGTTACGTGAAGGAAGTTTAGGTGATAAAGAAATTGAAATTCAAGTGACTGATAGTCCTAATTTGACCATGCCTAGTGTTGATATACCAGGCATGCCAGGGTCTCAGATGGGCATGATTAATTTAAATGAAATGCTTGGAAAAACATTTGGACAAAACAAAAAACCAAAAAGAATGACCGTTACTGAGTCATATGATATTTTAATGGAAGATGAGTGCGACAAACTTTTAGATGAGGATAAAATTGTACGGTTAGCAATAAATTCCGCCGAAAATCAAGGCATTGTCTTTATTGATGAAATGGACAAAATTACAGCAAAATCAGATCGCAGTGGCGCAGACGTAAGCCGTGAGGGTGTACAAAGAGATTTGCTTCCACTTATTGAAGGCACCACAGTTTCCACAAAATATGGCCCAATTAAAACCGATCATATTTTATTTATCGGCTCTGGGGCATTTCATTTGTCCAAACCATCTGACATGCTACCCGAATTACAAGGACGATTGCCCATAAGAGTGGAGCTAAAAGATTTAAACAAAGATGATCTAGTAAGAATCCTAACCGAGCCTGAAGCTAGTTTAGTAAAACAATATATTGCATTAATGGGTGTAGAAAAGGTCGAATTAGAAATAACAAAAGAAGGCATAGATGAAATTGCTACAATAGCTGCAGAAATAAATCAAGGTGTTGAAAATATTGGAGCAAGAAGATTACATACTGTCTTAGAAAAGCTATTAGAAGATATCAGTTTTTCAGCATCTGAAAAAACTGGTGAGAAAATTATCATAAGTGAAAAAGAAGTGAAAACAACTTTATCAAGCCTAGCCAAAGATGCTGACTTGAGGAAGTTCATTCTATAAAGCTTTAGATAAGCACACTTGGAAGAGCTATCAGACAACTTACTTTGTTTTAAATTATTCTATTTTATCGATGATATGCTCAATTGTTTGTTCATCTAACTCATCAATTTTCAGTGCGAGTAAATTAGCTAAATATGTCGCCTGAGTACTCAATTGAGATGTATCTATTATAGCTTTTGGATGAGAGAGCTGCGCTAGACGTTTAAGTTCTTCAGCATCATCCCATATTAAATCCAAATAACCACAAATTTGCTGAACTAAACCAGAACCGGGGCGACCTCTGAACCCATGCTCTAATGCTGAAAAATATGCAGCTGTTACCCCAAGATCAGTGGCCATGGTTTTTAATAGAATTTTTTTATTATTTCTATGTTCTCTGATTTTTGCACCAAAGGGTGTCATCTTTTATTCCTTATTATTAAATAAAGTGCACCTTCACCGCCGTGAACAGGGGCAGCATAATTGAAACCTCTAATCCAACCTCTAATTGGGTGCTCATTAAGCCACTTTGGAACCAACTGTCTTAAGACACCCACTCTGCCTTGATTAACCCTACCTTTACCAGTAATCACTAAAATCTCTTTATATTGAGAAAGAAACGCATTTTTAACAAATGCTATTAAAGATCTTTTAGCAACTTCTTGCGTCATTCCATGTAAATCCAAAACTGCTTGAAACTCTATTTTCCCCCGTTTCATCCGATTCTTACTTTTTTTATCAAGACTAGAGCCTTTTCCATGTTCTAAAAAATCAGGGTGGTGTTGTTTTGACGTCAATTTTCTATCTTTATGATTCAACAGCTTGTATTTGTTTAACATCGGATGCTGAGACGGTGGAGTAATTGAAATATTCAATGTCTCTACATTTTCAGTCACCATTTTCCAAAGTTTAAGCTCATCTGGAGCTAAATTACGAGCTTGCGCTGGTTTTGAACTTTTTTGCTGGGGTTTTTTATTTGAGTTCATTGTTTATAATAACAATATCTAATGATTGCGGACCATGAACCCTTAACAGGAGTGTTTGTTCAATATCAGCTGACCTTGAAGGTAAAACTGTATAATCAAATTGCATGAATTCTTGAATGACGTTTCGCGCTAAATTTTGTGTTTCATTATTGACACCAGAATTATAGGCTGGCTGACCACAACATGTTTGTGCTTTAGGAATCGATACTTTACATCCCATACTCGTCAGAATATTCAGCGCAGCCCACGCAATCTTTGGTCTTATCAAATCCACTAAACAAGTCACATATAGCGCTATGTGAATTTTTGAAAATTCTAGAGATTTTTTATCACAGGAATTATCAATCATGGCAATTAATCTACATATTCTAGCTTACAAAACCATTTTTTTATGATCAGTAATTACTTAACTGTTGAATCTTTTAACTTGGAAACTTTGGGTAATAGTATGAAATAATGGCCTTGGTTCTTCATAAGACCGGCTTTTTTTCCAGCGTCTAAGCCACTACCCCAATAAACATCTCCTCTTACAGCTCCTTGAATGGCCGAGCCCGTATCTTGAGCAATAAACAATCTCCTTAGTCGTTTTCCAGCCTCCTCCCCAGGAAAAGAAGTTGATAACCAGACTGGAGTACCGTATGGGGTATACCTAGGATCAATAGCAATACTGCGGCCAGGGGTCAAGACAACGCCGCTACTCCCAACTGGCCCATCATTCTCCAAAACACGAAAAAAAATAAAAGATTTATTCTTATACATCAACGATTGCGCCAAAAGTGGATTTTGATCCATCCAAAACTTGATAGCCTGCATAGAGACTTGATCTAAAGACATAATTCCGCGAGCCACAAGCTCGCGACCAACTGACGAATATTTATGACCATTTTTACCAGCGTAACCTATTCTAACGTCCGTACCATCAGGAAGTATAATTCGCCCCGAACCTTGTATATGTAAAAAAAATAAATCAATTTTACTGTCAACCCACAATATTTCCAACTGCTTTCCAAATAACGCACCATTCTCTATCTCTTTACGATTAAAGTAAGGAACAATCTTCTTAGAAATTAACCTCCCAAAAAGCTTTTTATTTGGTAAGTCCATATTAAATTCGTTTAAATTGATTTTTATTAAATCTTCAGGAACAGAATAAATGGGATACTTAAAAGTACCGGTGGGTCGGAAAGACCCTTGAAGCTCTGGTTCATAATAACCAGTAAATAACCCTACAGATTGTCTTCTATTTGAAAATGCATATGGCTGAAAACGCGATTCAAAAAAATAACGGGCTTCTACATTATTCCCAGGTTTGATAAGCGATATTGATTGGCAAATTTCTACCCAGTCTTTAATTTTCCCCATTTCTTCTTTTTTTCCAAAATTTGCAGTTAATGGTTTTTTTAATATTGATCTGCAACTTTTTGAAAATGCTTTTAAAACTTCGCTATGATGGTCTGTCTTCCAACCCGGAAGATCCGAAAATGTCACTGGCGCAAGCTGAAATTGCTTTTGTGGCTCATTTTTTTTCGTTTTATCATATGTCGGATATAAAATAGAGTGGTTATAACTACAGGAGCAAAGAAATAATACGAACCCAAAAAAGCAACAATTCTTATTAAAATTAGGTTTTATTTTTTTAATCAAGGCTACGTGTCGCCACCAATGTCCAATTGGGGTTTTTATTATTCGTATCACGAGAGAAGGTCCAAAAGTCCGTTACCACTATGACGCGTTTTGGGTCACCGTCTACGATTTTTTTGTTTACATCATAGCAAACCGTAATTTGATCTGAAATAAACTTTACGGTTATATTTGCAATAGTATCGTTTAGATAAACTTCAACTATTTCAGCATTAGTTATACCGACCAGAGTATCTTCTACAAAATGACCATCTTTTTCTCTATTTTTTATGACAGTTGAAAAATTGCTGAAAACCTCATTACTCAAAAGTCTTTTCAATGTAACGGTATCACCATCTGAAAATGATTTTAAAACCATTTCAAAGGCTACACGTGCACCAACTACAAACTCTTCACTGGAAAAAGACGCATCTAAGTTTTGTAATTTACTTAATTGCTCTGGTATTGAGGATTGATCTAAATCAATTTCTAAATCATCATTGATTTTATCTATATCATTTAGATTTGCTTTTGTAATATTGACGTCAGATAACTCGATGACGTTTTGTACTTTTTTTGTCTCACTTTTATCCACCTTTATATCACGTTTAGTGACATGGTCGTTACCATTACGTCGGCCTAGTACACTCCGCAATCTTATTGCTAAAAAAAGGGCAATCATTGCAAAAAGGATTATATCAATGCTTTGAAAGCTGTTTCCCATTAATTTCCTGACATTTATTTAATTCAATTTATTTCAATGATTAATAGATGAAAACCTATTAACACATCTTCACTAGCATATTTTATCGTGTATACTCAATAAACAATCGTTAATTATATATAATGTAGACTGTTCTAATGACAATTAATACCTTACATATATAAATAAGACTTATTTAAGGAAAGAGCAAGTATGCGTAACAAGTACTTTTTTATCATACTATTTGTTCCTATATTAGAAATTGTCACTTTTATTAGCCTTGCAGACAAATTTAACACCATAGGAATTATTCTTAGTATTCTAATAACAACAATGGCCGGTATATTCATATTACGTCGCCAAGGTATAGCGTTTATGCGTTATGTAAAAATGGGACTTAAACAAGATGCAAATTTCAAAAACTCATTTTCATCAAATTTTATTTTATTTTTTTCTGGAATCTTTCTAATCGTCCCAGGTTTAATAACAGATGCAATAGGATTAATATTAATTATATTGTGGTTAATTAACTATGTTAAAAATGTGAACAAAAAAAATATAAAAACCGATGCGTTTAATGTTGATGGCCCTGTTATTGATGGTGATTTTGAAAACCTAACAGATAAGAATGAAATTTGATCTATTTTTGTAAATCATTTTTTCATAACGTTTTTATTTAATTTTGGAGAAAAAAATGGCAAAAAAAGCTACACCACAAGATACTGAAAAAGTACCAGAGGTTTCAGGAAGCGCTATACTAGTAAATGCACAGTTTATCAGGGACTTATCATTTGAAGCCCCAAAAATGCCTGAAATATTGGCAGAAATGCAAACAAACCAGCCTGACATAAATATAAATGTAAATGTAAATACAAAACAATATGAGGATAATGTCTTTGAAGTTATACTTAGTATTGATGCAAAAGCAATGGTTGGCGACGAGATAGGTTTTATAATAGAATTAGAATATTGTGGCGTTTTTACTTTAAATTGCGACGAGGAAGCCTTAAAACCTATGGTGTTAATCGAATGTCCTAGATTATTGTTTCCGTTTGCTAGAGCAACACTTGCTCAAGTAACCCGAGATGCAGGGTTCCCGCCACTAATGCTTGGTACCGTCGATTTTGCAGGCATGTTCCAAAAAGAACTTGAACGCCAAAACAATGATACTGTAAATTAACAAAATTATTCTTGACAACGCTTACATTATTTGAGCTTTAACCATAACGGATCATCAAGGGTTTTTAGAAATTCTTGATGAGCAAGTTCTTCGTCTGGGCTAATTTTTTGAGTACGCAGTACATGTGGGAGATTTTCTGTTTTATTATCATCCATTACGTTGAAATCATTTTTAGATACTGATAAATTTAAACCCTGTTGACGTCCCCCATTTAACTCAATGTAAACCTCAGATAATAATTCTGCATCTAAAAGTGCTCCGTGTAAATTACGGTCCGAATTATCAATATTAAATCTCTTACATAGAGCATCTAAATTTACCAATGATCCTGGAAATTTTGCACGTGCTAAAACAACTGTATCTAAAACAGGATTTTTTATGTCGGCTACTTTTTGACGTTTTAATTCTGCGTTAATAAAAGCAAG
>MDTB01108474.1_pt1 | contig 15303 bp, 19 predicted proteins | sample 811161 | NCBI WGS metagenome assembly MDTB01 (sample SAMN05326650, study PRJNA326480) | marine metagenome | isolation source: seawater | place: Mediterranean Sea | collected 2009 | reverse complement strand
CAGTTGATTCGAATTTTTTAAGGAACGGAATGACTCCTGTGTGTTGAACCTCCCCACCTCTAATTTTACTGTTGATACCTCTAATACGTCCTGCGTTGATTCCTATGCCTGCTCTTCTGGCAACATATAATCCAATTGCCATATCACTTGAAAAGATTGAAGGGAGTGTGTCGTCACTGTCAACAAGAACACAACTTGCAAATTGTCTAATGGGTGTTCTTACACCTGCCATCACTGGAGTAGGAATGTTAATTTTGTGTTGTGAAATTGCATCATAGTATTTTTTAACATAAGACATTCTTGTTTTTGTTGGGTAGTCAGCAAATAAAGTTGCCGCAATCATCATGTACATATCCTGAGGTGTTTCATATAATTGTCCTGAACTTCTATCCTGAACAAGATATTTGTCAACAACTTGTCTCAGGCCTGAATATGTAAAATTTAAATCTCTATCTCTTCTTATCCATGTATTAAATCTTTTAATATCTGACGAACTGTATTTTTCAACAATTCCTTTATCATACACACCAAGTCTAATATTTCTTAATACTAATTTCAATAATGGAATATATTCATATTGTCCGTGTGCTTCTTTTCTAACATCATAAGATAGTAATCTTGCCGCGGCATATTGATAATTTGGATTTTCTAATGTAATTAAATCGTTGGCTGAACGCACTAAAACATTTTGAATATCTTTTGTTGTCATTCCATCATAGAATTGAATGTTAGCATTCATCTCTATTTGTGATGCTGACACACCAGGAAGGTCTTCGCAGGCTTCTTCAACCACGAAATGAATTTTGTTTATGTCTAAGGGTTCCAACCTACCATCTCTTTTTTGAATTTTCATCGCACTCGAGTTGGTTGTTGTCATTGTACTTTTAATTTTTTTCTTTTTGATTGTTGTTTGTGTATCCATATTTATCGTAATTGTATTTTATACTGTTTTTTTAAAATTTTACTCGTTGTCATAACGTTAAAACTGCTACGTCGTTTTGCAATTTTATTTTATACTAATATTATGATAAAAAAAGTTTTTTGTCTAGTATAATTTATCTACAACTGTAGATTTTATGTTGGTATTATACAAAAAGTTGGACTTGGTATTCCATTGTTGCGGTTGAACCAGTACTAGAAGTAGTATATTGAATTCTGATTGTGTCATTTCCAGCGGTAGAATCACCATCGGATGTCTTAGCCGAAAGTGTTACTCCTGCATCACCGTTGCTTTCTTCATAATCATCATTAGATGACGCATGTTCTCCTGCGGCACTTACAGATAATACTCCTGTTCTGTAGGTAGATCCTCTGTTTATCTTATAACTTATTTTCACTCCTTTGTCATAAAACCCAGGAAGGTATATTCCTGTATCGGTGGCCGTCGATGTGTTGTCTGTCAAAGTAATTTGTTTAACTGCTTTTGTATGTAATCCAATACCCTGTACTTCTGGTGGAGCATTTGAAGGCGCAGTAGAGTCAGCAAAGTTTGTATCTCTTTGATCTGTTCTTTCAAAAAAGTCTAAGATTGACGTACATTCATCGTTGTCAAATTGTATCACAGGCACTTCAGAAATGGAATCCACTCCTTGAAAATTATTAGCAACATCTTGAGCATACCAGTTGCCATATGAAATAATGTTTCTTGGTCCTGTGCCTGAATCTGCACCAGCGGCTGGTTTTACATAAATTGCTTGTTGTCCTATATCACTCCAACTTGATCCTGCAAACTGAATGCTTCTTGGACCTTTTGTTAATCCATTTGTTGAACCGTCCATTGATTCTCCAATCATAGCACCATAGTAAGAAGTTGCAAAATCACAGTTAGTAAAACTCATATTTGATACATCATAACTTATATCAATCAGTCTAGCAAATTTAGTAAACTGACATTGATTAAAAACAATGTTGGCACAAGGAAGTGCAGTTGTTGATCTCACTGTTACGCCTTTTGAATTTGATGCATCGTCACCACCTGATGCATATGATCCTGTAAATTTACAATTATTAAAATAAACTTTAGTTGCATTATCAATCGACACACCACCATAAGCAACTGTGTTTCTGAAAGTAATACCTTCAATTTGAATTTGTGTTGGAACTGTTTCCGAACTATCACCAATGTTTCCAAAAGTTTGACCACCGGTATCCTCTGTAACTGCAACTGCATTGTTTCCTTCATTTCTTATAAATGTTTTATCTGGTCCTTCACCAACTAGATGTGCGTAAGGTGGAATTTTAATTGCTGTATTCACACGATAAATTCCTGCAGGAAAAAATAATATTCTTCTTGCTCTCGTATCTGCTTGGTCTGTGTCTGAATAAAGTTCTTCTATTGCTCTCTGAATTGCTGTTGCATCTGCTGTTGAATCATCACCTTTTGCTCCAAAGGCTTTAACCGAAACATAATCATCTAATGTTTGTTGTAATGTTCTTGTGACATCTGCACTGGCTCCTGTTAGAATAGGAGTTGAATCTTCTAAATATCCTTTGTAGGTATATGATAGTGCTGTTGTAAATGCTGTAGAACCAGAAGTCATTACTTCTGTGTTTCCTACTGCTGGTGCACCATCAGCCACTGTTCCGTTTCCTATGTAAAGTCTTTGCTCATCAACTACCCAACCTAATTCTCCTGCGGCTAATTGAGGTAAATCTACCTTTTTTCCACGTCTGTGTTGTATTCTACTGATCTGTACTATTGGCATAATACAGTTATTTATTACAGTATAGACTTGTAGTATTGTTCCAGTTTAGCATACCATTGTCCTACCCAATGGTCGTAATTGTCTATGTCAAAGGTTTGAAATTCATTATTTTGTGTGCATATAAAGATACGTCCTGTCTTAATCTGAGTATCATACATTTTGTTGTGTGCCTCAGAATATGCTACTAATTGAAGATAGTAGTCTTCGACCCATTCTTTTTTCTTTAATCTACGTGCCTGCTTAAAATCCATAATAGCAGGAGCACCTTTGTATACACCAACTAAATCAGTGGTGCCTGCATACAGTTCTGGATAATGCAAAGATACTTCCGATCCCCATACTTCGGACACATCTGTTAATCCATTGTCTATAATAACATTTGCCATGTTATATGCTTTTTGTTGTATAAAATTTGATCCTGGTTTTCTGTCCTCACCTTTCACATGCTTTTCTAAACTTTTGTGCATCACCGTTCCGATATTAGCAGATTCTTGCGTTATCTGTGCGGCCTTTTCTGCCCCCACTCTCTTTCTCCATGCGTGTAGGTGTGTCATATCTTTTGTTGCAGACAGCACAGTGGTTACGGAAGGGACTAGTCTTCCGTCAGGAGTTTCATAATGCCTTTTACCATTCTTAGCGGTCTTGCTTAACTCTCCATAATTGTATTTTTGAACATAGGCAATCCCTTTAGTTTTTAAAACGTCTATGGGTATTTTCATATGGATAATTATACTATATAATGTCATATATTACAATAGAAAATATTAATAGTATTAATGCCGAACTCACGAACTATTGTAATGCCGCTTGTCCTATGTGTGCTAGATATTTTTTAGATGGAAAAGCACAGGATAAAATTATAAACAATGCCCATACAAGTTTAGAATTCTTTGCTGAAAAAATACCTTTAAATGTAATTCAAAGGTTAGAAAGATTTCGTTCATGTGGTAACCTTGGCGATGGTGCAATGGCACCAGAATGTTTACCAATTTTTCAATATGTTAGGAAACACAATCAAACAGTCAAATTGCAACTTCATTCAAATGGTGGATTAAGGAACAAAGAATTTTGGCAGGAACTTGCTAAACTGGATGTGAATGTAACATTTGCAATAGATGGTTTGCAAGATACTAACCATCTTTACAGAAGAAATGTTAAGTGGGAAAGGCTAATGACAAATATTGAGGCATTTATAAGTGCTGGAGGCAAAGCAAGTTGGGATATGTTAGTCTTCAAACATAACGAACATCAGATAGAAGATTGTAAAAAACTATCAAAAAAATTAGGATTTTTAAATTTTCAAAGTAAAAATTCATCTAGATGGGCAGACTATGATAGCGATGGCAACTGGATGGACGTAGACAGTATAAAAGTAGACGATTATGAAATTGAAAAATCATCTGCAGTCAAAATAGATAAAATTGGATCTGGTGGGAACAGTGAAAGACTTAATATAAACAAAGATGATTTCAAAACAAAAAAAATTAAATGTGGATCTTTTGATAGGTATATAGAATTATACATTGCCGCTAACGGTGATGTAAGTCCTTGCTGTTGGCTAGGAGATCTTAAACTACACGAATCAAAAAATATTATAAAAGATTATGATGCTGTAAATTTAAATTATACTTCACTGGACAATATATTGCAGGGAGAATTTTTCAATACGTTATGGCAAGGGATACAAGGAAAAGAAAACTCCTATAGACTTCACACTTGCTATTTTACGTGTGGAGTAAACTAGCCTCAAGATTTGGTAATAACTTTCGCCAGGTTGGTGTGTGTTTTCTAAATTTGTCTTGAGCATCGTTATATTTTACAAACATTTTTTGATACATTTTTTTCTCATGATCTGAAAACACTTCCTGCCTTAAAGTTGCAATATGACCGCGTATGTCTTTAATATACTTTTCCATTGAAAGTTTGTTTAAATTTTTTTCTAAATCATCAGCAACAGTGTTTTTATAATCTGATGGCAAGATATCGTAATTACAAATTAAAGGATATTTTACATGTGAATAAAATTCAGAGGCAGATCTTTCATATAAATTTTCTTCAAAGAACAAGCACAACTCTATCAATTGATCAATGTTTAAAACTTGAATTGCTGGATTGTAAGAAATTCCTCCGTTATCATATTTTTTTCCTATGTCTTTGTAAAATTCAATAGAGTTTTTAATTGAATTCCAATTGGCGGGATATCTAATATAATGGTTACGTATTCCAACAGCATCAATACTTGCTGTAATAGACCACTGTTTCATTGATCCTAACCAACTTGATATATTTTTATTTGTGTTGGTCATATTGCTGTGTATCAGGACAGACTTATCTTTTAATGTATTTGCTTTATAACAGAATTCTAGCAGTTCGTAGAATTCTTTAATGATAGTTGGCTCTCCACCTATAATATTTAAATCACTCACGTTACTGCTTACGTGTTCAAAAATACTTTTTTTTATTTTATCATTTTTAAACCAGTCGTAAATAATATCAAGTTCGCCTGTCCAGTTATTCACTGTGCCACTTTCTTTTTTGACCCATTGTAAAAATTCAGGATCTGCATCACCCATTTTTATTAATTCTTTTCCAATCATATGACTGAAATCATGACTGCACATTTTACAATGTAAATTACAGATGTTTCCAAAATGTAACTCTAAACTTTTTGGTGATATATTCACACTGCCATCAGTATTAGTTTGTGCAAGAAGCATATCCATATCAGCGGTAGATCGCATTGAAGAATGTCCATCGTCTTCTTGAATATAACATTTTTTACATTGAGGTACACGTTTGCCATTCATTAATGCAAGTCGCATCTGTTTCATGTAGTTGCTGTTCCAAGAGTCATTCACTAAATCTCTTTGCATATTGAATTGATGATATCCGTTGTCTTTAGTAATATGTTCGTCATTCATACAGCATATTTTTTGATGTCCGCTTGTGGCAACATACAGTTGAGTCCATGGAAGATTGCAAAATGTTTTAGACATAGTTTAATAGCGTCTCTGGTTTTACTTTATTTTCATATATTCCTACAAAATTATGTTCTTTGTCAAACAGATATTTTGTAAAGTTCCAGGTAGGTTTACCATACTTTTGAAATAATTTTATTGATAAGTCACTTTTGATCACAATAGGAAATGTAATGCCGTATTTTTTTTGATAATGTTGAATAATTTCATAGTTATCTCCGGGTTCTTGTTTTCCGAATTCGTTTGTTGGTACAGCAATTGGTACAATTTTCCCAGATTCATATAGTTTCTGGAACTCATAAAGTTGTTGTGTGAAGCCACAGAAAGATGCACTGGTAAAAATAACCAATGGCTTGTTGTAATATCTGTCAGAAGACAGCAATCCATTTTTTAATGACTCTAGGTCAAGTTCTAATAACTTGTCGGACATAATGTTATTTAACGGAGATTTATTGTCGTCTTTTCATTGCAGATTTTGCCATCTGCTTGACTTTATCTGTAGAACCTTGATTATCAAAATCCATCTTTGGATCTGCTTCTGATTCTTTATCTGTTTTAATTACTATTTTTTCTTGGTCAAAATCTGATACAACATTTTTAAGATCTGAATCTTGATCATACATTAATTTAAATACATCATAATTGAATGCTGGATAACCTGTGTTACTCATGATGCTTTTTACAGCATCCATGCTTATCTCAGATGAATTATTCTTTTCATCTGCATCACCTTTCATGTTCATAAGAACATTCATTAATGCTGACTTTAAATCTTTATTTTGAAATTCGAAAAATCTCACGGGTTTACTTTCCCGCTAGTTTGCCTAGGATTCTATTTGATTGTTCAAATACTTCTTTGGATTCTCTTTGTTCTCTGCCTTCAGGTTCTGTGCCACCTGCTTCGGCATCAGAGGCTCCAAACTCATCTTCTCCTGCGTCTGTATCTGTATCAAGTGAGTCTAGATCTGTATCCATGTTCATCGTGTCATCGGCACCCATAGGTTCTGAAGCAGTTTCCTCTCCGGTCAATATTCTTACACCGTTATCTAACTCTTGTCTAGTTGTTGTAAGTGTTGCTTCTGCCTGTTCAATCGCTGGCTGGATTTTTTGCATGAAAGCATCTGCCTTGTCTGCTCCCATCTCGTCTCTGATTCTGTCTGCTAGTTCTAACATGCCTTCTGTTTTCATTGATGCTAGATCTTCCAAGTAACCTGTGACTTTGTCCATCATGTCCTTGGCCGCTAATATTAATTCTGATTGTTCTTCTACACCCTCTGTCTGTAGCATTTTGCTTACTTGTTTTTTCTCATCAGGTGATAAACTTTGTCCTTTATCTAGTTTAGACTTTGCACTAATGGCCGTTGCACCCGCTTTGACTTGAGGGTCACTCGCCATGCTTCCTCCATATTCAGCAAGTTTTCTTTCTGTGATGGCTTGGTTGATAATGTCTAACATCATTTGATTCTTTTGATATGAATCATCTTTTAATTCTTGTCCGAAATGTGTGTTCTGTGTGATCTCGTGGATCTTAGTTCTCACATGATTTGCTGTGTCTTCTAGTTCTTCCTTAGTGAATTTTGAAAGATCCATGGTTTGATTGAATCTTGATTCGAATTCTGCCAACAAAGATTCTGTAGTAACTGGTTTTGTAAGGTCTAAACTCTTCATATGTGTTTATTTATTATCTATCCTCCGAACGTGTCGTTGAAAATATGCTGTATTCTGCCCTTGCATTCGTCCGCTAGGTGGTTTGCAGTGTCTAGACGGTCCCAGTACACATTTTCCGATAACTCATCCTTGTTCTTTTGAGCTTCCTTTATCATACGTTTAGCACTTTGTATGTCAAACAGTTGTGAAGCAAACTTGGTGTCTAATTCTAGTATATTAACAGGCAAAGACTTTTGATCTGCCAGGTGATGGGCCACAAGAATTGCTGTTTGTTTCAAGTTAATATCTTCATGTAGCACTTTGGCTTCTAGCATGTCCGCGATTACATAAACGTATCTAGTGCCTGTGGACTTCTTGGGTACGATCGCTATATTGCCGATTAATATGCCTTTTGAGAACTGCTTGGGTAAATGACGAAAAGGACGCCTTGCTTCTTCCTTTTTAACAAGGTCAGCAAGTTTGTTCTTTAGACCATAGGCCTCAATCTGTTTTACCAGTTCTGATCTATTTTTTAGTGTCATTTGCCATCCATTCATTAAAAAAATATTCCCATTCTTTCACTCTACCTGAATAGGCAAGTTTGAAAAGTTTCTTTGGATCAGAACTGTACCTACCATAATTTTCCATAAAAAATTTTATTTGATAGTCTGGAATCTCCCTAGGAAAATTTTCTATGTACTTGTTTCTATAATCTTGTCCTTCCAGCCTTTCCAAACCTCCATTGTCCGTGTCTGCCATGTTGTCTACATGGATGTCGTTAGGATCAAAGATGTTTTCACTATTACTTTGAGCTTTTCGGAACTCTCTTGCTTCAGAAATCTTGACTGCTTCTGGATGGGTTCCTAGCAACTGTATCATATAAGGAAACCATTTTCCCGAGCTATGGAATTTATTTTCAAATTTAGAGTGCCACGTTAGTGTTTGACGATAGGCCGTGTAATTTTGACAGTAATATCCTAGTTCTCTGCACCTTAATGACACGGCGCCCATTGCCAAACCTACAGTAAGATTGAGTCCAACGAGGTGCTCCGCGTTCCACATCGCGAATGGGCTTATGAAAAAAGGAGAATCGCTGTATGTCATCGACTTTTTTCTAACAAGCTCTTCCGTCAATTTGGTTTTCAAAAGTTTTTGAGTGCTATCCCAATCTTTGGCTATGCGTAAATCCATGACCTTGTCTGTACCTAAATGTGATTGATTAGCGTCAAATTCATAATCAGTTTTAGATAGCACTTTGTCCGCTACGTGTTCGGGCTCTTTCAGAATATAAACTAATGCTGTAGACACGTTATTGAATGTGTGGTCCTGGCATTGATCTGAAGCCCATACCGATGCACAACCAAGGGCGTTTTCAAGTTCTGATTCCCTATGTGGTATCCATAATTCATAAGGCTTATAATTACAATGTTCTGTTGCCGTAAGCATAGCACAAGGCATATTGAGGGCACATTCAACAATGTCAGTTAAATGATCTTCAGGTATTGGTTTATTATCTTTTTTCCATCCTATCGGTTGATATGTGCGTTTTGCTAAATTGTTTATGCTCATCGATTATCCTTATCTTCCTATTTAAAGCATACTGCATACCAGCGTCAAGTTTTTTGCGAACAAAGACTGCCTTGTCTGCCAACTTTTTTGCTCTGTCGGCCTCGTGTGAAGTAAGATCACTGCTTTTGAAAGAACCAGTCGAGTGCTGTCTAATGAACTCAACATCTTCGTCTGTGACGTACACACGGGCCTTAGGTGCTATCTGTATGAACATTAATTGGTAAGTTTAGCCTGGCATCTTCATCAGGATAACCACCACTGTTGATAGTAAACCTGCGACCACTGTGCCTGCTGTTGCTATGATTGTCTTTGTCTGTGATTTATGACCTGCTGTCATCTCTTCATTCATTCTGCCTAGACGAACTTCGATAGCACTCAATCTATCGTGTAAGCCTTTGTATCTCTCTGAACAAAGGTCCACGTGTGCTTCTAGGTTTTGTTTTTCTAAGTCTGTTGTACTCATAAATTTTTCTATTTCCATTTTAAGGAGTTTTATCTCCATCAGTAGAGCCTGTAAATGAGCCTGGGTCATTGCCTATGTGTGCCTTTGTGCGTGTTCGGTTTGAGCCTAAAATATAGTATTATTTATCTTGATATCCAGCGTATGAAAAGTAGGTGTTTTTGACACCACCTGCAAGTGCAGATATGACCTTTTGCTGTTCTGTGCCGGTAAGATCTTTAGTAATAAAAGTTTGTATAGGAAAATGTGCAGTGTTGCTACATTCCGCAATGATAGGCACAAGATTGAAATCGTCCACTAGATTCTCTGTAGGATCTGTTTGGTCTCCAAAAATATCAGTCTGCTCAGTAAAGAACTGAAAGTGCCATGTGGAATGCCCGCCTTCGTAATATGAACCAAAGTTATGGTTGCCAAGAGACACTAGTTCTACTCTTTGTGGCGGATGTTCCCATGTAATGTTACCACGTAGCTGAAGTAATTGTAGAATAGTGTTAAAGTTTGCATTTTGATTACGTGCAATGGCCAAGGTGTGTTTATCGTCTATCACTTCTCCTTGCTTGGTCTTAAAAGGGAACGCCTGTTTAAGATTGCCTGTCTCTGTAATGTCTATCAGTGTATGTAGTCTGTACTCGTGCATCGAAATTTAGCAATCAGTTTATTTTGATCGTGCTTCTGATATTTTTTTCTCTGCTTCTGCCCACTGTTCTTTGGTCAGCATGATGTCTGCTGGCTGTTGTTTTCTGACCACATCCTCAGGAATCAATTTTTTAAACCGTATGGCAAACACACCTTTCTTCCTGCCGCTTTCTAAAGTAAGTACAGGATGACCCCACTTGTCTATTTCTATTGCTTTGATTTCTTGATTGGCTAAATGGAATCTACCAGTTTCTACCTTGTCTCCAACTTTGATCTCTAACGTGAATTTATCTATCATTAAATTCTCCTTTTTGATATTTAAGCCATAAAAAAAGGGCGGAGCCTATAAAAGAATCCGCCCTTTGGTAATTTAAAAAGTATTATGCGTTTACTCTAGCTGAGTTTACACCGTATACTTCGTCAACACCTGTTGATACAACACCGTCAGATGGTAGGAATCTCACGTCAACGTGTACTCCTTCCGCTGAGTCAGAAGATCCTGAGATTCTGTCTAGGATTTCTGCTTCGATGTCTGCTTCTGCGTCTGCGATGACTCCTGGGTCAGAAGTTTCATTTTGACCTGGATCCAAGTTAATGTCTCCTGTTGAGTCTGCTTTGTTGAATTGACCTGGTGTGCCTTCCACTATAAAAGTGTAATAGTCACATAGTTCGTCCTCAACAATAGAAGTGGCAAGAGCCGCATCTTTTTCAGTCGCTTTAGCCGCCAGTGTGTATGATTGAGCTATGATGGTACCAAAAGTACCAACTAATTTACTCATGTCATTGAACACTGAGTCTTTGGTGTCAGGAGTAGTTGCAGTAGTCGTTACTTCGTCATCGAACATCATTTCAATGAAAGTTAAACCTTTACCATTGAAAGACTGTCTTCTACTCATGTTTGCTGTTGCGTTACTTGTTATTGGCATTTATATTTCTCCTTTAACTATTAACTAACAGCGTTCGCAGTTAAGATACCAATTTTGGTTTCTGTTACTGTTGCACCTGTTACGTCAGCCGCGATTCCAGGGAAAGAAGAACTAGATTGATCTAACGTTCTAATGTAAGCCTGTAAAGCCGCTTTTGTTGTTGTACCTGATAGACTGTCCAATTGGTCAGTTCTTACCATGTACGTTTTTTGTGTGTTCGAGTCAACCAATGGACCTTCTGCTAATATTCTTAGTCCTTGGTGTTCGAAAGCATGTCTAGTCATTTGTAGACCTGCTGTTGTTGAGCCTGTAGTTAAGTCTCCTGTCTCTGCCGACATGTCAACGATGAAGTCAACTGTTAACAATGTTATGTCAACACCTTCTACATCGAAGTTTTGGTTCAGTGAGAAGTTTCCTTTTCCACCTGCTACTTTACTTCCGTCATAAGCCATTTTATTTTCCTCCTAAAATGTTATTATGCTACCTGTGTATCAGACAAGTCTCTGTCGCCTGCTGTTGCAGATGAGATATTTGCTGTTACTTTGTCAGGTGTTAATGCGTTTAATCCTCTTATAGCCGCTTGGATTGCCGCAACTGTTGTTGTTGAGCTGATCGTGTCTAGAGCATCTGCTCTTACCATGTAAGTTTGCTCTGTGTTTGAGTTACCTAGAGCACCGTGAGCTAAGATGTTAACACCTTGGTTCTGGATAGCTTCCATAGATAATTTAAGACCAGCCGTGTTTGCTGATGCAGTTGAATGTGTTACTTCACCATTCATTGCATTGATATAGTCCACCGTGATGAAGTCAACTCTTACACCTTCGCCCTCATGAGCTAAATTTGGTGTTTGAAAATTGCCTGGTCCACCCGCTGGGATTGTTCCGTCGTATGCCATTTTTAATCCTCCTTTTTATCTGATTTAAATGACTTTGATTCCGCTCAGGAATCAAGTTGCAAGTATTTATTGGTAAAGTTGGTAAATTATGCGATAATATTACGATTTGATCCAGATCTCATCACTTTTAGTGGTCTTTACGTACTGATACCCAAGATCATTTAAAATAGCAGTTGCCCTGCGTGTAATCACAGGACGTTTCGCCCTTTTCATTTCAATATTGATCACCGGAGAATTACGAGTTAATGTTTCCTTGGCACCTTCCAATAAAGGTATTTCAAATCCGTCCACGTCAATCTTTACATAATCTATTTCTGCAAAATTGAAACTATCCAAAGATTTACATTCTATATCACCATCACGCGGATTTGTGTCACCCACTCTATGATTCAAGTGTGTATCTGTTTTGCCTTGTTCGGCAGTATGTTCATGACTACTCAATGCATAAGGATGTAGGATCACATTAGGCTCATTGATGTTTCTTGAAAAACATTCTCGAAAGTTAGGGGTTGGTTCAAAGCATATCACGTTGTCGAAAATTTTAGCAAGTGGTCTGGTCCATTGTCCTATGTTGCTTCCTATATCTAATGCATTCCTATGTGAACTTACAAATCTTAGACTGGCCTCTCTTTGTGCCCTTTGTCCACCCCCTGCGTCCTTCAAATACTTTGGCTCATCATGGGAGGCGTACAGCACCCAATAATTGTTGTCCATTAAAAGTCCTTGAATTTTTTATGAATGTCAGTGTTAGGTAGTTTCGACTGCAACATCTGTTTAAGTTTGTTAACCGTTTGTGTTTGCGTACTTGAATTCAATCGGCTGTAATCAGCCACCGCTCTTCTTACATTTTTATAGTTGGCATCAGTTATATTCAATGCTCTTTCCAATTGTGTAAGATTTTTGTAGTGATCCTCCCAACTTCTCAGATATCTTCTCAATGCCATTACAGGCACTGGTTGTCTTTGCCTCATTGCCTGTGCTTGATTTTTGTTTTTTAATTTTTTTGTTATCTCAGGATCGCCGGACACGATGGCCAACATGTTTGCAAGATCATTGTTTATCATCCTTACTTGATCAAAGGTGCCTTTAGCCATGGTTTGATCAGCGTAGGACTTCACGAATGGTAAAGTATCTTTACTTTGGCTCATGAGTGCTAATGCTAAAAAACTAAGATATATTCTCTCTGAGACCTCAGGGAAAGTAAACCTTTGCAGGTCACTAAATTTCCTTATCACTTTGCCTTCTGATACATACTTTAAAAAAGGTGTTAACATACAGGTATTTATAGGGTAGATGCAACGAAATTTTATTCTCACAGATCTAATGAAAACTGGTAAGCATGTGGAGGTTGATCAGTTCATCAGTTCACACAGCCTCCAAGATCAGACTTTTGACTTAGAATATGAATACTACCGTCTTCATAGCTATGATCTTGAGAGCTACGACAGGCGATTAGCGATTGTTGATGTCCGCCACGACAACTACAGGCTTAAAGACAATCAAGAGTTTCGAATAGAATTTGAAAGGAGATGTAAACTGCTTCATAGCCAAGGCTTTGTGTTTATATCTGCTACGCCATGGGAATCAGAAGACAATATTGCACAGACCGAACTGTATCCTAGTCTAAAAATTAATCATGTTAAATGGACAGGTGGCGTATCATGGTTCTGGTCCCACATGTATCACAAACACAAAGACAAAAAATATACTTTTGATCATACACAGAAGAAGTATGACTTCCTGTACCTAAATAAAAATCCTAGGAGGCACAGGGTAAAAATGTTTGAAAAACTTTCAAACACAGGCACGTTGCAAAAAAGTTTGTATACATATTGGCCTGACAAAAAACTCCCAAGGGAATACGAATTACCATGGGCCCAAGAGTATCCTCGGTACGGCATGGATCAAGACATCTATGAAAGGCCATACAACGACACTGCTTGTAGCATCGTGTCCGAAACCAATGACAACGACACAGAAATTTTCATGACTGAAAAGATTTGGAAACCAATCATAGCACAACACATTTTCATCGTGCATGGCAATTATCTATATCTACAGCGACTACGAGAAATGGGATTCCGGACATTCAATAATTATTTTGAAGAGGTCTATGATTTAGATAGAGATCCTACTATAAGGATTAACACCATTGCTGACGTGTGCGATAGGTTACGTGATGCACCATGGCAGGACATATATCTACAAACGAAAGCACTTAGACAATACAACTACGATAATTTTTTTAATAAAGAAAAATTAAGCCTTGAGATCAATAAAACTTTGAACCTATTTCTTGAATTTGCTGACAGCAGTCAAATTACGTCTTGAGAATCCTAATCTGTCTACAAGTTTAACAGCATTGCCTGACTTATCAACAGCAACAAAACCTTCCGGTTCAGTGACTTCCAATCCACTATCTGTCTGCGAGAATGAACCTATCGCCATTGCTTGATTCATTTTTTTCAAAACAAATGCTTTCATGGTCTGCACTGCCTTATAAAATGTTAGCATGGCCTGGAGTGGTTTCTTTGCTCTGTTAAGAAAAACAGGCATCTGTTTCATTTTGTCCTGTCTTAGTTGAAGTGCCTTCTGTGCTTTGAGGCCTGCTATCTGCTTTTGCATCCTGTCAGCATAGAATTTTCTGAATCCTTGTAGAAATTTATTTGCATCACTAGGAAGTTGTCCTTGTTTGACCATTGCGTTAATGTACATCTGGAACATTGGAATGAAGTCTTGGTTTTGTCCAAGCACCGCCGAAAGATTCCTTGGCACATTGTTAAGCAGTCCCTCGAGCTTTTCAATGCCGTTGTAGAACTGTTTTGTTTCTGCGTCAGTAAACTTGGCACTGCCAGACACATCCTTATAGGTTGCGTTGTCAAAGAACACATCACTGCTTTTTGTAAAAGAACTTACGTCTGCTCCACCTTGTGCGTTCATCTCGGACAGAGAGTCGCCCACATAAGTTGTATGGAATATTATTCCAACTTTTGCCCTGTCTATTTGTTTTCCTAGGTCGCCACCTTCTGGTACAGCATAGGTAATGGTGTTTGGTGTGAAAATCAGATGTGGCTTGCCTTCGATGTTCTTCCTGGTAATGTCTTCGTCTGTAAACAATAAATCTCCTTGAACTACACCCCCTATGTTTAATTTTTTGATATGCACAAGACATTTTAATAACTTTTGCCCTAGCTCGTCTGTGCCGTGGTTGTTTGCTATATCTTTCTTTGTGTAATTTATTTTTGGAGACTTTGCAAACACAGACTTTGTTCCAACAAAAAATCTTCCATTATCTGGATTAGTTCCACACACAACGGCAGGAGCACCGTCCCACTTAACAGACACACTCATAGCCTCCGAGCTGGTGCCTTTTAATGTCAGCAACAGGCCTCTGAAGTATTCAACAACCGCTTTGCCGCCTTCGTAACCGTCGGTGATCACTATGTCTTCGATGTGTTCTAGGTGTGTTCTTTTAAATTCGTTTAAT
>MDTB01120260.1_pt1 | contig 15304 bp, 18 predicted proteins | sample 811161 | NCBI WGS metagenome assembly MDTB01 (sample SAMN05326650, study PRJNA326480) | marine metagenome | isolation source: seawater | place: Mediterranean Sea | collected 2009 | reverse complement strand
TTAGCTTGTAGTTTATTGTATAATTCAGTGATTCTTTGCATATTATATACTTATTATGATTATGTTATTTATAATTTTATCTATTCAATTTTAATAAAATTATATAAATTCGTACTTAATTGTGTCTTTTTCTTCGTGTTTTTCTTCTTTGTCTTTTTCTTCGTGTTTTTCTTCTTTGTCCTCCATTCTTAACAAATTTATCTATAAAACCGATAAGTTTTAAACCTTGATTTGCCATAATGGATGTTATTTTTCTAAATTTATGCATCAAATAATTTGTATTTGGTGCATCAATTATTTCTTCTGGTATTTCTTCTTGTTGTGATTCATTATTTTGTATAGTATTGCCACCTTTTTTAGTTTTATTTTTTCTTCTTCTAAAATTTCTTCTTGTTCTAGCCATAGATATATATAAGTTAGAATATATATCTATCTACGTTTTTTTGTGCGACGGCGTTTGCGTTTTTTAGTTCTCTTCTTTTTTCTTCGTCTCTTTCTCTTTGTTCTCTTCCTTTTTCTTCGCCGTGCCTTTTTTTTAGTTCTCTTTTTCGAGTTTTTTCCTCCTCCTTTTCCAGGGTTTTTTTTATGTTTCTTTGTAGGTGATTGATTAACATCACTATCATTTTTTAAATACATATAATAACCCATGTCTCCCATAGCTTCATCATCGTAAGCTTTGAATGTAATGTTATTGTCTGTGTCTGTGTATGTATTATTAGCTTGTTTCCTAGGTTTTCCCCGTCTCCCCCAACTAGCGCCCGCATTAATTTTTGGAAGTTGTAATATATCCTTCAATCCTTCATAGTGATAATCTTCTATTGTAAAAATATAATTCCCATCCTTATCTTTACCAGCATTATTGTCTGATTTCCACTTATCTCTAATTTTTTTAAAATGCGCTATACTAGGGTACTTTTCATTGTCAATCGTTACCTTGTTACCATCTTTGTCTATCTCTTCTATTTTTTTTGCAATAAATTTATCTAAATAATCATTAACTTTTTGAATAAGTGTTTTTTCTTCTCCCTCCTTTGTTGTTATTTCTTTTTCTTCTTTATAAAAACGAAATCCTAATTTATAATAATATGATATAACTACCGTTAAAGCCGCTAATTTTGTTCCTTCATATTTTTGTGCTGCATTCGTTACAACATTTAATAATTTTCTTCCTATACCACGTGCATTTGAACATAATCCTTCAACATATAAATAATCTTCTTTTCTCTTGTTATTACCATCCTCAACATAACCTTCCTCATCCTTTGCAACTTTATGATTTAAATCTTTTACTACAATAAAAGCTCTTAAATATTTTGTTTTTTCATTATCTTTACGTAATATTCCTTTGTATTTATTTGCAATTTCAGTATTATATTCTTCTTCATCATATCCTAAGCTTTCCCCTTCTGGAATCAATTTTTCTGCCTCCTCACCTAATTCATTAAAATATAAACCAATAAATGTTACTTCTTCTCTTAATTCTTGAGCATCAAAATAACCACCTGGTAAAGTATCTCCACAAGCATATGGATAACCACCAAAAATTTTCTCAGCATCATCATTTGAGATTTTCTCATCATCATCATCATCATCTTTTGCATCATATCTTAATAGATTAATAATCATATTCCAATCGCGATAATCAATTGGAGCACCCGTATTATTTAAATCATCCTTCTTTAAATTTTCGAATTCAGTTTTGTATTTTTTACCATCAACCTCTTTAAAAATATTGTTATCTAATTTTTTCGGCGGCTCTAAGATTTCTTCATTTTTCCCTTTATTCTCTGCATATTTTTGGATCATTTCTTTCGTTACCCAAAAAGGTAAATGAATTTGTGAAGGTTTAACACCACCATTTTCCATCAAAGCATTATATGCTTTATATATACCTTTTACACCCCAATATGGTAAAGAACCATCTTCTGTAGCTGGAGCTGCACTATCATCAAAAAACGGGTTAAAATAATAATGAATTCTCCCATCATCTTCTGGTAATTGATATAATTTAAAAAATTCACTTCTAGTTTTCATCTTTTTCAAAGTTGTTTTATAATTTTCAAACTTTTCATTGTCTTCCTTTTTCCTGTTATCTTTCGCTTCATCATTAGGTTTGTATATATTTTTCTTTTTTTTAGTATTAGTAGCAATACTTGACATATATATATATATATTAGGAAGAAATGAAATTTATAAAATCGATTAAAAATAATTAAAATATAATGTCATTATAACCCCCTTTAAAATGAGTGATTCTAAATCAAAACCAAAGTTGAAATTAGGAAGTGATTGTGCTATATGTTGCGAAACATATACTAAACAAGCACGAAAACCTATCGAATGTCCAGCCTGTGATTTCGCCGCCTGTAAAGCCTGTGTTCAAACATATCTACTACAAATCAAAACACCTAAGTGTATGAAGTGCAATGTAGAATGGGATGACGCCTTTTTAATGAAAACATTAGGTGGCTTCATGAATACTAAACATCGTAAATATACAAAGGATTTGTTGTTTGATATGGAAAAAGCAAGATTTCCAGAAACAATGCCAGCAGTAGAAAATGTAATTCAGCTAGAAAAATTAGCAGTTTTATCTATAGAATATGATGCAAAAATGGAAGCATTAAGACGTCAAATGCATAATTTAAGAAATGAAAAAGATGCTGTTTTATCTAGTATTAATGATATTAAATATGGTAAGAAAAAGAAGGATTCTGTTAAAAAATTTATAAGAGCTTGTCCAGCGAATGATTGCAATGGCTTTTTATCCACAGCATATAAATGTGGTGTATGTAGTAAATTTACCTGTCCAAAATGTTTTGAATTGGTTGGTGATAAACCAGTGCAACATACAAACCATGTATGTAATGAAGATACATTGAAAACAGCCGAAATGTTGAGAAAAGAGACGAAGCCGTGTCCATCTTGTTCAGCAGCTATTTATAAGATATCTGGTTGTGATCAGATGTGGTGTACTCAATGTAAAGTTCCATTTTCGTGGAAGACTGGTTTGAAAGTGACAGGTGTAATTCATAATCCACATTATTATCAATGGATGAAAGAAGGTGGAGGAATACAGCATCAACCGGGTGCAGAAATATGTGGAGGATTACCTATGTTAAGTAGTTGGAGGTCTATGTTACAAAAACTAAAATTTGATGGAATTGATGATATTTTATCAAAAACCTTTATTATGAGAAATACTTATTTAAGGAAATTAGCTGAACCAATTATTACCACTGCTGGCCAATGTCAAGATTATAATCCATTGGATTATGTATATACTATTAAAGATGGTGATAATCCAATTGCAATTAGAACAAGTAGAGAAGGAAGATACGTTATTCCAGAAAAATATTTAAAAGTGTTATCTAAAAAAGAAATAGAAGAAAAGGCAGAGAGACTAGAATATCGAGGAGACCGTGTAAATCCTTATGTTTTAGTAACTCCTCAAAAGTTTATAGACGCAAATCTATTTTTACAGCGTATTCATAATATATTGCAATATATGGGGCATTTTCAAGATATAGAGTTAAATAGATATAGAGAAAGATGTCAATTACAACAAGAGAATCAAGATTTAAGAATTAAATTTATTATGAAACAAATAGATGAAAAAAAGATGAAAACGCAGTTAATAACTCGTGAAAGAAAATTTAAAAAGGAAAATAGAATATTGCAAATCTATGAATTATTTAATCAAGTAGGTGGAGAATGTATGAGAAATATGTATAATACAAAAACACTTATAAATTGCATTGAAAATTATAATAAATTAGAAAGAGTAAGGAAATATTGCAATGATGAATTATTAAAAATATCAGAGATGTATGATCAGGTGGTGCCGTGTATCAATTCACGTTTTAGAAGCGAAGGTTTAAATTATCGTTCAATTGTGAGAAGATCTACAAAAGAAAGCCATGATCTCTATACAAAAAAAATATCAGCAGAATCATATATAGATTCAAGATTAGGTAATAGAAAAATTATAAATGATGTATTTAAGAATATACTGAATCATCGGTTTGAGGATGATGATATACGATTATTAAATGCATATATAGATGCTAGTGGTTATAGAAGACAATCAAATGGATATGGTCGTCGTAGATACTAGATAAATAGGTCTCTTAAAAAGGATAAAACTTGTGTAACATTATCTGTATTTTGAGGAGGAGAACAAACGTGCTTTTTCGAATTACCTTTATATTTAACTTTACCACATATATTACAAAATTTTTTGACTTGAACTTTGATACCAGAACAAACATGACCTTTTTTAGGTTTTCCACAAACACTACATAAATATACTTTTTTTTTAGGTAAAGTTCTTTTGTTGATAGGTGGTGCGGTTGCAATTTTATTTAAAGTTAATGAGAAACAGCTAGTTCTTTTCAAATGACCAGCACCTTTAAATAAAATTCTTTCTAGAAATTTGATAATATCAGGATTTTTCTTTATTAAAAAGTCTCTGTTTCTATGATATTTACTTTTAATAATAAATCGGTTATAATCCTGACAATCATTGTATATTTTACTTCTCCACTCACTTCTACGTTGATTTCGAATGAATCCAATTCCAACAATTTTATTGATTTCGTTGTTCATTTCGATGATATATAAATAAGAATGATATGGTATTTTTTCAGGAATGTAATGTTGAAAACCATAAGAAGCTCCTGTCCAATTTTTCTTTGCTTTCCATTTTCTATTTTCCTTTAATGTTTTACTGTTAAATTTAGCTAATCCAATTTGAGTGGTATTGAATTTATCCATTTTTAAATATGAGAAAATAGATAAATAACTAATCGATTTTATTTACAGTGTTTGAGTCGATTCCATTTTTTTTGAGATTGTTTAATTTTTTCAGAGCGATTATTTTTTGCACCTTTTACATTACAAGAAAGAATGAATAACATTTGAGTAATGTTAGCACATTCGTATTTATTTTTTAATATTTTCTTGGAGATTTCAAGTGTAGTAGGGTCGGTTTCATATAATTTAGTTAATGAGATTTCTGATTGTCCAAAAAAAGCATTATAATATAATTTTTTTAAATTTTCGATAGTATCAGCAAAGTCTAATAATTTTTGAGGATATTTACCGATTCGCGTGAAGGCTTTAGAATACGCTTTGTTTTTTTTGGTATGCATATGTAAAATCATAGCAGATGGGATGTATTCTTTTTTGATACCTTTTTCGTTATAATCGTTATGTATTATTTGATAAAAATCTAAAATTTCTCGAATGTGTTTGCTATGGCAATCTTTGAAACCACCATAACGATGATACAATTGTTGTTTGATTTTATCTTCAGTTTTATTGAATTTAATATCTAATCTAGTAATATTAAAATTTTCGAGGGCAATTTTAATTAAAATAGCGGTTTGATGGTCGTTGTTTTTCATGGCAACTTGAGCTAATTTTAAATAAAAATGGATATTTCTTTTCACTTTTTGTTTAGATAAAAACTTTTCACCATCGCTTAATATTAAAATAATCAAATTAGTGACAGCATTATTAACAAAGTCAGGTATAGTATTTTCTTTAGAATATAGGTAAGAAATAAGTTTTTTTGAAGCGTTTCTCATATTTTTAAGATTTAATTCAAGTTTTTTATCAAAATCAGTAGTAATTAAATCAAGATAAATTTTTTTAAGATTAAAAGGTTTAAAATTGATGCAACCGGTGCTTTTTCTTCTAGGAGAAGGTTGAGGAGAATCTAAAGGGATATCAGTCCAACTATTCATCTTTGTAATTAATTTATTTTTGTGACAATTTTTAGGTGAAAAAGGGTTGGCCATAGAAAATAATTCTCTCCCCGTATCCGATAATGTTCTCTTTTTTATCATATAATATTTATTAAATAAATGTTATTAAATTAAATTAATATAATAATATATATGAATGTCACTTGTGGTAGTGTATTATGTGCTATAATAAGTATATATGAAATAACGTGTTGTGGATTATTTGCATATTCTTTGAAAAATAATTGTAAAAAAATGAGATATGAAGAAGTAAATCAAGAAGAAGATGAGATGGAGGAAGCAGATAGAATGTTAAATATGGGTATGCAAAAAGAAGAAGAAGAAGAAACAACGATAGAATATTGTAATTTTAATATAAAAAGTAGCTTGGAAACATTATATGAGTGAAGGAATATGAATTTTTTTTTTAAAGAAATTACAAACAATATGTTGTTCTTTTTCAGTTAATGAAAAGAATTGAAAAAGGTTATAATCATTAATATTATCAATAGTAAATAAATGAATGATATTAGGTATGAAGTCGAAAGCAGCAATATCTAGATTTTTCATACGATAACGAGTAGCTTCGAAAATATAGAAAATGAATTTAGTATAAAATAATTTTTGTAATTTAAGAAAATCCTTATTGGTTTTATTTAAAATGACGTAATTATCTCTAGTGGAAATACCATATTTACCATCAATATCAAAGAAGGGAAATCCATACATTTTATTAGCAAATATTAATTTTTTTTTATTGTAATACATACAAGCTTTATCAGTATAATGAATATTTAAAATGGGTATATTATTTTTTAATAAACAAGTTTTTATAGTAGAAAATTTAAAGGTGGATGTATTAAATAAAGATTGAGTGGTTCTTTTGGAACGGATACCGGGATCTACATTTGTTTTAAAAGCTTTTATAGAACCAAATTTTTTCAAATATGGAATTAATTTTCTTATAATAGAGGAGGAATGAACGGGTATATGATGATAGATAGGATAATTTACATATTGATGGATTTTTGAATCATATAATTTAATATAATCGTTAGTAGGTTTTTTTTGTAAATGGAAATAACAAGTAGGTGTTTGAGCTTGTTTATGAAAAATGTTATTTGTTTCAGTATTGGTCATAGTGTGTAATTTAAATATTTTGAATTGTGTAAGAAAATTATACATAGGATGATTAAATTTCATCCAAATGGAAGGAATAATAGTTAATAAATGGTCGTAATCATTTAATTGATGAACCATTTTTTTAATGAATTTTTGCCATACAGAAGTACCGTCCTTTTTTTTAGAAACGTTATTATTCGTTGGTGTTTTAACAATACCATAATTGTAAGGTGGATTAGAAATAATGATATCAACATCTATATCATTCATATTTAGATAGTCATAATTATAAATATTAGCGTTTTCTCCAAATATGCTTTTTAATGTAGGAATATGTATAGAATTGATTTCATTCATAAACAACATATTATGAATGATGTGTTGTTTTCTTTTGGTTTCATCTTTGATTATATATTGTAATCCATAATATAATTTATAAAATAAAACAATACAAAAATATCCGTTTGCACAACAAGGGTCAAACCATTTTAAATCAGGATTTTGAAACATATCGTTAGGTAATAAATTAAAGATGGCAGATATAAGTGAATAATCGGTTCTTACTTCACCATATGTAATTTTATTGATAGGTTCAACTTGAAAATCTTGTTTATAATGTTGAAAGATAGTTTGAATATCAATATTGATAATAGACATTAATAATATTGATTAATAAATTAAATATAAAATATAACCTAATTAAATATATATGCATCATAAATTATATTTATTTGGAGCAATGTTAAGTACCATATGGATATTATATTTTTTTGGACCATTTCATAAGACAAAGGCAAAACCGAAAATAAAAGTTAATATAAGGCCATTTATAAAGGATTCGCATTTAATATTATTTAATAAACATATACATCATTGGTTAATATTTTTGGTGTTATTTATAATAATAACAATATTAGATAATTATAAACCAATGAATGTATATAAAATATTACAAGGTTATAGTTTTGTGATGGTGGTTCATGGATTAAGTTATAAAGACCGTTTTGATTTTTCAGTTAAAGAGTGAATTTTTTGTAGTGCATAAAAATGAATACTCCATTGAACAAAACTTTTACAATAGTTAGGTAATAATCCTCTATAAAATCCGGGTAAACGTTCTGATTTATATATTTTTTTTAACATATCGGATGTGTTATGATAAATAGGAACAGTTTTATCAAAAGATTGTAGCTGTAATCTTCTACGTAAAAGGTCTGTTGGATAAGAAATAGTTAAAGCACAAGTGCTAGCTAATCCACCACTAATGGGTAATAATTCTGGATAATTTTTATTAATAATATCTTGAAAATAAAAAAGGAAACCGCTGAATGTTCCAAAACCTAATAGGCTCATAGAAAATCCTTTATATAAATTTTTAGTTGGTGTTTTTTTTAAAACATCTAAAATTCCATTGTATTTATTTTTGTTGGTTTGTAAACTTAAATAACTTCGAGTGGTTTCTAATGGATATATAATACCAATTGAACAACTACCACTAGCTATACCAGCAATTAATTTATTATTAATTGTATTGTCTATTTTTCTGAATAGAGCGTAATTAATAGAATATTGTGGAATACCTTTTATTAAATTAACAGCATTACCTTTCCATAAATATCGAATACCTTCTTTTTTAACAACATCTTTTAAAGTAGAATTAGGGATAAAAGGATTTTGTCGTTGAATTCTCCATAGTTCAATAGGTGCTGATGTAGTTTTTGAAAAAATAGAAGCAATACTAGAAACAAAAAAATCTTCAAAAAATAAATACATTTATATTTTATAAATATTATCTGTTTTGTTTAAATAGAAATTAATAATTATCATCATTATCGTTATCACAACAACAAGCATAACATATACAACCTGAAAACCAAAATGCTAATAGAGTTCCCAATAACATTAATAATCCTAATATACTGGTAAGTATAAAATCTCCCATATTATTGTGAAAATATTCTGTATTTATTTTATCGTGTTGATATAATAACCAAACCATAGTAAATAGATAAATAACTCTACCTATGAATATAGCAACAATAAAATAAAGTAAATATTTTATGAAATGATGTATTAATTTTTTCATAGAAATGTTATGATATGTTGTGAATGCCATAACACATTCACAACAATAATTATTACAAAAATAATAAACTCTGGTATTTTGTTGTTCTTGATTTTCATCATCATCGCTATCAGTATTGTCTAATATGATTTCATTAGTATATGTTTCATTATTTTTGAATGATTTTTCTACTACAATTCTGCAAGCAGGACATTTTGTATTTTCAGAATAATATATGTAATAACATTTATCACACATATTATAATCGCATTTTTCAGTAATACAATTATTTATTAATATATTTGTTTCTAGACAACAACTACATATACCTTTTGTAATCGGTTTAACAATCATTTAAATGACTATAAATAATGTTTAATGATTCGATTTTAATTTAATAAGCTTTTTTCAGGAATGAAATAACATAATAAAGCTGTTAATATTGCAATATTAATAGAATAATGATTATAATCTTCTAATTCTTCACCTGGATGTTTAGTATTAAAAATAATATCCCAAATATCGATACCAAAATTAACAGTAGGATCAATATGATGATTTTTATGTGTATCCGGTTTTATAAATAAGTAATTAATATTATGAAACGTAGCGTATAATAATGCCCATAATATACAGGCCCAAAGATTGACGTGTTTAATGATGATAGCGACACCAACAAACATTAATCCTTGTGTGACCGTATTATTAACAGCTTCAAGGAATATATTTTTAAATGATTTATTGATGTCAGAATCGTGATGAGTAATATCGTGAAATTCTATAAATTTTAATCCTGCTTTTATGAATTGGTCAGTATATGGATTTTGAGTAAAAAAATTTTCTTGTTTCGAATATAATTCGGTCCATGGAATAGCGTGAGAGCACCAATGGACAAAATATCCCCAAGCACTTATAAAAGCAAAGCTTATCAATGTAAGAATATAATTTTGTTTAGTTTTTCTTGCTAAGAAATACAAGCAAATAATAGAAATGATATAAAATGGTAAATTGATACGGATATTTTCTTTTAACATTCCTAAAGGCAAATCTTCTGATTTTTCAATTTTTTGTTTTATTTGTTTATCTTTTACTTTTTTTTCTTTACTTTTCTTTTTTCTCTTCTTTTTTTTCTTTTTTTTTTCTTTTTCTTCTTTTTGATTTGTCTTTTAAAAGGATTTTTTAATAAATCAGTAATTATTGTACTATTTCTATGAAATGTTTGTTTCATTTATATATTTAATTAAAGAAAAGTTATGGATTTTAACAAAATAAATAATATAATTAAATGTTAAATGACAGAATCAAAATTAATAAAATCAATGGCAAAAATATTAAAGAAATCATCTATTTCTAAAAAAAATTTAGGAAAGTTATTAAATTCTATTCATTTTGCATTACCATGGGCAATTTTAGGTGTTATATGTATAGGTCCAAAATGGTTATCGATAGTTGCTTTAATATTGTTAGGAATGTCAATATTATCATTAGCAATAATGGGGGGAAGTTGGCTTACAATGTTGACACAAGAAGTAACAGGAAAAGATGATAATATAATAGATCCGTTTGTTGAATTATTGAGGATGGATGCGAATGATTCAAATAGAAGTAAAGTATTATGGATAACAGGTATATGGTTTGTAGTTGCTTGTGGTGGAATATATTATTTAAGATTTATAGCAGAAAATCAAATATTTAAAAAAATTTTAAGTGATAATTTAGATGTAAAAGAAGCAGTAAATATGGTTAGAGGTGCAATTTAAAACTGATTTTGTAATTCTTCCTCGACTTCATTTTTAAAAGGTAAATTTTCTTTCCAAAAATCTAATTTATGTTTTTCTTTATTAGATAAATTAGATTGATAACTTAATATCATAGCAGGAAAAAGGATAGGAACGGATTTAATAGGTTTTGCTCCGAAATTTCCATAATAACAATGACCAATGTTTCCATCTTGTACTTTTATATTCCAATAATCAATAATACATCCACAAATAAGATGTTGTAATTTCCAACCATCATTAAATTGTTTTCTTTCTAATGGTTTTAAATTATACCATATGAATGCACCTTGTTCAGCAGTAATACCTACGTTCATTTTACCTAATTTTTTCAATATCTTAAATATCTCTTTAATAGCAACAATTCTTACATTATTATACATAATTTTGTCTTTTAATATCAATTTAATACCTTTCCAATAAGGATTATTTTCGGAAACTGAATATTTTCTAATGTAATCATTTAATTCTTCAGGTGTATAATTGTTTTCAAACATACCATATTTTTCAATGATATCTTTGGATTCTTCAGGATAAGCTCTAAAGAAACATTTTGAACAATATTTTCCATTTGTATTTGAAAAGATATCGTGTCCATAATATTTATTACACGATATACAATCTGGTTCTTGGTTATTAGATAATACTAGACTACTCATTATATTTATATTAATAATAATAATATGTATTAAACTGAATTCGATTTTATAAATAAAAAAAAGGATATTAAATAGTATTAATAATATTATTTAATATGTCAATAAGTTTAACAACAGAAACAAAAATGGAAAATTTTATAAAAAAGAATAATTACTTGGTGATTTATCCAGATACATCTATGAAATTATATACTTCATTAAGAAAAATAGAAGAAGATATATTAGTTCATTCTAGTAGTATATCAAAAAAATTAAAAGAGGAAGATTATTGTATATGTGTATCTAAAGGAACAAATTATGTATTTTATATAAAAAAATTAACATAATTGTTGTCTTAATACCCAACCGGTTTTCCGTGCTAAATATCTAGAATAACTATTATGTTTTTTATCAATACCGGTTCCTTTATCAACTGTTCTATTTTTGAAGCCTCTTTTAATGCAACAATGTTCATTTTTTGCATGAATAGCATCCCCAGGTCCACCAGCATTTGTAATATCAACATTATTAGGGCAATTTACATTAGCTTTTGTATGTTGATTTTCAGCATAATTTTTAGTAACAGCAATTAATTTTCTATTTAATGTAAAAGTACTAGCTTTTGCATTATATTTTTTATCATTTAATCTAGGGTCTCTAGGAGCAAATATTTGTCCAAAACAAGAATTATTTCGAGCGTACATTATATATATTATAATATAATAAAATCGAATAAACAAATTTTATTATTGTGAATTTAATGTCAAAATGTATACATTGTCAAAAGATATATAAAAACGCAACAAGTTTCAGAAAGCATTATTTAATTTGTGATATACTTCACAATAAGGATGAGGAACAAATGTCATTAAAAGATTTAACTACGATTGTTAAACAATTAGTGAAGGATAACAAAGATAAAACAAAAAGAATAAAATATCTCGAATCTAAATTAAATAATACAAAAAATATTAACTTGATTGAATATTTAAATGAAAACATAAATAATATAAAATCATTTAATAGTTTTGTTCAATGTATTGAACTAAATAAAGAAGAAATAAAATTAATAATAAATAATGGGTTTACAAATGGGATAATAAAATTATTTATGAAAATAATTTCAAAATGCGATGAAGATGAATTACCATTAAAAGCATTTAATGAGAGAAATTACTTAATAATATATGATGGTAAAATATGGTCTAAGATGTCAATAGAAGATTTTAATATGTATATATTTGATATACAAAGGAAAATGATGAATTATAGAGATACAATGGCAGAAGAAGATGGAGATTTTGGTAGTGATGAATGTTTAAAAATAGGAGAAATAATATATGGAGGTGTAAATCGGGATAATAAAATAAAAATGATATATCAATCGATTTATAGTAGAATTAAAATAAAAGGAAGATATTTTGTGAATAATCAATATAAAATTATTTGAAAAGAATATATATAATGAGTAAAATTTTATATTGTATACGTCATGGAACCGCATTGCATAATGTATTATTTTGGGACATAGGTGAATCCGTTTACAGAAAATATAGAGATACACCATTAGTAGCAAAAGGAAGGAAAGAAGCAACTGATTTAGGGGATACTTGGAATGATATTGATAAAGTCGAATTGGTTATTGTATCGCCTTTACTTAGAACATTACAAACAGCAAATAATATTTTTTGTAATAAAGATGTTCCTATGATAGCATTGGATTGTATTATGGAATTTTCTCAAGGATTAGATTTATGTAATTATAGAAAAACAATTATAGAATATAAGCCTTGTTATCCAAAGGTAGATTTTTCGTTAATAACGGATACAGAAAGTAAGAATTGGAGACATGATAGAGAAGAAACGATAGAAGAATTAAATAATAGAATAGAAGAAATGAAAGAATTTATTAAATCCAGACCAGAAAAGCATATAGCTATTGTATCACATAGTTCTTATTTAGGTCAATTTTTAAATGGAGAAATAGGTGATGAACATAACGAATTAAAACATTGTTTTCCTTATATTCATAAGTTATAAACGATTTAATACAGGGGCTCTTACAGTATAAAAAATTAATGTAAATAATTTGAATTCAATATTAGTTATACAATGATTAAAAAAATTTTTTATTTTTATATAGCAAGTTTGTGAAGGTTCTTTACAATCACTATAAAAGGTAAATATGTATCTTCTCAAATAATCATTATCAAATACTTTTTGTGCAGATAAACTCATTTTATATATAGCTTTTTAAAATCATTTACTTGAATTAATTCTATATTTAACTCTTTTGCTTTTTTCATTTTACTTGAATTTGACATTTTATTATAGACTACAATATCTGTATTTTTTGTAACAGAACTGGATACATTTATACCATTATCTTTTAAATATTTTTCCATATTTTTATCTCTGAATCCAGTGATAACAATTTTTTTACTATATAAAGGATGTGACATATTGTATTTTTTCTTTTGTTTTTTTTTCATTACTTTGGATTGTAGTCCATTTATATTTATAAATGTAATAAATGTTGATATATGATCTACAAATTTTTTAGCAGTTTTTACTTGAAATCCATTTATTTTTGCTATTTTTTCAACTTTTGTATTATATGTTTCAGGTTGTATTAATATATTAGGATAATTCTCTAAAATTAATCTTATTTTTTTTACACCCAAACCTCTTCCGAAAATATTAGTAGCTATCATTAATTCAGGTAATTCAACTGTTTCTATAGATTGTTTTATAGAATCTACTAATTTTTTAGATGTTTTTTCTTTAAACCCTTCTACTTCCATAAAATCTTCAAATTTCATACTTAATATATCTTGAACATTATCATATCCAGCTTCTATAATTCGTTTTACGTTTCCTCTTCCCAAACCAACAGTTCCTATTTGAACGAAGAATGCATGTATAGATTTCATTTTAACAATGGAATTATCATCCGGTTTTTCTAATACATAATCAACACCTTTCATTTTAACTTTGAAATGAGCAGGTGGATTTTTTACTTCAACTGCTTTAATAACTTTATGCACCTTTGGTATAACATCACCACTTCGAATGATTTGTATTTCAGCACCTACATCTATACCATTTTTACGTCTCCATTCTTCATTATGAACAGTGACATATGTAATTTTTGCACCACATAATTTCACAGGTTTAATACGAATTTTAGGTTTTAAATGTCCATCTTTACTAGGAGACCAAATCATTTCTTCTACAACACTGGTAGCTATTTGTTCATCTAAAATCATTTTGAATGCCCAAGCGTGTTTAGGATTGCCAGAAATTCTAGGAACAATAATATTGTTACATAAGATAAGTCCATCAATTTCATATTCATAATTTGCTCTCCAATCCATATAAACATTTTGGACATCTTTCAATTTGAGCTTACGTTTTGATTGACAAGAATATTTGATATGTTTCACAACATTTAATTTAAATTTTTCTAAGAAGGTGAATTGGTTAAATGGAGTTCTTTCTGGTTCAATTAATTCATATGCAACGAAATCTAAATCCTTTATCATATTAACATTTACATTTTTTGCATTGACTACGCCAGATACAAAATTTCTAGCATTTGCGAAATTCTTACTATATTTTTTATTAAATGTTGTTTTTTTGATTAAGAGTTCTCCTCTAACAGATGCATATGGAATATGTGGTATTTTTAAATATGGTGCCAAATGACTTACATCTTGACCATATTTACCATTTCCTCTGGTATATAATTTCATTTCTCCTTTTTCGGTAGTCATCATTAATGAGATACCATCTAATTTTGCACTTATTATTTGGTCGTGATTGATATTTTTCAATTTTTTAATTACTTTTTGTTCTTTTACAATTTTATCCATTGACCACATTTCATAAGGTAATGAAACTTTATTTTTAGTAATAGTAATAGCTGTATGTGGAACAATTTTATTTATT
>MDTB01240464.1_pt1 | contig 15305 bp, 8 predicted proteins | sample 811161 | NCBI WGS metagenome assembly MDTB01 (sample SAMN05326650, study PRJNA326480) | marine metagenome | isolation source: seawater | place: Mediterranean Sea | collected 2009 | reverse complement strand
CCTCGATCCACGATTGTTTGACCATCATGTGCACGAAATCACGCATGGTGCTGTGGACCTGCCCGTATGCATCGGCGATCATTTCGACAGCATCTTTGAAAGCGATCGGTGATTCATCTTGTTTGCTGATCTGAGGTGCAGGGGCGCGAAGATCCCAAGGTCCAAAACCGTCTTTTTTATAGGCACGTGCCTGTAGGCTTGCAGCACGTTGTGCAATCGGCTTCGCTTCGTCCGCTGCCGCGAGCAAGGCATCCAGTGTCTCTCGTGATATCCGGTTCATATGAACCGCACTGTCGAGAAAGTGTACTTGTTGTGTTCGACTGCGTTGCTCACACATCTCGAGCCGCCAACCTGCGATGGCGTTGAGGCTGGCTGCGCAGGATTCCTCGTGGGCTTCCCAGGCTGTGTTGATGGCGCGCCAGGCGTTCTCACGAAGCGTATCATCGGACTGACTCATGAGACCCGAAGCCTGAGCTATGCCCATGGTCTGCAGTTCATTATTGATAGACACTTCACAGCGAAGTGTTCCTGATAACTGCTCGTACATATTGCCCCACGCGTGAATGCCACCCTGGGACAAGCCATTGACCAGACTTTCTTCATCAAGTGTAAGATTCTCGTGTCGTCGTTTACGACTGTGTTCAACGGTAAAGCGTGCGGGTGCGACCGCAGGATCATTCAGGTACTCATCGATGGTCGTGTCACTCGCCTGATCCTCGAACTGGGACAAAGGTTCAAAGACATCGCCCATTCGTTTCTCATATGCTTGTAGGGTGCCGCTTATCTTCTGGGCACCATCGTGCTGGCTATCGACTGAGAGCAGGCAGTTGGCATAGGTGGACAGATTGGCCAGTAGTGACAGCGCCTCATCGTGCGCTTTACGAATCGATTGGGCCAGTTCAACAGCGGTGCTGTTCAGCTGGACGTTGTTCTCTTCAACATTGTCGAAGATGGTAGCCAGAGACCGCATATCCTCTACGACGCGTGGATCGTCGATATCTGCATACTCAGCGGTTAGGTCCCAGGCGGGACCTTGGATCGTTGATGCCATGAATAAGTGTCCCGGGGATCAGAGTCAGGTGCCAGAGTAAATCGGTGTGATCCGAAAGCCAACCCGCCCAGTGACGCTGGTACCCGACTCTGTCCCCTGGCTAGTTTGCGAGCCCCTGAATGTATCGGTCCGCTTCGGCGAAAGCATCCAAGCCTATCTGACGCCCGATCAGTCGTCCTGGAGCATCGTCTACCGGTGGATGGATGCCGCCCCAGATGCGAGACAGGCTGCATTGATCTGATGCGTCGATATAGCGTGCCCATTCCAGGGTGATATCCACTGAGGGCCCGGACTCAAAGACGAGGAATTCCTCTGCAGGGATTTCAAAGGTACTGCGTCCACCTGGGAAGTATTCGTCGCCGGTGAATTTCCCTAACACTTCTGCTGCGGCGCGTGAGTAGGTTGAATGCCCAGAGACATAGCCGGCGAACGGTGGGGTTACGAAAGTCGGGCGCTGATAAGGCCACCAGTTTTCAGCGAGAATCCAACCAACACCTGCAGTATCAACTGCAGGGTTCTCAATATGATCCGGTCCTCGCCAGGTGTACAACTTGATTTTATTGACGTGTTCATCTTCATCGCCCGCTAGTGGATCTCCAACTTCGACCAGTTCAATGAACCCGTTCATGAGTGGTATACCGTTCTCATGGTAAGACGCCGCACTCGAATCACTGCTCTGACCCAGATCGGCCATGGCGCGAATTGCTGAAATAGGCCGGATGTAGTCGTGCCAGCCCTTGATACTCCACGCGGTAATGGCGGCATCGTGCATAGCACCGCCGAGCGCAAGATAGAGTTTCAAGTCCCACTCCAGGTGCTCCATCGGTTCGCTAATACCCTGGTATCGTCTTTCCATCAGTGGATGATCGTTGACCTCGTTGGCGATCACGAACCAGTGCCCTGGGGGTGTCTCTGATTCTGGACCATCTGCCCAGAACTCGGCCAGTACACGCGTATAGTCGCCGCGGGGGACAATCTGGCTATCATAGGGTGCGCCGGTTGCTGGATTGATGGCGTATCCACTACCCGGATCACCGCCATCCGTCAGATTATAGAAGTCCGAATAGTCGGTTGTATCGGTTGGGTAGTCGTCCACTTTCAGATTTCCCGTGCTCGCCGGTGAGATGTCCCATGCGACGCCATCATTCGGGGTGAGATGCGCACTCCAGACCAATACGAGCATAAAGTGCCAGAGGTAATCATCGGTATCGAAGGCGGGTGGTATCCCGGGATCGTGGTACACATGGTAGGTAAAGTTATCCCTAACAAACTCAATTTGATCTGCGTCCGATAATGCGAATGGGAGGACGGCACCCCATTCCGGACTGAGGAACTTAGGTTCCGACTCCACGAGCTGCCCTGCTTGATCAATGGCGAGGTCGAGTGCCAGCGGCTGCCATCGATTGCGATCCTCGATCGTAGGGTTACCTGGTTGTGATGGAGAGAGCGCCGGGTTGACGGGTTTGTAGGCTGTGTTGTTGTAGTCACTGGCCTCGTTGGCACCATCGTTCTGACCATAGCGGATATAGCAATCAGCGATGTGATTGCCGAGTGCGGCGGCGCCGTTGTTCTCGTAGTCATCTGACGTGATGTTCGGATCGAACCCATGTAAGCTCATCAGCGCACGAGCATCGCGACGTGTGGCGAGGACACCTGGTGAACGCGAGAACCGATGCAGTAACAATCGATAGGCGGTGTAACTTAGGGCCTCCTGTCGTACGGCTTCGACGTCAGCTGGGTCGTCAATCTTCGTGAACGGGCATTCTTGGTCTGCACGGGACTGTCCGAGTAGCCACGCGTCTTCAAGCGTGCCATACGCGGTCCATGCATCGTACATGGCAGCCGATAGATGAAACAGATTGCGGGCGTGAACAGTCGGTCTGGCAAAGTCGTTGCGGATGGCTTGAAGCAGTACTTCATTCCACTGTCTGGCTATAGAGAAATTCCCCGATGGATCCACCCCGGGAAGATAGTTCGCTGTCACGACGGTCGTTTCATTAGGGACTGTATACAGGGTCTCGGAACTGAAAGGGCTGTCCAACACGCCGGCTTCCGCGTGCCAGTGTGAGAAAAAATAGCCTGCAGGCGGGGTATCGGCGACCAATGTGGTTTGTTCTCCAGCGTCGAACTGGCCACCGCCGGTACCCGCATCAACGATCAGTCTGCTCGTGCTGCTACCGGCTGGGCGAGGAACCAGGATGGTGTCGTTGGTGCTGACGTTATTCATCTCGGATGTGCTGCCATCCGGCCATCGCACTAAAACATCAGCGGCTTCCGCTGATGCTAGCCCGAAGTACAACTCAAGCGGGTTTTGTGACAGGAAGTTGCTACCGGCACGAAGTTCTCGGACCTGTGAGGTGTCACTGGTTACAGTGACCCGCGCCCCTATGGGGTCGTTTTCAAGTCGGATGGTCAGGTAACGATCCGTGAGTACTGTGTCGTTTCGGTAGAAAACAAGATGATCATCGTCACTATTGGTGATCAGAATATCAATGTCACCATCATTGTCGGCGTCGAAACAGGCAACGCCACGGCCTTGACCCTTGTCTGTTAGGCCGGATTCGGTAGCGACCTCGTCGAACCGGCCATCACTCTTTGATTGGAATAGACGTACCTGGTCACTGACATAGTTGTTAACAGGCTCTGCGCTTTCTTCGCGCCATCCGTTGACATGGAAGATGTCGAGCCAACCGTCGTTGTCAAAATCTGCAAAGCAGGCGCCCCAGGCCCAGCCGCCGTTGGCGACTCCGGCATCGTCTGTGACGTCTGTGAACACGCCAGCGCCATCGTTGTTGTACAAGCGGTTACCGAAGCCAACCAGATCGTTTTCATCAGCACCGATCTTGTAGATCGACGTCACAAACCAATCGAGATCGCCATCATTATCGTAGTCACCGATCGCAGCACCCATACCGGCCTGATCACGGATTACATTTCGATCAGTAGTTTTTGTGAATCGGCTATCTCCGTTATTGCGGAATACCTGGCTAGTGCGAAAGTCGGCCGCCATCAGCAAGTCCTGGTCGCCGTCACTATCAATGTCGGCAAAGTTGGGGGTAAACGAGTTGTCATTGCGCAACGCGGGTGCAGCCAGTTGGAGGGCGTCCGGATCCGCAGACTCAATCAAAGTGGCCGAAATCCTTGATTGGCGACTGACCGGCTCAAAGATTCCTTCGCCGTTGTTCCGCCACAGTGTCTCGGTATCGTCAGATTCTACGTAACCCCAATGTGCCAACGCTAGATCGAGATCGCCGTCCAGGTCATAGTCAGCAAAAGCCGCAGAGAACGTGTTGGGCGCATTCAGGATTATGCCGGCGTTCGAAGTGATATCGAAAAATACCCCGCCCCGGTTTTCCATGAGATAATAGGGATCGCCGCTGACAGCCCCAATGAACACGTCGAGGTCGCCGTCTCCATCGATATCGGCGAAGGTAGGCGCTGTCCCCTTATGGCGCAGATTTAGACCCGTTTCGAGCGACACGTCGATGAAATTGCCATCGCCTTGGTTTTGGAAAAGGCGATTGTGGTCCAGATTTCCACCGACGGCATACACATCGATATCGCCGTCCTGATCGTAATCGATGGCGGCAATTCCTGCCGCCATGGACTCGGCATCGAACGTCGAGTCCTCGAGATATCCCCACTGTCGGTTCAATCCGGCAGCGTCTGAGATTTCGGTGAATTGCAGGGTGGTCTGCTCAGGTGGGTTGTTGGAATCAGGGGGCATGCTTTGTGCTGGCTCAGAAGAGCCGCCTCCGCCACAAGCCTGTAGCAGCATCAAACAGAGTGTTGAAAAAAAAGCCGGCCCTTTTGGGGCCGGCCTTCGTAGTGCCATCAGTCTGGTGACCGCTAGTTGAAGTTCCAGCGGAAGTCTACACCGACTGATCGCGGGGGATCGAGGTATTGGTAGCTGCCACGCAGATCGCCAAGCCAGGGATTCTCATCTCCCGTGGTCATGTCACTGTAACGGTCACGCACAACCCGCTCATCCGTCAGATTCTTGGACCAGAACACAACAGACCACTGATTGTCGGCATCATTCAACGTCAATCGCGCATTCGCGAGCGTATACGCTGGCAACGCGATGGTGTTGTTAGTGTTGAACCAGCGCTCATCAAAGTTGGACACGTCGAAGTGCAGTGTCGCTTTCATATCGTTGTTCAGATACCAGTTGTAATCCAGGTTCAGCGTGAGTGAGTACGGCGACGAAAAGATCAACTCCTTCCCCTGGTTCTGCAATGCTTCAGTCAGCTCTGTATCAACCAATGCGGCGACAACTGATCCGCGCAGGTTGGTCGTCAACTGCGTTGAAATATCAAGGTCGAGTCCCCAGATTTCTGCGGCACCTTCGTTGGCATTGAATCCAACTATGTTGCCGTTGGGCAGTGGGCGCTCCGAACGCTGGATTACGTCCTGCCAGTCGGTCAGGTAGAGTGCTGTCTGCACCTCGGTCCGACCATCCATCATCTGGAACTTCGTTCCCACCTCAAGGTTGTTGACCGTGTCACCGTCAAAGAACACGACGGATCGAAGCACTTCGGCTTCCTCGCGAAGTTCTGCGATCTCCATGGCGGTGAGCATGCCGGTTTGTTGGCCGACATCCGCGTCACGGTCAAGCCGTCGTGCATCTAGCAGCACACCCCGGTTCTGACCACCGGGTCGGTAGCCCTCGGAATAGCTGACGTATGCCATCAGGTCCATGTTCTCGGGGCGCCATGTAAGCACCAGTCGTGGGCTGACAACGTCGTTGTCAGTACCGCCCAGTTCGGTTGGCTCGTAGGTCCGATATCGCTCGAACGTCTCCGGTGTTGCCCAGTTGCCCACGTTGAGGCTGTCCTGGTAAATTTGCTCACCTTTGACGCCAATCAGGAACGTCTGTTCCAGTGAAGCGAAACGCGCACCGACCGTCGCTTCCCACTCGTCGGTCAGGTCATAACTCACCTCTCCGAAGAAGGAGAGTTCCTTAAACAAAGTCTCATGAGACGTCTCAGGAGAGTTGAAAAAGAAGACGTCATCATACATTTCTCGACCTGGGTTCATCGAGTAGAGAACGCCACTCCACGACCAGTCACTCGACTGCTTTTGGTAAGCGCCTGCTGTCCAGCGCAACTTGCCGGGCTGGTTGGACACAGCACGTACCTCGTGGGTTTGACGATTGATATCGGTCCAGCCATCCCAGCCATAGCTGTTCATGTTCTGCGCGTCGAGTGGAACTGGACAGTTGGTTGCGGGGTCCGGAACCACCAACAGGCAACGGCCGGATGAGTTGGCACCGTTGGCTGTTGCCCAGTCGATGCCTCGTACCATCGGGTCTGCGAGTTCCCTGAACGTCAGGCTGTCTCGGACCGAGTCTGTGGCTACAACCTTGATATCCGCAAATCCAGTTGTCAGATCAAACGACAATCGCGTGACGTTGACGTCGTCCCAGCCATCACCATTCAACCCGGTGAATTCTCTGGCGTTAGACACGTAAGGGTCGTCTGCAATCAGATCGGTGTCACCACGATTACCCGCGATCGTATAGGCGGTGCCATCGCCTTTCTGGGCAACCCAGTAGTGCGCAAGTTCAATAGACCAGGATTCACCGAAGTATTTCATCGCTGCACGACCACCATCGTGAGAGGTGGAATTCACATCCTGATTCGACCCCGTACAGATCGGTCTAGCGGTTGGATAGCCACCATCACCGACCTGCGGTGTACAGTCAGACAGCTGGTCAATATATCCTGCACGATCAGTATCAAAGACCGAGATTCGCGCCGCGAGACGATCATCGATGAGCGGAATGTTCACCATCGCGTTCACATCATGGGAGGTATCGTCGGAATAGTCCTGCTCATAGGTACCAAACTTGACAGCAGCATCCCAGCTATTGATGACTGGTGATTTATAGATGTACCGAACAGCGCCACCTTGCGCACCCTCACCGAAGAGCGTGCCCTGTGGCCCCTTCAGAACCTCAACACGATCAATGTCGAACAGATTTCCGGTGATCTGCCTGGCTGGTCCAAGCGCTGAGGTCAGCGATGCACCATCAAGATAGACAGCGACCATGGCACCCGCGGTATCACGAACACTGTTGGTTTGTTGTGACGTTACGCCACGGACGGTGTATCGACTCTGGCCGGCACCTTCGCCGCCCATGTTCAAACCAGAGACCATTCGGAAGATCTCACCCATTTCCTGTGCACCGAGCTCCTCAATCATCTCGTCTGTTACAGCACCAATCCCCATTGGTGTGTCGAGTAGTGTGGTTTCGCGGTGTGTCGCGGTGACAACAATTTCATCGTACGATTGCTCTTCATTTGCATCTCCTGCCCATGCCGGTGAACCCAGCAGCAACAGAGAAGCGACAAACGTTCCTTTTACTATGCTTCCCATAATCCCTCCCTTAGAAAAAACGGTGCACGTTGCATGCACCGAGCGTAAACATACTCTCCTGCACTTAAAAAGTGCTTAACGTTTCGTGCATATGAGGTGTCATTTTGTGCACGTCGACGAACAACACGTTAGTGAGAGCCCTAGTGAGATCAATTAGTCATATAGATGGCAGCTGATCAGACGACCGGGTTCTACTTCTTTTAATTCAGGGGCACGTTCACGACACTCCGTTTTAGCGTCCGGACATCTAGGATGGAAGTGGCACCCTGCTGGCGGATTGAGGGGGCTTGGAATTTCCCCTTTGACAATATGTTGGCGTCGAGACCGTTCCAGTTTGGGGTTTGGCGCAGGTACCGCAGACAGCAGCGCTTTGGTATACGGATGTTTGGGGTCTCTATAGATGCTGATCCGATCGGCCAGCTCGACGATACGGCCCAGGTACATGACAGCGACGCGATTGCTGATATGCCTCACCACCGATAGATCGTGGGCGATGAATAGATAGGTCAGCTGCAGTTCTTCTTGCAGCTCTTCGATCAGGTTGATGATCTGCGCCTGGATTGACACGTCAAGCGCCGAGACAGGTTCGTCGCAAACGATCAGCTTGGGTTTCAGTGCGAGTGCCCGTGCAATACCAATCCGTTGTCGCTGACCGCCACTGAACTCGTGTGGGTATCGATCAGCCATCGATGGCGACAGACCGACCATAGACAATAGTTCTGCGACTCGCTGGTCCAGATCCGGTCCCCAGGACATCACATTGTGTACAAGCAATGGTTCACCAATGATACTGCCGACTTTCATCCGCGGATTCAGCGAACTGAACGGGTCTTGGAAGATCATCTGCATCACGCGACGCAGGTCCCGTTCTTCAGGGCCTGTTGTGCCGACAATACTTTCAGACTCGAAAAGGACGTCACCTTCGGTTGGTGGAATGATCTGCAGGATGGCCTGTCCTGTTGTGGTTTTGCCGCTCCCGGACTCCCCTACAAGTCCGAGCGTCTCTCCTCGATCGATCGTGAAACTGACGCCATCAACCGCTTTCACTTCACCGATCCGGTGCTTGAATACGACCCCTTTGTATACAGGAAAGTGGACCTTGAGGTTACGAACGTCAAGGATTGGTTGGCTAGTACTCATCAACGTCCACCCAGCAGGCTTTGAGGTGATTGTCGCCACTCGGTTCAAGTGAAGGTGTTTCCCGACGGCACTGCTCGGTTGCGAACCGGCATCTGGGATGGAAGGCGCAACCTGTCGGTAGATGTGCCAGGTCCGGCGGTTGCCCTTCAATGGGAATCAGCTTCTGTTTGATGTCCTGATCGAGTTGGGGTACAGACGCCATCAGTCCGATAGTATAGGGGTGTCTGGGGTGGTCGTAGATGTCGTCGGCAGTACCTGACTCAACTATGCGACCGGCGTACATCACGTTGACCCGGTCTGCATAACGCGCGACGACACCGAGGTTGTGCGTGATCAATATCAGCGACATGCCGGAGCCATGAACGAGTTCAGCAAGCAGGTCGAGGAGTTGGGCTTGCACGGTGACGTCCAGTGCGGTTGTCGGTTCATCCGCGATCATTAATCTCGGATGACAACCCATGCCCATTGCGATCATCGCCCGTTGTCGCATGCCACCACTAAACTGGTGCGGGTGAGAAGCTGCACGGATTTCTGCATCGGCAATATGAACCTGTTCCAGGAGTTCGGCAGCCTTCTTCAGTGCCTCAGGGGTGTGGACGTTCTGATGTACTTCCAGCGGTTCAGCCACCTGCCGTCCCACGGTGAGTACCGGGTTCATGGACGTCATCGGTTCCTGGAAGATCATGGCGAGGTCATTGCCCCGCAAGTTACGCATCTCCTCTTCAGTGATGGTGAGAATGTTCTGTCCGTTGAACCAGATTTCACCTGAGATGATTTCGCCGGGGGGTGATTGGATCAGACGGAGAATAGACAATGCACTGACGCTCTTGCCGGAGCCGCTCTCGCCGACGAGCGCCAGGATCTCACCGGGCATTAGGTCAAAGGTCACTCCATCGACGGACTTCACGGTGCCCTCTTCGGTATGGAAATAGGTCCGGAGGTCTTTCACAGAGAGAATAGGATCACTCACAGGTAGCCTCCGTTACCACCGCGCATACGCGGGTCCAGCAGGTCCCTGAGTGAGTCACCGAACATGTTGGTACCCCACACCACAATCGTCAGTGCAAGCCCGGGCCAGAGCGCTAGATGAGGTGCGATTTCCATGAACTTGCGTCCTTCGCCGCTCAGCATGCCACCCCAACTCGGTACATCTGGCGGTAGCCCGAAGCCGAGGAATGACAGCGTGGCTTCGGAGAGGATATTGCCGCCGACGCTCGCACTGAAGAGGATGATCATGGGCGCCATGATGTTAGGAAGAACATGGTGGGTCAGGATACGGGATGTCGGGACACCCACTGTTCTTGCGGCAGTGAGGTACAGTGAATCCTTGATAGCGATCACTGCACTCCGGGCAAGACGGGAACCCCCAATGCCGCCGGCGATACCCAGAACCAGAATGATGTTGAACATGCCTCTTCCCAGAAACGACATAACGACCAATAGGATGAGCAGCCCAGGTATTGCCATCCAGCCATCCACAAGCCGCTGAATAACCATATCCACGCGACCGCCAAAGTAGCCGCTAATGGAGCCAATAATGACGGCCACGACCACATTGATTAAGGCAGCAGCGAAACCGACGATCAGCGAGATACGAGCTCCTTCGACGACACGACTCAGGACATCGCGGCCGAGTTGATCCGCACCCATGGGGTGTTCGAACGACGGTCCTTCCAGACGACTGGGGAGGTTCGGTTCCGCGTAGTCATACGGTGCCAGGACGTCAGCGAAAACAGCTACAAAGATGAAAACGAGTACGATGCCTGCTGCCACAGTTCCCAGCGGCTGCTCAGCGAGTAGACGTCGGACGAAGCGGAGCGTTGGACTGGTTCTCTCCGGGAGGTCCGTGAGTGTGGTCGTTAATTCACTCATGACGAACCCTCGGGTCCAACCAGCCGTAGGTGAGATCAACAAGCAGGTTCACAAAGACCACAAAAACAGCGATGACAAGTGCGATACCGATCACGACGGGGTAGTCGCGCTCACTTAATGCGTCGACCAGCAGACGCCCTGTGCCGGGCAGTCCAAAGATGGTCTCAATAACCACTGCACCGCCAACCAGTAATGGCAATTGGAATCCGATCCAGGTTACGACTGGGATTAACCCGTTGCGGGTCGCGTGGCGCATCACGACGATGCGTTCACGTAGACCCTTCGACCAGGCGGTACGGATAAAGTCCTGGCGCAATACCTCCAGCATCATCGTTCTCGTCATACGCATGGTACTGCCAGCGAGTGCCATCCCCAGGACCACTGAGGGGATGAAGAACATACCGAGGTTGCCAATAGGATCATCGGTAAATCGGATGACCTCCATCGGTGGTGACCAACGGAACCACACTGCAGGATAGATCATGATCATGGTGCCGACCCAGAAGTTGGGCACTGACATGAACGCAATGGCGGTGGTTCTGCCGACAAAGTCACCTACGGAGTTCTGTCGGATTGCGGAGTACACGCCTACAGGGATTGCGATGATGAGCGAGACCAGCATTGCGAGCAGGCCTAGTTCAAACGTCACGGGTAGTCTGGATCCGATTTTTTCGGTGACTGTCTCAAAGCCCTTGAAGGATTCACCAAGGTCGCCCCGGACAACCCCGCCAAGCCAACGAACGTACTGTATGTAGACAGGGACATCCAGACCGAGTTGCTTTTCGATGGCAGCACGATCGATTTCGCCGCTGGCACCCGGTTGCGATGCCATTTCAGCGACCATCTGATCAATGATGTCGCCGGGCACCATTCGGACAAGTCCAAAGATAATGATCGTCACAACGAGGAGCGTCGGAATCATGTAGAGGAGTCGTCTGGCTATATAGTTACCCATGACAAGCTCTCGTTGAAGGTGCTTTCATTAGATTGCTAGCGACCAAGAATCTCGTCCTTCAGTGTCTCGTCGACCCAGAACCTGGACCAGACAGTCAGCACCATACCGCCGCCACCCGTCGCGGTCTGACCCCAGTAGCCCCCTTTGATCCAGGGCTGCACCGCGACAATCGTATCGGGGTACGCATTGGCCAGGTTGATGTGTTGACTGACCAGATAAGTGCTGGCTTTGGCAACCGCAACCTTGAAGTCATCATGGTTGGTGGCTGCGTAAGCAATCTTCGCCAATTCTTCGTAGTGCGGATCGATCCATTGGCCAAAGTTCTCCGTTTCACCAATCATGAAACTTCGCAACCTGCCAAGGGGCGTGTAGTTGTTGCCACGCATCCCAATGACCGTCATATCAAAGTCACCCTTATAGGCTCGGTTATAGGCGGAAGCGGGACTGGAGAGCACATTGATCGTGGTGTTGATGCCAATCCTCGACCAGTAGTGTTTATAGAGTTGCATGAGGTCCAGATCAAAGTCGGGACTAGCGTCATAGACGAAGGAGAAACCATCCGGATAGCCAGCATCGACCAACAACTGTTTTGCCGCTCCTGGATCATACTGATAACCTTCGCGGATCTCCTCGGACCAGTCATCCCAACCAGCGTCAAATCCGAGGTCGACGACCGTTGGACCGCCCAGACCGTAGGGCTTCGAAGTGGCTTGCCCGAAGTAGTAGTACTGGGCAATTTCCTCAAGGTTGATTGCCTTTTGCATCGCTTTGCGTACACGGAGGTCGTTGAAAGGCGGACGTGAGACCTGCATCGTGCTGTCGCGATTGTTGCCGCCGCCCCGGGCATAGTGAATGATAATTTCTGGATTGCTCCGCTGAATCGCACGTGCCTCTTCAACCGTCAGTGCGCCCAACATATCGATTTTTCCGGAGCGCAGAGCTGCGATCTGTGAAGATCGTTCGGGAATAATCAGTAGTCGCAGTCGTTCGGCAAAAGGGACCTGCATGCCTGGAAAACGCTCGTCCTTGTACCAGTAGTTGGAATTCTTTTCATAGGTCCACGACACACCGTCGATGTGATCAGTCAGAAGGAAGGGGCCGGTGCCGACCAGGTGACGCCAGTTACGATGATCACCGTATTCTTCAATGACCTCTCGTGGCGAAATCCATGCGCCTTCCCAGGACTGCCAATACATGGCGGACAAAGACAACAGGTTCGGTTGTTTCGCTTTAAGAACGACAGTCCACTGATCCTGTGCTTCCGCAGAATCAAGCATCGCCGATTTCACCATATGGGCGTAAGGACTAGGACCTTGTTCTTCAAATTCACCAACCCCCATAGCCCTGCGGAAAGACATCGCAACGTCATAGGCATCCAGTTCCCGTCCGTTGACGGGTGGCTTGTCCTGCCAATGGATGCCGCGTCGGATCTTGAAGATCACGGTTGTGTCGTCTGGCATCTCCCAGCTTTCAGCGAGGTGGGGCTTCATGACTTCAAGAGGCACAAAGCCCGAGTTGAACTCGTAGTCTTCACGCGGGATAGACCAGTCGCCGATGGCCAGTTTCTCGAGGACAGGCGAACTGGAAATGGTACCATTCCAGTTATGCCAGGGGTCGGTGTGCTGATAATCGACTTGCGACGACACGGTGATGGTGCCGCCGTATTGAGGGATATCTACCCACTCACCCCAGACATTTTGCATCTTCTCTGATGTATTTTTGGACGGTGCGTTTTCGGCAGATGTGTGTTGGACCGTGAGTCCGCATACGATCGTAAGCAGCCCTGCACTGAACCGACGAAGCCGCTTAGTGGTGAACAACACTACTGCCCCTAACAGCATCTCTGAATTCCGATGGCGGCATACCCACATCTTTGCGAAACGCACGAATGAACTGAGCCTGACTGCCAAAACCGGTCTGCATGGCGACAACGTAGGCTTTGAGTTCCGTATCAGCGAGGAGCCGTTTGGCTTCCTCTATGCGGAACGACGTCAGCGTATGCTTGATGCTCTGGTGCCAGTGATCATGAAAGAGACTGTAGAGGCCACGCTTGGATGTACCTGTCGCGGAGACAACGTCATCTACACAGAGCCTTGGATCATCAAAGTGCTCTCGAAGGAATTTGAGTGCTTGCCGCAATGTGTCATCTGGAACAGCGAGGATGTCGGTGCTTTCTCGAACAGCCACAAAGGAAGGCGGAATCCGCAGGTTTTCATCCGGAGGATGTGCGCCATCGATCAGGGCATCAAGTAGCCATGCCGCGCGGTAACCCTGAAGTGTCTGGTTGTGTTCAATGCTGGACAGCGTGGGGTTCGTGAGTTCACAGACACTTTCGGTGTTACCCACGCTTACCACCGCGATGTCTTCAGGGATCCGGAGGCCTGCGATCTTGCAAGCATCCACAATCATCCAGTAGACGCTGTCATAGTGAAGCATCAGTCCTATCGGTTTCGGTAGCTTTGAAAGCTGGTCAGCGAGCCATGGAATACGCTCCTCCGATCTATCCCGATCGGTGAGGCCGAGTCCGGCTTCGGGCAAATTGATGTCGTGGATTGTCCCACCGCAGGCACGTACATGATCTCGAAATCCGTTGCCGCGCGCGACCAGCTGGTAGTGATCCTGGAAGTGAGGGAACACGAAGTGCTCCAGTCCATGATCCAACAAGTGATTGGCACCAAGTTGACCAATGGCGTTGTGGTCTAGTACTACCCTTGGTACGTCGATACTGGGAACCGTTTCTGCGAGTTCGACAACCGGGATAAGACTCCCGGCGACGTGCTGGGCCAGATCCGAGTCCCCGTATTTGATCAACGTGATGATGCCATCGATCGCCGGGCAGGAACGTAGTACGGGCATGGAGTCACCACCATGATCCGAAATGCTTATCAGCTGCCAGCCGGCTTCACGGGCATAATCTAGGATGCCGCGTTCGACATCGAAGTCGATCCATTGCGGCAGAAAAAGCACTCGCTTGCGGTCCATGCGCCGGTAGCCCCCTCTACCGTGAAGCCGTCATAGAAACAGACCGCTTTCAGAATCGCAACCGCCTTCGGGTTTCTTCAAGTCAACGGAATGTATAGCGGAAACATGCATTCGGTCTACCTGCGAGCATACGGATCAAGAGGATGGGACTGATATGAGAAGTAGGGGTGCACACCAAAAATATCTCAGTACAATAATAAAACCCTCTATATTTCATGATGTTACGTTTCAGTTTGCCAATAACGACACGCTCTGTCTCCATTCCCGATACACGTCGATTTTGTACATTCATAACCCATCTGGAGGTCGGCCACGAAACAGACCGCTCTAACGATAGTGGCGGTATTCGCAGCAACCTGCACCCAGGTTTCAGATGCCGCCCGACTACTGACACCCACGAACAATACGATGACATCCCCTGAGATCCGCCAGCACCACGTGCAGGTTTTCATCCCAGGTTTTCTGAGGTATTTTTGGTGGCATGCAGACCAAATAAACAGGTAGGAGTCCCAGTGCAACGACGATCTTTCTTGAAAGGTACCGCCGCAGCGCTGCTGGCTGCGCCATTTGCGGCCTCCTGGTCTCACGCCTCAGCCCGCACGTTGGCACCCGTCCAAGATGCCTCAACCGGTTTGTCATTATTGAGGCTACCGCCCGGATTTAGCTACTCCAGTTTCAGCTGGACCGGTGACTCAATGTTAGGCGGCGGACGCGTTCCGGCGCGGCACGATGGAATGGCCGTGACGATGGAGGGCGACGCACTCGTGTTGCTGCGTAACCATGAGCTGGTTGTGGGTGATCCGATCATCGGAAAAAAACTGCCTGTGTACGACGACATCCTATTTCCGGTACCGGAAGACCCGACGGTGATAAGGACAATGGCGGGTGGTGTCTCGTCGGTTCGGATCGAAAACGGACGATATG
>MDTB01183979.1_pt1 | contig 15305 bp, 15 predicted proteins | sample 811161 | NCBI WGS metagenome assembly MDTB01 (sample SAMN05326650, study PRJNA326480) | marine metagenome | isolation source: seawater | place: Mediterranean Sea | collected 2009 | reverse complement strand
CTTCTTCAGTCATTAACGGAATCAATTCTGACTCTTGTTCAGTGCTAACTAGTGAGAATTGATCTAAAAATCTTGTGTTTCTGCTCATCTTTAATTTGTTATACAATAATCATTGCAATTTTTATGCCATAAAATTTACTGACAAAAAGTCTTATAAATAATTTTTTCTGAGATTTTTGGATTTTAAAAATACACTCGTTAATATTTTTTGATCTTCAATTGAAAATTTTATTTTTCTCCTAGCCATGATTTTTTCAGCAGTATCAAAAGATTTAGATAATTCATATTCTTGTTTAGAATTTTGACTCAACCAAATGTAAGAAGGAATAAACTTATCTATAAATCCATGTTTTTGAATTGAAGAGTTAATACCTATTACTGATCCTGTATTAAAAACTGTATTAATAGCACACTTAGAATGGTCACCCATGAATAAACCAATAAATTGGTTATTAGTATTTATAAATTTATTATCAAGATAACTCCATAACTTAACATTTGAATAATTATTTTTCAAATTAGAATTATTTGTTCCCGCTCCTAAATTACACCACTCTCCAATAACAGAATTACCAATATAACCATCATGAGACTTATTAGAATACCCAAAAAAAATTGTATTATTAACTTCTCCAGAAATTTTTGAAAAGGGACCAACAGTTGATGATCCATATATTTTTGCACCCATCATTAATTTAGAATTATCACAGATAGCTACGGGACCTCTAATCATACTACCCTCCATTATTTCACAATTTTTTCCGATGAAAACTGGCCCATTCTGAGTATTTATTGATAAAGAATTGACAATACTTCCTTGATCAATATAAACATTATCAATTGTTCCAATTATTTTTGTTGAATTATTAATTGAAAGTTTTGATTTTTTATATAATTTGAAGTCAGAAACTATTTCGTGAGAGTTTAATTGAAAAATATCCCAAAGATTATTAACTTTTAGATAGTTCTCTTTGTAAAAAAATTTCTCAGATTTACTAATTCGGGATAAAGATTCTCCTCTAAAAGCTATCAAAATTTTATTTTGATCAAATAAAGATTGATTTATATTAAGACTTAAAATTGAGTTAATAAGTGATTCAGAGGGAATAATCGATCCATTAATCCAAAATTGATCACTGTATCTTTCATATGAGTACTTAACTTGTAAGTAGGACTCAGTTTTGTAACCACAGAATTTAAAATTTGGTAATTTTTCTTTCCATTTATCTTTAATTTTTAATATGCCAATTCTGATTTCACTAACTGGCCTTGTATATGTAAAAGGTAAAAGATTTAACCTGGAGTTATCATCAAATAAAACAAATCTCATTATACAATTATAAGAATTTTATTTACTAATAACAATTAAGATATAATTAATAAAAAATTATTTAGAACTTTTAGAATATTTATTTCTAAACTTATCAATTCTTCCTGCTGAATCAACAAGTTTCATTTTACCAGTATAAAATGGATGAGAAGTGTTTGTAATTTCTCTTTTAATTAAGGGGTATTCTTTGCCATCAATTTTGATATTTTCTTTAGAATCAGCACAAGATTTAGTGAAAAATGTTTCCCCATTTGACATATCTTTTATGACAACTAACCTGTAATTTTCTGGATGAATTCCTTCTTTCATTATATTAAATTTAATATTTGCAAATTTAAAAAAAAAATAATAATCTTAAATTTATTTTTAATAAAAATAAAAATAGAATGTGTTTATTTGTAATTAAATAATTAAAAATGAAAAATTATAAAATCATTTTTATCATACTTATTTTGATTTCATGCAGAAAAGATATCAATAACTTTAAAAAAAGTCTTAATATCTCTTTTTCAACAGACTCTGTTATGTTTGATACAATATTTACTACAACCGGGAGTATAACAAAAAAATTTTCAGTATATAATAATTCAAATTATGATATCAAAATTGATGAAATTAACTTGGCAAGTAGCAATTCTCCATTTAGGATTAATGTTGATGGTAATGAAAATTATGCAAGCAATATAAATATTAGAGCTAATGATAGTATTTTTATTTTTGTAGAAGTCACAATTAACCCAAATAATTCAAATAACCCACTTATTCATTTGGATTCAATATCTTTTAGATCAAGAAATAAATCAAAATATTTAAAATTAATTGCTTGGGGGCAAGATGCACATTTTCATACTAGTAATTCATATATTTTAATTGAAAATTCTGAAAATTCTCAAATTGATACCTTCCATTACCATAAAATATCCCAAAATTCAATCTGGACAAATGACAAACCTCATGTAATAATTGGTAATTTAATAATTGAAAATGGAGCAACTTTAGAAATTCTTGATGGAGTTAAAATCTATTTACATTATAATTCTAACATAATTGTAGGTGAATTTTGGGAATCAATAAATAATAAGAGTAGTATAAAAATAAATGGTAATTATTACAATTCAATACAAATTACATCAGATAGATTAGACGAATATTACAATGAACTTCCTGGCCAGTGGGGTAAAATATGGTTAACTTCAAATAGTGATAATAATGAAATTACAAATACACTAATAAAAAATGGTCAAATTGGTATTCATATAGATACTATTTCTCAAAATATTAGTCCAAAATTGAAAATTGAAAATTGTGTAATTACAAACCACTCATATTATGGAATCCTCTCATATAGCAGTAAAATCGAAGCAATTAATTGTTTTATATTTAATAATTTAATTAATAATGTTTTTCTTTTTGCTGGTGGAGATTACAATTTTATTCATTGTAACTTATTGTCAAATAATCAATATCCATCTTTAAGAATGAGTAATTTTTACGAAGATATTTTTGGGAATGAACAGATTAGACCAATGATAAATGCAAATTTTATCAATACTGTAGTATATGGAAATCTTGAAAATGAAATATTTATTGAAAAAACAGAATTTGGTGATTTTAATTATTTATTTAAAAATTCTTTAGTAAAAGTTGATCCTAATACATTAGATACGAGTAATTATGAGGTTTTTTCTAATGTAATCTTTAATCAAAATCCAAGAATTTTAAACTTACAGAATATAGAATATGATTTCCAAATTGATTCGATTTCGCCCCTAGTAAACTCTGGAGACAATCAAATATCAATTTTATATCCAAATGACATATTTGGGAATAATCGTATAAATGACAAAGCCCCAGATATTGGTGCAATCGAAAAAGTTTATTAACCAAGAGAGGTATCTAAAATCATCATAATAACAAAACCAATAATAAAGCCAATTGTTGATGTATCAGTATAATTGTCTTGCTGAGATTCAGGTACAACCTCTTCTATTACAATATAAATCATCGCTCCAGCTGCAAAAGCTAATGCGTAAGGTAAAATTGGTAGGGTATAAACGACTAAAATAGCTCCAATAACAGCAAATATTGGCTCTACAATAGCAGAAAGTTGACCAAACCAAAATGCTCTAAATCTACTTACTCCTTGCCTTCTTAAAGGCATTGAAACTGCTATTCCCTCTGGAAAGTTTTGTAGTGCAATACCAATAGCTAGGACTAAGGCAGTCGAAATTTCAGCTCCAGGTAATCCATGAGATACAGCTCCAAATAATACTCCAACTGCTAGACCTTCTGGTATATTATGTAATGTAATCGCAAGGACAAGCAAAGTTGTTTTTTGCCAATTGGTTTTAATTCCTTCGGAATTATCAAAATTAATATGTAAATGGGGCATAAATTTATCGAGAAAGAAAAGAAAAAAAGCACCCATTACGAAACCTACAGATGAAGGAAACCAAATAGGTAAATTGGGGGAAACTTCAGGGGTCATTTCTATAGCTGGTGCCAATAGAGACCAATATGATGCTGCTATCATAACTCCACCTGTAAAACCAAGCATACCATCTAATAATTGCCTATTTAATATTTTTATAAAAAAAACCAAAGAAGAGCCTAAAGCTGTTAATAACCATGTAAATAAAGAAGCAATAAATGCACCCAATATTGGATCAATTCTTTCAAAAAATTTTAGTAAAGCATCAAAATTTAACATAATATTAAAATATTTTTTGCTACATCAAGACTTATATTTCTAGTACGATTTTTAATTTGAATCTCAAATGAATGATCAAATTTATTAAAATCAATTATTTTTAATTTAGAACCTATCGAAATATTAATCTTATTTAGATATTTTAAAAAATCACTATCATCAGTTTTAACACCAACGACTTTACCAATGTTGTTTTTACCTAAATTATCCAATGATTTTGAATCTAAGTGGTTCAAAATACCATTTTTATCTGGAATAGGTTCACCGTGTGGATCAATTTTTGGAAAACCAAGAAAATTGTCTAGTCTGTTAATCAAATCTTCGGATTTTACATGTTCTAATTGTTCAGCAATATTATGTACTTCATCCCAATTATATTTTAAACAATTTACAAGAAAAAACTCCCATAGTCTATGTTTTCTAGTCAAATATATTGCTAAATTTTGACCTTTAGAGGTTAAATTTACTCCCTTATATTTTTGGTAGTTTATGAGTTTTTTATTACATAATTTTTTCAACATATCTGAAACTGAGGGTGGTTTAGTTGATAACTCGTATGCAATTTCATTAGTAGTAACATGATTAGAATTAATAAGTGAAAGTTTATATATTTCTTTGATATAATTTTCTTCTGAATTAGTCATTTAAATGTTTTATTATTAAATTTACTCAATTTAAAAAAAAAATTTAGATTAGACTAAAAATTAATTTGAAAAGTTATCTACTAATTATTTTGATATTTATAAATTTTAATTGCTTACATGGTCAATTCATAATCAGCGGTAAAGTTTTAAATGAAAAAGGTTCTCCAATTCAAAATACTAATATTAAAATTTTAGATAATAATAATGGATGCATAACAGATGAAGATGGATATTATAAATTAATTTCTAAAAAAAAGGAATTTGAAATTAAAATTAGTTCAATTGGTTTTAAAACTGAAATCAAAAAAATAATTTTTTATGAAAAAAGAGAAATAGTTACAAACTTCACATTAATTTCTGATTCATATGAATTGGAGCAAATTGTTGTAACTGGGAATACTGGCGAGATTCTTAAAAAAAAATCTGTAATTAATGTAGAATTAATTGATAAAAAATTTATAGACAAGATTGTTAGTAAAAATTTTGCTGATATTTTAAACAATGTCAGAGGAATCCAAAATAGAATTGACTGCGGAATATGTGGAAGTTCAGGTATTCAGATTAATGGGATGAATAGCCAATATAACTTGATTTTAATAGATAACATACCACTTATAAATTCTTTATCAAAATCTTATGGCTTAAATAGTATACCATCCTCCATAATTAAACAAATTGAAATAATTAAGGGTCCAAGCTCAATTTTGTATGGTTCTGAAGCAATTTCTGGTGTAATAAACATTATAACAAAAGATAGAAAAGATTTATCTAGAGTTAATTTCAACTCTTATATGAGCTCAATTTTCGAAATTAGTAATGATATTACAATTTTTAATGAAGGTAAGTTATTTGATATATTACTTAACTTTAATTCATTCAATTTTCAAAAATTTACCGATAATAATAATGATAACTTTTCTGATTTACCATTAATTAACAGATATACTTCATTCAATAAAATATTGTTTAATAGAAAAAGTAAAAAAAAATTTAATCTATCAACTAAATTTTATCTAGAAGATAGATTTGGATGTACTAACAGATATGAAGAGTATTCTCAAGGAAATGACTCAATTTATGGAGAAGATATTGAAACTAAAAAAATTGAAATATATTTAAACTATGATTTTAATTTTATTGAAAAACTTGAATTTAATAGTGGATTAGATTATCACTATCAAAGTAGTTATTATGGTTACAACTACTTTAAAGCAAATCAAATATCATACTTCAACCAATTAATTTTTAAAAAAAAAATTAATGAAAATATTATTTCATTAGGGGTAAACCATAGCATCATAAACTATAATGATAATTCAAATTTATCATTAATTGATAGAGTTCAAAATGTAACTAGTCTATTCGCTCAAAATGAAATTAGATCACTATATCCAATTAATTTATTGTTCGGAATGAGAATTGATTTTCACCAAAATCATAATAAAATTTTTTCTCCTCGATTTAACATAAAATATGACTTTAAAAATAACTCATCAATAAGAATTAATTCTGGATCAGGATTTAGAATCGTAAATATATTTAGTGAAGAACATGCATTACTTTCAGGTTCAAAAAGTGTGGAAATAAGCGATGATATTGATCCAGAAAAATCTATAAATATGAATATAAATTATACTTTACCATTTGATAAAATTAAATTTGAAATTGATTTGTTCTTAAACAAGTTCTTCAATAAAATAATACCAAATTTTCAATTGAATGTAGATAAAATAGTTTTTGAAAATCTCAAAGGTAATTCAATATCTAAAGGATTGACTTTCAAATACGATATTTTTTTTAATAGATTTATAAACTTTTCAAATAGTATTTCATTTTTAAAAATTAAAACAATTAATAATTATATTTTAATAAATGAACTGTTTATTCCAAGTTTTTCAAGTTTATATAATTTGACATACAAAAAAAATAAATTTGAGATGAATATATATGGAAAATTCACAGGACCAATGTATTTACCAAAATTCGAAGTTGAACCACACAGAAAAGAAATATCAAATTTGTTTGGAATACACAATTTAAAATTAAACAAAAGAATTAAAAATTTTTTAATCTATATTGGAATTGAAAACTTTTTCAACTATAGTCAAAAAAATCCTCTCATTGATCCCAATGCTTCAGAAAATAGTGAAACTGGAGAGTCATGGAATGAGGGTTTTAGTCCAAATTTTGACACTTCATATATTTACAGTCCACTTTTTGGAAGAAAAATAATATTTGGAATCAATATAGTTCTTTAATTTTTATAAAAATCTCCCTGCATATCCATGCATCAGTAGCAGCATAATCAATTTGTTTTGAAGATAAAAGTTCAGTTTCCCAGTTTGAAAGTTGTTGCTTTTTAGAAATTCTAATCCCTAGTACTAAAGCTGATAACTTTTTTGCACCAATACTTATAAACCCAAAATTTTTAGCTAAATTATTTAAATCAATGAAACTTCTTTCTTTAAAATTTTTGATTCTTTTTAAATCTCTTACATCATCATGGATAGCAATACCAACTTTAATAATTTTAATATCAGAAAATATATCTAAAAGTTCATCTGGAAATTCAATTTTATTAATTCTAAATAAATAAACATTTTTGACTGTAGCAATTTGTATCAATGAGACTCTATTTTTTATACCTTTTTGAAAAGAAGGCTTAGTTTCAGTGTCAATTCCTATTATATTATTTTTTTTTATTTCTTCACAAGAATTTTTTATTAATTTTTTTGAATCAATGACTAATACCTTACCAGAATATTTTTTAAGTTCTAAATTATTTATTTCATCAACAGTTATTTCTTTTTTAAACATTTCGTAATAGTTTAATTGATTTATTTGATACAATTGGAATTTTTGTTGATATGTCATCTTTCAAACAAAAATTTATATCATCATTATGATTTTTTTTTAAGCGATCATAATGAGATGCATTTTCTTTTAAGAAAATAGACTTATCTTTTTTTGCAAAATTCCATAAATAAATTGAATTGATTGTTGCATCACATAAGGAATAATTATGTTTTTCTGCTTTAATTAAAATATTAGATAAATTTCCTGCAAACAAAGTATCTTCTAGACTAAATTTTCCTTTCCAACCTGCACAAAGAATAATAATATTTTTATCTTGATTAATTAACCAATTTGATAAAGAAGTAATATTTAAAAAAGAACCAATTACAATATTTTTACATTTACGAGCTATATCAATTGACTTAGTCCCATTTGTAGTTGTTAATATAACTGTTTTGTTAACAAAAATTTTTTTAGAAAAAATAATTGGAGAATTACCATAATCGAAATTTTTTACTTTCTTTCCATCTCTTTCACCACATAAAACAAATTCTTTATTTTTAGATTTCAATTTAATTGCCTCTTGAACTGAACCCACAGGTATAATTTCTTTTACTCCGTTTTCAAAAGCAGAACAAATTGTTGATGAAGCTCTAAAAATATCAACTAAAACAATAATTGAATTATTATCGTCATACAAATTAAATAATTTTGGAGAAATACAAACTTGAATTTTTTTAATCATTTGCTTTATAAAATGGTAGTGATACAATTTTTGCTAATATTTTTTTATTTCTTATTAATATATAAATATGTTCTCCTAAACTAGAATAATCAATATCAACTATTGCCAATCCGATTGGCTTATTTAAAGTTGGGGAGAAAATACCAGAGGTCACATGACCTATATTTTTATCATCTTCATTTTCAAAAATTTCAAAACCCTTTCTTGCAATTTTATTTTCCATTACAATAAACCCAATTTTTTTTCTTTTTAATCCATTTTCTTTGGATAATTTTAAATTTTTACTATTAATAAAATTAGTTTCAATTTTTGTTATCCAACCTAGTCCAGATTCAAAAGGAGAAATTTCATCTGTTAATTCGTTTCCATACAAACAATACCCCATTTCAAGTCTAAGAGAATCTCTTGCACCAAGACCAATAGGTCTAATATCAAATTCTTTACCTAATTCAAATATTAATGACCAAATAGATTCAGCATCAATGTTATTAATATAAATTTCAAATCCCATAGAACCAGTATATCCAGTATTTGAAATTAAAATATTTTTATTGTTAATTGATTTGGTATTAATGAATTTATAATAATCTAATTTCTCAAGATTACATTCCAATAATTTATTTAGGACTTTTAAAGAATTGGGACCTTGAATTGAGAACAATGAAAACTCATTTGATAGATCCATTACATTGGCTTTAAATTTATTATGAGATTTAATCCATTCAAAATCTTTTTTAATATTTGAAGCATTTACAACTAACATATACTTATTAATATGAAACTTATATATTAGAAGGTCATCTATGACACCTCCTTTTTGATTAGGCAAATAAGAATATTGAACACCATTAGTCTCAACAAGACTTATGTCATTTGATGAAACTTTTTGAATTAAATTAGTAGCTTCTTTTCCTTCAATAAATATTTGCCCCATATGAGAAACATCAAAAACACCTACATTATTTCTAACATGATTATGTTCTCCTACAATACCTTCATAATATAGAGGCATTAAAAAACCTGAAAAAGAAATCATTTTTGCGTTTAATTTCTTATGTAGGTGTTCAAGTTGTATTTTTTTTAAACACATAATAATTTATTTCTAAATACATTTAAAATATTCAAATGGTTCAATACAGTCATTACATTTATGAAGTGACTTACATGGAGTTGAACTAAAGAAGCTTTTTAAAGATGTATTATTTGAATTACACTTGGGACATATAATTTTTTTATTTTTTGAATTTATTAAATTAGGGGGAGATATTCCATAATTTTTAAGTTTTAATTTAGTCTCTTCACTAATCCAATCAGTTGTCCAAGTTGGATAATATACCATTTTAATATTAATATTTTTATAACCAAATTTATCGAGTTTTTCTTTTATTAACTTACCTATTAAGTCAATTGCTGGACATGCAATATAGGTTGGTGTTATACTCACTTGAGTAATATTTTCATTACATATTATTTTTCTTACAACTCCTAACTCAACAATATTTATTGCTGGTATTTCTGGATCAGGGATTTGTTTTAAAATACTTAAAATTTTATTTTTTATCATTTTACTACCATTTTGCATCAGGAAATGTTCTCTGTAAAAACTGCATTTCGGTAAGAATAAAACCCATATATTCAGAATGAATTCCATTTTTACTTCCAGTAATCATATAAGCATCTTTTGGAATATTCAAATTTGATTTATTAAAAATATCATTTATATAATTTATCCATTTTTTATAAAAAAGATTTGAATTGAGTAAATATCCATTTTTTTCCATATTTAAATCTAAATTATCTCTCTCAAATAGTTCTCCTGTAAAAATCCATAACTCATTAATTGCATTTTGTATTTTTTCTTTACTTTCTTTAGTTCCTAAACCAAGCCTTTTAATCCATAATTCAAAGTGGTTGATTTGATAATCAAGTTCTTTCAAGGCTTTAAGTGATATCCCACTTAATTCAGAATCTTTGATATTCGAAAGTGTTGTGTAAATTATTTTAAGATAAACTGACATGAAATACTGTCTTATAACAACAAATGCAAAATCGGTATTAGGTTGTTCAGATAAAATAAAATTGTAAAAACTCCTTTCATTTCTTTTGTATACAAGGTCATCAGGGGTATTTATATTTCCTTCAATTTCAGCAGCAAAGTTATAAATTGCTTCAGCTTGCCCTAAAAGATCAAGACCAAAATTTGTTTGTGCAATATCTTCTTCAAGAAATGGAGACTTACTACACAACTCTGATTGTCTATGTGCAAGTATAAGACAATTATCAGCTAGTCTGAGACAAAAAATAAATAATTCATTATTCATTAATTATAGATTTTTAATTTCATCAGGAATATTGTAAAAAGTTGGATTTCTATATATTTTATCATCGGAATTATTAATTATATAATCTGACGTATCTAGGTCAACTGCAACAATTTGGCTAGATTTAACAATCCATATACTACTACCTTCATTTCTTCTATTATACAGATCTCTTGCATTATGAATTGCAAATTCTTTATCGTGTGCATAAACAGAACCAACATGTTTATATGGTAAACCATTCTTAGATTGAATGAAAACTTCCCATAACTCTCCTAAATCATTTTTTTTATTTGTCATATTTTTCAGAATATTTTATTAAAGCTTTTCTTACCCATTCACCATCTTTATGGGCATTAATATGATGATTTATTCTTTTTTGATTACAAGGTCCTCCTCCATTAACTACTCTCCAAAACTCATTCCAATTAATTTCTCCAAAATCATATGAATTTCTTTTTTCATTCCATTTAAGTTTTTTGTCAGGTATAGTCAAACCCAAAAAATCAGCTTGAGGTACAGTCTTATCTATAAACTTTTGACGTAAAAAATCATTAGACTCTCTCTTAATTTTCCATTTAATTGCTCTTTCACTTCTGGTAGAATCTGAATCATGTGGACCAAACATCATCAATGAGGGCCACCAAAATCTATTAAGAGAATCTTGAGCCATTTGTTTTTGTTCTTTCGTGCCTTGTGACATTTTAATCATAATTTCAAAACCTTGTCTTTGATGGAAACTTTCTTCTTTACATATTTTTATCATTGCTCTTGAATATGGACCGTAAGAGGTTTTTTGTAGTGAAACTTGATTAGTTATAGCTGCGCCATCAACTAACCATCCAATTGCCCCAATATCAGACCACGTTAAAGCAGGATAATTGAAAATACTAGCATATTTAGCTTCTTTTAAATGCAGTTTGTTGATAAGATCAGATCTAGAAGCGCCAAGAGTTTCTGCTGCACTATATAAATACAAACCATGGCCAGCTTCATCTTGAACTTTAGCTAATAAAATTTTTTTTGATCTAAGACTGGGAGCTCTTGTAATCCAATTAGCTTCTGGTTGCATTCCAATTACCTCGGAATGTGCATGTTGGGAAATTTGGCGGATTAAATGAAATCTATATCCGTCAGGCATATCATCTCTGGGTTCAATTTTGATATTATTATCAATTCTTTTTTGAAATTTATAATTTATATTTTTTTTAACCATTATATTTTGTATTTAATCCCCAGTTTTTTTTCTCAATTTCCGACCAAAAACTGGGAAAAAAAATTCGCTTTTGGTACTGAGGGTGCATATATTTTTTCCACTTACTACCCCCTGTTGATTCAAAAAATTTAGGATTTTCTAGGTAGTGTTCAGCTGTTTTGTAATGAGTAAGTGGCCATTCAATATTAATTTTAAAATCTAATTTTCTCAAAAGTTCTTTAATTTTTTTCGATTTAGATTTTAAAAATTTATAATTAAAATTTTTCTTTTCGTATTTTAAAGTAAATTCAATTAAAATAGATTCATATTTATTTAAAAATTCTTTCAACATCACATTAGTTTTTCCATTTTTAAAATCTTTTCCAACTGACTGCCAGTATAAACAATCAAATTTTTGTTTAACTGATGAAAAATTATTCTTCCTAAATCTCACATCAATAAGATTTTCAATATTTGTTAATGACAACTCTATTTTTCTATATTGTGAGGATTGAAATCCACTGGCAGGTGTTAAAGCATCTCTAAATTTCATATATTGATTCAAATCCATACCATCTTTCATTATTGAAAAAGAGGATATCAAAATATCAAAATATCTCAAAATTCTATTTATTTTTTTTTCATAAAATTCTTCAGATTCATTCTTAAAGCATATTTGCTCAATTTCAGAAAGTATCATTTTAAAAATTAATTCATTAATTTGATGATACATTATAAAGATCATTTCGTCATCTAAATTTGTTCGTGACTTCTGTAAAGTTAACAATGTTTCAACTTCACAATATTCCCAATAATTAATTGGCTTAGAGTGCATTAATCCACTTAGATATGTATGAGGGTTTTCTCCTTGTGAATTGTACTTATTGTTAATTGAAGTTATTATTTTTTTTTCTTTCATAAATTAAATTAACGAAGAATAACATTAAAATTATTAATCCTACTCTTATTAAAAATTTTATTAGTGTTATTTTTTCCTTTTCTATTTTTTTTTTGTTCATTAAGAGGTAACAAGTTAATATCCATGCATTTATTAGAACAGCAATTATTATATTTTGATTTACATGAATCACATTGAATAAACAATAAATTACATGAAACATTAGCACAATTTGTGTGCTTTTCAAATGGTTTATCACATTGATGACAGTTTGAAATTATGTGGTTAGAGATTTTTTCAGCTCTCCTTTCATCAAAAACAAAATTACTTCCTAAGAATAAGTTTTCTAAATTTTGATCCTTTACCTGTTTAGCATATTCAATAATTCCTCCTTCAAGATGAAATATATTTTTAAATCCTTTACTCTTCATCATTGCGCTAGCTTTTTCACAACGGATACCACCAGTACAATACATAACTATATTTTTATTTTTGTTATTTTTCATTTTATTTAAAATCAATGGTAATGATTCTCTAAAAGTATCCACATTTGGTGTAATAGCATTTTTAAAATGACCAATTTCAGATTCATAATGATTTCTTACATCTAAAATAACTGAATTTTTATTTTTAATGTGATTATTCATCTCTTTAGCTGAAATATAGGTTCCTTTAATATTTAACTTTATTTGATTTTCTTTTAATCCATCAGATACAATTTTCTTTCTAATTTTAATTTTTAATTTTAAAAAAGATTTATTAAAATGTTCTCTTGCAAGATTTAAACGAATTCCTTGAAGAAATGAAATATCTTCAAGCTCAATTTTAAATTTGTTATAATTTTCTTTAGGAACCGAAATTTGGGCATTTATTCCCTCTCCTGAAACATAAACTCTTCCAAGAATATCTAAATTGTTCAAAATAATAAAAATAAAATTTCTGAAAATTATTGGATTTTTAATAAGGTGATATTTATAAAATGATACTACAAATCTTGTTTGATTGGATTTATCAATTATTTCTGAATTTTCTTGTGAACTTAATTTATTATATAGCTGCAATTTTGTTTCAATTTATAAATACTAAACTCAAACAATCTAAATCAGATAAGAGTTTAATAACATTTTTAATTAATTATCAATCAAAATAATCTTTAAATTATTGTTAAAAGGATCTAATTCATTTTTCAATAAATATATTATTTTTTTTTGATTTACATTATCTTCTGAACATAACTGAAAAAAATTAATTACTCTTTCCTGAGGTTTGTTATCTGGAAAAAAAAGATACTTTATTTTTTTTATTCTATTTAAATCTTTTTCAAAATTATTTTTTTGATATTTTAAAATTTTTCTTTCAAAGTTATCAAATGATCTTAAATTCTTCTTTAGTTCAAAATTAATAGATCTAATTATATCCTTATCATCATAAAATAACTTGAATTCATTGTATAATTTAACAATTTTTGTTCTATAACAACTTAAATGAGAGTCATTTTTATTATTAAATGAAATGAATTTTTTGAAAATATGATTTTCATCCTCAAAAAAATCTAAATAAGATAATTTTAAATTGTCTATATAATTATTAAATCGAGTATTTAATATAAAGGCAGAATTTCTTAAAAATAAAATGGGAAATGATATTGAATGAGTTTTAAATAATTGTTTCAGCTGTAACCAATATAAAATTTCATTTTGTCCCCCAACAACTGCTAAATTTGGTAATATAAGTTCTTGATAAAGAGGTCTTAATAATACATTTGGACTGAAAGAGGTTGGACTTTCATTAATTTTTTTTTTAATTTCTTGTTCGGAAAAAATAAATTCAGTATTGATCACCTTATATTTATTTCCTTCCTTAATGATTCTTGATCTTAAATTATCATGCAAATAAAAAAAATTAATATCTCTTGCAAATGCTTGAGAATAACCTAATAGATCTGTGGTTTTATTAATTATATCTTTACTTGAATTATTTATAATATCAGATTCTATAAGATGAATAATTTGCTGTTTTAATGTTTTAGAATTGGGATCAATAATAATTAAACCATAATCTGAAAATAAATAATTTAATATTTTTCTAGTGGATTCTGCAAGATTATTGTTTTTCAAATAAAAATTTTTCAATAAATCAATTATTGATGAATAATTTTTATCGGACAATTTTAATTCGTCTACGACTTCCTCCAAAGATTTTGTAGACATTTTACCTGTTACTGAAAAACTCTCATAACAATTATCCCACTTTATTTTTGAATTATTGAAATTAAAATTATTTATTTCTTCAAAGTCATGGTCTTCAGTATGCATCCAAAAAATTGGCACAAAATTATAATTTTTATATTTGAGATTGAGTTTTTCACAAATGCTTATAGTATTGAGAATCTTATAAATATAGTATACTGGGCCCGTTAGAAGAGATAATTGATGACCAGAACAAACTGTAAACGTATTTTTTTTTTTTAAACTTAAAATATTATTATGTACTTTTTTTTTAAATTCAATTGTGTGATATTGTGCTAATAGTTCACTAACCAATATATTTCTATCGATATTTTGTTCATTTTTAATATCAATTTGGTCCTTAAATGAAGAAATTCTGGGATAATTTGAATAAAACTTAGATAAATATGCTTTATCATTTAAATAATCCTTAATTAT
>MDTB01198563.1_pt1 | contig 15306 bp, 14 predicted proteins | sample 811161 | NCBI WGS metagenome assembly MDTB01 (sample SAMN05326650, study PRJNA326480) | marine metagenome | isolation source: seawater | place: Mediterranean Sea | collected 2009 | reverse complement strand
TTCCCTCTGCTTTCATTTGCTCGCTAAACCAGGCCTTTGCGATTTCCTGAAGGGAAAATAATTCTTTTCGCATCGACTGACCTAAAGGTTCTGATGTGGACGAGCCTTCTTGAAAGCGCAGGGGAATACTAAATTCACGAGATAGATATTCGATGGCTTCGTAGAAATCGAGATTCTCCATTTTCTGAACAAAAGTGATTCCGTCTCCTTTTTCACCGGAACTAAAACAGTTAAAAAAACCTTTTAGAGGATGGACATAGAAGGAAGGCGTCTTTTCTTTATTAAAAGGGCTGAGACCCACCCAGCTGGAACCACTTTTTTTTAACTGAACATAGCGACTGACTAAATCATGTAAATCAATTCGATCTTTTAGTTCGGTTACGAAGCCTTCTGCAAGTCTTGGCATTTTATAAATGAAGTACTATTCTCTAAGCTTAAGAATTTCCATTTCTGCCTGCCGTGCTAAGGCACTCCCTTCAGGTTCCAATTCTAATACTTTTCGGTATAGAATACCTGCAGTTACAGGCATTCTTTCGACTAAATGGTATCGTCTTGCTAGTTCCCAAACTAAATCGCTGGATTCAGGAAAAATTTCTCTGGCTTTTTCAAGCTCTGCTAAATAGCGGTTTGGACTTAGTGTTTCACGGGCAATACGAAGGTAGTCCATTCTTATATCCAAGCTAGTGGGGTCGTGCCTAATTGCTTCAAGAATAGTCATTTCCGCTTCCTGCGTCTCCCCTATTTGAAAATGGGCTTGGGAGCAAAGTTTCCACGCATCTGCACTTTTAGGATTTTCTTTAAGTGCGGCCCTTGCTGATAGTAGAGTTTCTTGATATTTACGGTCGAGGTATGCAATTCGAGCTTTTTCTATATTTGATTTTAGGGGTAAATAAGTCTGGTCTTGCGGAGGTGTGGCGAATGCATTCGCCAGGCTCGTTCCTTGGCTTACTGAGTTTTCGGTATTCTTGATTTCAGGATCGAGCAAAGAATTGTGGTCTTCCTCAGGGGGCAAGAAAGAATCGGTTTGTGTCGGTCGACTCGGAGGCAACTTCGGTCCTTTTGCGATGATTCTTTCTAATGGAGACTGAACAGGTTGCTTAAGCACGGAAATAAGCTTGGTTATGGATAACCCGCTAGGAGAAATTCCTTTACGGATAAACTCACCAATTTTTCTACGCCTTACTAAATTCGCACATTTTTCGGCAAGATCTGTTTTCTCAAGAATCCCTGAGTTCTTTTCTTCGATCTTTAAAATTAGAGATTCAGCTTCTTCTTCTTTCTCTTGATTATCAATTTTAAGGCGCAGGAGTTGGACTAGGGGTTCGGAGCTCGTATCTTTTTTTAATGCAGCTTCATTATACCAGTACTCAGCCTGTTGGAGCAGTTTTTTGGATGCAAAAAGATTACCGACAAGAAGACAATCTTCGAAAGTGAGAAGATCTGCACCTTTGGAGAAAGCATTGATTGCATCAGTTGTTTGTTGTATTCGGGCTAAAACACGACCGTATTTTAGCCATGCTTGCCGGTCGTCTTCTTCCACAAGTAGGTAATCTGCATATCTTTTGGCTGAAGTATGATAGTCATTGGCATAGGCATAGGCTTCAGCTGCTTCCTTGAGTGCCTGTTGCGGTGCACCTGCTGCAATCGCTTGATCAAACCGGAAGGATGCGAGTGCATATTGATCAGCCTCGCCCAAAGCTCTCGCTAGTTGGACTAAAATGGCATGAGATTCAGGGAAATCTCGGTTGTATTCTCTCAGCATTGTAATCGCCTCAGTTGTATTTCCCTCCATTCTCTTTTCTACCACTTCAGAAAGATCCGGAAGCTTAGGTTGAGCAGGTGACGGCGGTCTGGATGCAGGTTCGATTCCATCTGCAGATTCTCTTTCTGAGCAACTTTGAAAATAAAGTAGCCCCAATCCCAAAAGCGAGATAAGTTTTGTTAGGTTTGCCATTCGCATATTTATTTCTTTTGCATAGTAGCGGTAAACGTCAAGTCATGGTATCATTATTTATTATTTCCTTGTTCACATCATTCGTTCTTTGTGCAGAAGAAAGTGCTTCTGTTTATTATAAACAAGATTTGAATACTTCGGGCAATCAGACGGAAGATGGTAATCAGATTATTGCTTACATGGGCGAATCAGGAATGAATGCTGAAGAGTATTTTGTAAGTTTACAAAAAGTCCTTTCGCATTTCGAGGAAGATCATTTACTTCGAATTGAACCGAGAGAATATCCAAAGATTGCAATTAAATTGGAAACTTCATTTGCACCCGGTTTGCAGACTTCGGTTCATCTGATCGATGCTCTTTTGGAGTCTTTAAAAAGGCGAGGCTATAAGAAAAGTGATATTTTACTATTTGATCGAAATTTAGAAGGATTACAGGAAGCAGGATTTATTTTGCAATCCGGAAAGGATAACTACAAGGGACACCAGGTTATAAGTTCTTCAGACAATGAATATTTTATGGAAGGGTGGTTTCATGACAGCCCTCTTCCGCCCACATCCTTTGATCGTGCCAAGTTTATTCTTAAATTTCCATCCAATCCATCGAAACGATTCCTTGAGGAAAGAAAAAGTTATCTTCCGGCACCTATTTTTAAGGACGCATATTGGATTAACCTCGCTGTTCCCATGGATGATGTCTTTTTGGGGATTGATGGTGCGGCAGCCAACCTCTCTCTTGGTGCTATGAGTAACTACGGTCGCTTTCAATTGAAAAAAACAATGGCTCCAGCAACCGTTGCTGAAATTATGGCGATTCCAGAAATCTGGGATAAGCGGTTATTTTCAATTCTGGATTTTTCTCGTTATCAAGTCGCGAATGGACAGAGGTTTGATTCCAAATACACGGAAAAAGAACCAAATTTCTTATTAAGTAGGAATCCATTTTCAATAGATTACTTGGCATGGAATATAATAAATAAAAAAAGATCAACTCGTGGACTCTCGGTGAGACTGGAAGATCAGTCCTTGCTATTCAAATATGCGGAAGAATTGGGCTTGGGTGTACCTCGCAAGACTCGGCTTAAAATAATCTCAAAGTGATGTTTTATCTTTTTACTTATGTATAATAGGCTCAGTCTTTTCACCTTTTTAATATTTTCGATACTTTTACAACCGTTTAGCACATTTGCATCTGATTGGAGTAATTGGTTAGGCCCAAATTTTGATGGTTCAGTAGAGGAGGAAATCATGATTCCGGAGAAACAAGATGAACTACCAGTTATTTGGAAACAACCGGTTGGAAAAGGTTGGTCTTCCCCGGTTTTCAGAGATGGAAAAGTTTATATTCACGACCGGACTGATCAGAATGAAAACCTTACTGCATATGAAATCGAAACTGGTCAGAGACAATGGCGTTTTTCATATCGCTCCAACTATCAAGATTCTTTTGGTATGGAGGACGGTCCGCGGTCGACTCCAGCCATTAGGCAAAAGATACTGGTCAGTCATGGAGCTCAAGGTCTGCTACTTGCGATCGAAACTGGGAAGGGTAAGTTAATTTGGAAGAGGGATCTAGTCAAAGATTTCGGTTCCCCTAAGGGTTTTTTTGGTAGATGTTCCTCCCCTTTGATTGTGGGCAATAAAGTGATTATAGATGTTGGCGGTAAAACTGTTGGCTTGGTAGCATTTTCATTATTTTCGGGTAAGACTTTATGGACCGGAAATCCATATACTAATGATTATGCTTCAGTTGCTCCAATAAAGATCGAAGAAAAAATCTTGGCCGCAAGTTTTATGCGAGAAGGATTGGTCATCGTGAATACGACAAATGGCAAAGAGATTTTTTTTGAATCCTTTCAATCGCCCATAAATGCATCGGTGAATGCTGCGACTCCCTTGGTATTAAATAATGGAATATTTCTTTCTTCATGTTATGAAGTCGGAGCCCATTTTTGGGAGTTTTCGTCGGCTAATCAATATGTCCCTGTGATGTTTGAGAAAAGTTGGCACAAGCAAAATGTTTTGAATTGTCATTATTCTACACCGGTTGCATCAGGAGAATTTTTATATGGATTTCATGGTAGACAGGAGCGGGGAGCAAATCTTCGCTGTGTAAGAATTATCGATGGTGAGGTTATGTGGACTGCACCACCTATGGGGACGGGCAATTTAATCCGAGCGGGTCGTCAAATTATTATTCTTACAGAAAGCGGAGAGATCGTTATCATTAAAGCAGACCCTCATGGATTCCGTTTGCTTTTTCGGCAGCAAATTCTTGGGCAGGGCAGGGCACACTTTGCTTACTCCGGTGGTAGACTTTTTGCCAGGGATAACCGTAGATTAATTTGCCTAAAGACCTCGGATAAGAAGTAAATGTTTATCTATAGTTGTTGCGAATTAGATTTTGCTAGTGAGAGAGGGAAATGATTTGGACAAGTCTAATTTGTCTCCCATCTGTTTTTGAAGTTTCAGAAGTCGTGGGAATAATTTGGACGCGATTACTTTTCCTCTCTTAGTTCCAGCTAAATCTTTTTTCTCGAATGGATCACGAAAGATATCATACACACGAACGATTGGCACATTTGGATAGACCAATAGTTTTTCGTTGCCAACGGTGACGGATCTTTGGGCATCTAGATAAGCTCCGTATATTTCTTTATATGGTGATCTGTTTACAGTGCCTTTAGCCAAAGGCATTATATCTTGAAACTGAACATGTTTTGGCTTTACAACCTTTGCAAGAGCTAGCGTGGTGGGCATAATATCCTGTAGATAAATAGGGGCTGTTATTTCCTTTTTTTTCGGGATGCCAGGGCCGCAAACGATAAACGGAACACGGGTGCTGTGCTCGTACAAATTTTGTTTTCCCAAAAGACCATGATGCCCCACTCCCAAACCATGATCAGCGGAAAAGAAAATGTAGGTATTTTTTTCCATACCTGACTTTTGGAGTCCAGATATTATTTTTCCGATTTGTTCATCCATATGAGTAATGATCGCGTAGTACTCCTGCCTGTTTACTTTTATGGAATGCGTAGTCCTTGGCATAGGCGCGAGTTTTTCATCGCGCAGATTATGCGGGCATTTAATTTCTTCCTTATATGGGTATTCCGAAAGAAAGCTAGTGGGTACCTCGATTCGGTCTAAGGGGTATCGGTCAATGTATGACTTGGGTGCTTGCCTTGGGTCATGCGGTGCATTGAAGGCAATATATGCAAAAAAAGGGTTTTCATCCTGGTGCTTTTTTGCTTCGTCAAAAAAGTACAGGGCATCATCGGCTACCACTTCGCTCCAATGTTTTCCGCCTTTCCAAAAACCTCCGAATTTTGGATCGTATGGACTCCAGGGGTCAGGCTTATCACTAATGGGTCGGTTGTATCCCTCAGGGGTTTGGTTGGGCATGCCCCCCCGAAGATTACGAACAACATCAAAGCACTTTTCAGCCTTAGCTCGTACATGCCATTTTCCTGTCATGTAAGTCTTGTATCCTGCTTTCTTCATATACTCTGACCACCATCGCCCGGAAATTCTTTCTTCTTCAGCTTGGTTTGATGCTTCCTGAGCCTGCCAGATAAAACGGCCTGTATTCAGCATATGACGACTTGCTACACATACCGCTCCACTCCATGAACCCATATTATAGGCTCGGGTGAAACTAGTCCCCGAATTCATCAGATGGTCGAGGTGAGGGGTGTCGATATCAGTTAGTCCTAATTCTCGAATGGTTTCATAGCATTGATCGTCTGCAAAAATAAAAAGAATATTCGGCTTGGATGCTTGGCTGAAGAAAGAAAAGATGAAGAGTAAAAAGGAACATTGCAGTAAGCTTGTTTTCATGAGCTTAAGTTTTTAATTTTCAGGATGTGAATGAAAGTTGGAATGGGTGACTCTCAGGAAAAAAGAAGAGTGAAAGAAACAAAAACTTACCTGCGGCAGTCATTCATCACCCTAAGCCAAATTTCTCGAAGATCGTGCATTCGCATGTTTGTTTCTTTAAAATAAGATGCCAATTTTTTTCTGCTGTGATGAAGAAATAAATGATTGATCCTCATCGATTCGTTCAAGGCTGAATGAGCTTTCTTAAAGTGACAAACGGCAAGCAGGAAATCTCCAAGATCAAGGCAGTTTGCAGCCATAATACAATGTTTTTCAGCGTCAGATAAGCTCACGCTGTATCCCCATACCAAATCAGGACTAGTGGGGTGATTATTCTTTCTCATTAACTGCTCCCAAGAAGCTCGTAGATAAGAAAAAAGAGCATTGGAGGTTATGTAAATTGGATGCCTGTGGATGGTGTACGGATCCATACTATTAATTTCCTCCGGATCTAAGGGCTTAAGTACAGGCAGATCGTTTTCATCGAATTCAAGTTCGTCTGTGGATGACCAGTCATCTCGATGCCAACCCATCAGACTGGCTGCAGCATCGAGTCGATCGTCTTGTTCTTTCACTTGGTTGTATGCAGTCATGAACCGTACAACTTCCTTATCAGAATTTCTTAGAAATACTTGCCAGTCAGATTCATTCCAAGCAAGATCACCAGCATCATCCCAATCACCCTCATTACTTCCTTCAAATTCGTACTGACTCATATACTTTCATTCAAATTGGACAAGATTTCAACGCCTTGCAAATGTTTTTATCTTTAGTTTATAAAAGCTTGGTATTCGAGTGTGCTTGGCCCATCCATAACTCATCTTATTTTCAGTGAGAAGAAAAATAGTTTACAAGGGGAGGGTGCAGGGTGTGGGTTTTCGATGGAATGCAAAAGATTCAGTATCAGGATTGCATATTACTGGATATGTAAAAAATCTAAGCGATGGATCTGTGGAATTACTCCTGGAAGGTGAACTAAGAAATATTATTGAAGCACAGGCCGCAGTAGACCGGAGGATGCGTGGTTATTGGATAAGTCGTAATCATGAGGATCTTGGTGGGGAAGCTCATTGGGACAAGTTTTCAATTCACTCTTGAGGAAGACAGCGCTTCAGGCTTAGTAAAGCCATAGCTGTTCCATATTGTTGATGGTAATCATAAAAAGGAAAGTCCCACCAGGATCCATCTTTTTCCTGTAATGGAGCCAAAATGTTACCCAATTGTTTTTGATACTTCGGTTGATCTTCAAGAGGAAGAGTATCGATACAAAAGGCCGCGTAAAGGTGACCGTAGTAAAAGAAATAACCTGCCACCGCGAACCAAGACTCGTGAGGAATAGGTCGCTTACGGGCTACATCTAGCCAACCGTTTCTTTTGATCAAGCGGTCAAGGCATAACTTATGAATTTCATCGGTAACGGATTCATCCCCCCAAATTTGCAGGGCATAATTACAGGCATGGGATCGGCCGAGGCTGCCAGCGGGACGGTTGATTCCACTGCGAGGCCTGTATTTTAGATATTCTCCATATAAATAACTATGGTCAGGCAATCGTTGACGTTGGATAGCATCAAGAGCTCGTTTAACCAATTTTTCCGAAACTGCGACCCCCGCAATTTTTGCTTCTTTAAGGCCGACAAGAGCAGTCGCATTAACAAAAGAAATGGAAGAACCGGATGGCTGTTTGGTTTGGGCATTGAAATCGTAATAACCCCAGCCACCGTCCACGGACTCGTAGGTTTCCAACATCCTAACCTGTTGTGCCATAACCTCTAGAATTTTGTTTTTTTGCCGCATATTTTCAGCAGAGTTAAGCATACGACTTAGCGCTTGCAGCCCATACGAATGGGACCAAACATTGTAAAGAGCCATAGGACTTGCCCTTCGTAGTTGCGGAAGTTTTTCGATCAGATAACTTTCTCCCAATTCTATACACTTAGAATACTTTTTATCATCAGCTTTGATTTCAAGGAGGGCAGAGATGGACAGTGCGGTAACAGCCAGACGAAATGCCCGGTGTGAACCAGGAACAGGGGCAAAAATATTTAATCCTTTGGTTTGTCTTGCAGATCCCCAGGACCCATCCTTGTTTTGTTTATTGAGCAGGAACTCACATCCCTTTTCTAATCTATCTTTGATTTCACTAGGTGAGAAATCAATCTTAGCGGGGGAATCAGACTGATTTGAGTCAACTTCAGCTGATGTAGAAAATACCCAAAGAAATAATCCCTGTACGAGAATAAATGGACCCAACAAAATATTGTTGGTAAAGGGATGCTTGGAATGGCTCAACTGTTAGGCTTCTTTTTGAGCACTTTCATCCCCATGCGAACCCCAGAGAGGATTTCTATGGAATCACCAGACTTCTTCCCTTCTTCAATTCTTTTCTTTTGGACTTTCCCTTTTTTGTTGAGAATGTATACAAATTTGGATTCAGGGTTATTTTCTTCGGATTTGATTACATCAGCGGGTAGGGTGATAGCATCAGCCCGATGATAAGTTACGCATTCTAATGTGCAGGCTGAGCCGGGATTCGGCAAAATAAAGCCTTTGGGTAACATGATTTCTGCAGTCAGGTCAAAAATACCTGGCTGGACCTGAATTTTACTTATTTTTTTGATCGAGCTGGGTATTTTCGACTCGTCTGCGGAGACAAGCGAAAGTTTCGCTTCGTTTCCAACCTTGATTAGATGAAGATGTTTTTCAGGAAGATCTAGACGTGCACGAATTTGTCTGCCAGGGGAAATGGTCATGAAATCTTCATGCGGTTTGAGAATGCCACCTTTGCGGAGTTTGGACTTAAATCCGCTTGCTCCACTCCATTTTCCTCGATCAAAGGTTCCCCAAAATAGAACTCCATTGAATGGACTTTTAATGGGTTGAATAATTTTTAAATCCTTTTCAAACTTTTCTTTATTAATGGCCAACTGTTTTCTTTCCTCTACCATTTTTTTACCTTCGAGTTTTTTTCTATTCAATTCAGCTGGTTTGATCTTCCTTATTGTTTTAATCGATAATTTCTCACGATTAAAGTTTGCATCGGTTGCAGTTTTTCCACGAGGCAATTGGATATCGAGAGTTTCTTCATGCCTGATCTTAGCAGCTTCAAAAGAAAATTTTGCTCGTTCATATTGATGCTGAGCTCGTTGAAGAATGATTTCCTCTGTTTCTTCTGTGAGGTCGTCAGCCTCGTACATTTTTTTCAATTGGTTTAACTCCTCAGCCGCATTGGCAAGATATTGCTCAGATGATTTTAAACTCATGGTTGCCGATTTCTTGTCGAACGGAAGATATACCTTGTTGAAGCGATTATAGTCTTCTTTTACATAATTTTCGAAACGGTCAATTTCTGCTTTCTCGAGTGGAGCGAGTTCCTCGGCCAGTTTGATTTCCGCAAGCAGAATTTCTTTATTTAGGTCTAAAATATTTAGATCATGGCTGAGGACTTGAATATGATTACGAATTTTTTCAGTATCTATCTCAAGAAGTATTTCTCCTTTTGAAACAGTCTTTCCATGAATAGGTGGTGTACTTACCCTTAAATCGGACCAGTTTTGCGTATCAATTGATAGCACAGTTGCATCAGGGTCTTCTATGAATCCCTTTAGTACGATTGCATTACGGATAGTTTTCTTTTTTGGAAGTATCACTTCTGGATCTTTATCTTTCGCTTTTTCGCTAGTAGAGTTGGATTCAGTTCCATAACTGACTAAAGAGGAAGCGAGTAAGCAAAGGAATAGAGAAATTATTTGTAGATTGTAGAGCATGTAAACAGTATCAAATTTTCCAATGTTCGGAAGCAAGTTAAAAGGATTATTTTAATCGTTGAAGATGAGCGAATATCAGCATTAAATCCATAAACAAAAAGTGACCCATTCGGGCCACTTGCTTGGTATAAATATTTAAAGACTTAGTCGATCTGATCGATTTCCAATGGAAATTTTAACTGCCCACCATTACGTGCAATCATGCGAAGCAGGGCTTGAGTTCCTTTCTCAACCAAAAAATCGGGCTCTACTCCTAATTTAGTCGCGGTTTCCTCCAATCCTTCAACAGGTAGAGGAACTATCTGTTCTTTGCTCAAGGCTTCAGTTTGCTCAGGCTGGACAGTCTCAGATATACGGGATGTGGATTCTTGACTAGTTTCAATACGATTACTTGGAGTACTCATAGTTTGGGTAGTTGTGGAAAGATTCTCTTCCAAATTTGACTCTTCACCGGAAGGCATATTCAACGAAATTATGGGTGATGCTGGATCTGTGAAATTACTTGATGAATTATCTAAAGATGAAGCGTCATCATCATGAGAACGATTTAATTTCCGCCCCAAATCTTCTAAGTACTGTTCCTGCTCTAAAGATTCCAATCTTTCCTGAGCAATCTCCAACTTATCATTAACACTAGATATCTCTTCCTCAAGTTTATCCAATGGCGTATCGACCAATTCAGAGGAAACTTTAAGCCCATCCTCTAAGGCAGAAATCCTCTTTTCGAGGGCATCTTTCTGTGCATGCACTTCTTCAATAAGAGAACCAGTCTCTTCTCTCTTTCGTGCAATCTTAATTTTACCATCCAACTCTTGCCGCTGTTTGGACAACTCTTCAATTGCCCAATGCAAGGAATCAACTTTACCACCATCAATTTGCATAAATATTAATGTTATTTAATTTTGTTAATAAGTGAAGCATTAAGTTCAAGCTAAGGATTTAACTTTTTCCAAAGAAGCCCCAATTACTTGATGCATATCAAAGTATCGATACTGTCCTAATCTCCCTCCAAAAGTGACATTAGGAAATTCTTTTGTCATGTCTTGATATTTTGAAAAAAGAGTTTGGTTTTCATCTGTATTGACAGGATAAATTTCTATTTTCCCGGGTTCCCACTTATCTGGATACTCGTAAGTAACCGTAGATCGATCGGCAGAAAAATTCATATCAAAATGTTTATGTTCGTAAGTTCTGGTGTATGGAATTTGAGCTTCAGTATGATTAATTACCGCGTTACCCTGAAAGTCAGAGCAATTAATTAGTTGATGATCAAACCGCAAGGATCGGTACTCAAGATGCCCTAGTGAATAATCGAAAAAGGAATCAATTGGCCCAGTGAAAATAACATGGTCGAATTTTGAGAGAAATGTTTCACGATCGAGATGAAAATCAGTATTAAGTTCTACAGGAATACCATCTAGCATCTTTTCGAAAATGGAAGTATATCCTCCAATCGGTATGCCCTGGTAGCGATCATTGAAGTAATTGTCATCAAAGGTTAGGCGAATAGGAACCCTTTTTATTATAGAAGCTGGTAATTCACGAGGATGCCTAGCCCACTGCTTCGATGAGTAGCCCTCTATAAATATTTCATAAATTTCCCTGCCAACATTGGCCAAGCACCATTCCTCCATATTTTTAGGGTTCTCGATTGGTTCTTTTCTATCTGCAAGGCATGCTTTTGCTTCTTCTGGTGTTTTCACCCCGAAAAGTTGATACAAAGTAAATAAGTTGATTGGGAAAGAGTAAATTTTGTCTTTATGGCTAACTTTTACCCGATTTACGTAGTGATTAAAGGAGGCAAACCTATTGATGTATCTCCATATCTTTTCCGAATTTGTATGAAAGATATGGGCACCGTAATGATGCTCATGACAATCGGCTTCTTCGATGTAGCGAGTATAGCAGTTGCCACCGATGTGAGTTCTTTTATCTATTACTAAACAGGAGTGTCCAGCATCGGTTAATTCACGGGCGCATGTCGCTCCATAAAAGCCCGAACCAACAATTAAGAACTTTTTAGACACTCGAAGATGATTTGCGGTTTAGAAAAATAAAAAGCAGAGGAAAAGCAAACAGACAGAAGATGGCAGTCGATAACAGTGCCGCTAATTTGAAAAGTTGGTTTCGAACACTTTTAAAAATTATGCCTGATCGTGATATAGGAGTAATTTCGCCTGTAAGATTACAAATCCAAATTTTTCGTACGGGAAGGGATAATGCGAAAAACAAGACATTTTGAAAACCACACCCCGTAAGGTTGCCAACCATTACTACTGTATGATCAAATTTGTTTACGTCATCAAATTTAGCTTTCCTTCTAAAATCAAACGACTCTTTGTAAGGATATGTAATACATTTATTAATTCCTTCATATTTCTTCAAAAGCTCAATACTATGCTCATGAGATAAAATAGATATACTTGGATTATTAAATTTTTGTTTAATTTTTGATAGACTCGCATCGAGTTGCTGAATGGGAGCAGAGCGAACTATAAGAATGTTAGCCACTCTTTTGTTATCGATAAAAAGTGAAGCATAAATTCAGAGGAATTCTCATTTCATTGACAACGTCTTGTTTTACCGGGAATCGTATTTTGGTAATTTTGGATATGTTCCAAAAAGCTGAAAATAATGCTTTAATGTAGATGAATGTAAACTGTTCCCAAGAATGGTAAAAGCATTGAAAGATGAGTTTACTAGTTTCCCTTAAAGCGAAAGATGTCGGATAATTCTTCCACAAAAGCCAGAATGAATTTCGTGTGTAGTAGAAAGGTGCTCTCCATGATTTACGATTTTTTGCAGCCATCTTATGGTAAGCTATCAAATCGGGAAAAAATTTAATTTCATACCCCAAATCACGAATTCTCAGTGAACAATCAGCTTCGTTCATGTAGAGAAAAAATTCGCCGGGATAAAAACCGGCTTTTTTGAAAACTTCTTTTCTTACACCAGCACCTGCACCATTAAAACCGGTGGAATAGGAGGATTGGCTTGTTGAAGCAGAGTTGGAGGTTGTAGTGACTTGGTCGTAATCGTCAGCGTTACGAACATCAAAAGCACAAACGCCAAGTTTTGGATTTTCGAAAAATTTTTGGACCATTCGATCGATCGACTCCTTGGCAGGGTAGGAGTCGTCATCAATTATAAGAATAAATTCTCCTTCCGCTGCTTCAAACCCAAGATTGTAGGCTTCAATGCCAAGATTGGCTCCTGCTTCGATCAACTTTACCCAAGGGAATTCGGACTTAATATTCTCTTGGCTTCCATCGGTGGAACCATTATCGACTACGATAGTTTCCACATGTGAGTAGTCAATCGCAGCAATTTTACTCAGTGAGATGTTTACAACATCCCACCGATTCCAACATAACATCACAATGCTAACTTTAGGGCTAAGTGTAACTGGATTTTTAATAATTTATTTTTGCAACGAATAAAGTTATTGATGTTGTATGAGCTTATTTAAATGTATGATATTACGCTTTTCGCACTATCAAAGTTTTCAAAAATATCCATTTTGTTGTTATACTTACATAATTTATGCCATTTGCTATTTATTTCATAAAATCTATCTCGTAATTTTAAATTATACTTTTTTTCAAGGAATATTTTCCATTCTCCTACTTCAATTAAATCAATATCAGAAATTTCGTTTTTTTCTTCAATTAAGTTATAATGAATATTTAACTTTTCGAATGTAATTTTTCCACAAAAAAATTCTATATAATCTTTGATTATTCTACGATAAATTTTCATTTGTTTTGTTTTGTATATGTGACTCGTTTGTCGGTCATGAGTCCTGTACTTAGTGAGTACTAGTGGTATGTTAGCAAGCTCTATATAAGGTTTATTTTTAATAATTCTACACCACAGTTCAGTATCCTCAACACCATCGTAATTAGAGTCATAAGCAAAGTCGTCAAAGATTTCTCTTTTTATAAGCAACGAATTATGTGGGAAACCATTAGTTCTGAAAAGAAATAAAGTTTTTATGTGGTCGCTAGATTGCCTGTAATGCCAAATTTCATTTTTATTACCAAATAATTCAATCCATGAACCAACAATCGCTACATTTGGATGCTGGTCAAGAAATTGTTTTTGAATTTCCAGTCTGTTCGGCAGTGCAATATCATCAGCGTCAATTCTTGCAATAAATCTACCTTTTGCTTTTTTAACACCAGAATTAATTGCAAAACTAATTCCTGAATTATATGGCAATTGCAGTAAGTGAATTCTTTTATCTTTTTTTTGATAATTTTTAATCCTATGAACTGTTTGATCGGTAGAACAGTCATCGACACAAATAATTTCGATATTACTATATGTTTGGTTGATTATACTTTTAAGAGTTTCTTCAATGAAAGTAACGGAATTGTAAACAGGAATAATAATGCTAACCAAGTTTTTTTCCATAGCTATGTATTTCATTTAAAATATAAATTAAAATTAGTTTTTTAATGAGATAATGCAGAATTAGTTATATTATTACTCATGAATCATAATATTTAAAAAAATAAAAGTTTACACAGATTAACATTGTATTTTCTAAAAGGAAAATTTTGATTGAGAATATTCTCATAGAATCTATGAACTAATAATTGATGAAATATAAAATATAATGATTTCAAGTAAGATGAATTATTTTAAAAATCCTAAAATTCAATTCAATCAGGCGAGCTTAGCTTTTATTGCGATTATACCATATCTCTTTTTTAGAGAATTATGGTCAAAAGCAACTGGGTTCAAGAGACTTTGATACATTCCATCAGTATTATGTTTCTCATAATGTTTTTCTGATAAAATTTTAAAACCGATGCGAGACAAAGTCTGTGAAATATCCCAATTAAATGCACTTGGTTCAAGTTTTGTGGGTTCCTCATGAATATCGGCAATAAGGAGAAGTGTACCATTAGGTGAGCACAGTTTATGTAGATTATAAATTGATCTAGATAAATCATCTACATGATCCAAGGAATTAAATGTACATACAAAATCAAAACGCACATCAGTATCGAATGTTTCGAGGTTTCCTTTGATTAAATCCATCTTAATTGAAGGATTAATCTTCATGTATTCCTCAGCTAGCGGATCTAAACCAAAACATTTAGATTGCTCAGATAACCAGTCTAAACTACCACGAGGACCACATCCAATGTCTAGGATTTTTTTGTTTGTGAATTCCTTCTTATCTATGCCAAAAAAATCAGTGTAGAAGTACTCATATGGAGTTCCGTCAATTAAACAAGCATTTTTAAAATGACCACCCTCTTCTGCTCTTTTTTTCCTCCAATAATTTAATTCGGAAATATTTTTTTCGTTCACTTTAAATAGTAAAAATTTCTAATCTTGAGTTTAGTTGTGAAATATAAATGAGCAAGGTTACATGTTTTTATGCTCTTACTAGTTGCAATAATAATTGTATTTTCGCATATGTCTATGCTGCTAGGATCGGTAATTGTGATTCCATCTATCTTTCCAGTTGCCTTTAATCTGTCACATATATTTGATATCTTGTGAATTTGATGTGCATCTTTAATAAAATTATATATATTAATACCAGATTCACTGAAGCCATAAATTACTAGTTTTTTATTTTTATTGATGATCTTGTTTAACAGCTTATATTTGTCAATATTTATTAAAAAAAATCTTGTCCAAAATTGTATTACAAATAACTTATATTCGAATATTAATGGTGTTATAATTATTTT
>MDTB01156290.1_pt1 | contig 15307 bp, 15 predicted proteins | sample 811161 | NCBI WGS metagenome assembly MDTB01 (sample SAMN05326650, study PRJNA326480) | marine metagenome | isolation source: seawater | place: Mediterranean Sea | collected 2009 | reverse complement strand
TAAATATAAAATTTATTTTAACATCATGATTTTTAATTAAATTTTTAAGCAATTCTGATCCAATTAGATGATTTCTACTTAAAGTTATATTTGAATGAAAATAATCATTATCTAGAATCTCATCACTTTTTTTATCTAAAAATTTGTCATACTCAGAAAAAATACTAGAATTTAAAAATTTTTTATTGTTTTCGTTCATTTTTTTATTTTCAGTTAAGATAATTCATTAAAATTATCTATAAAAAAATATTTATCGCTTTGTTGGATATTAGCATTTTTCAAATAACTACCAACACCAACAAAATCTATATTCAGTTCTTGAGCAGCTAATAGGTCACTTTTTGCATCCCCAAAAAAAATTATATCGTCTTGATTAATTTTATAATAATTCATAATAGACAATAAATTTTCGCTTTTACTTGGGGGAGACCCATAAACTTTATCAAAATATTTATCATAATTGCATTTATAAATAATCTCATTTAATTCTTTCAAAGGTGTTGCAGAATTAATTGCCATTATCAGCTTTTTTTCTTTTAGTTTATCTAAGAACATTAGAATGCCAGGAATGGGTTTACTATTTATAACCTGATCTTTAACAATAAGAGAAAATTTGCTACATAGCTCATTTATTTTATCGTCGCTTACCTTTTTTTTTAGCAAAATCTCTTCGTAGTATTTAAATTTTTGAAATCTTGGCATTCCACCATTTTTCAAATGGTAATCTTTTACTTTTATAGATATTTCTTGTTCCTCATTTTCGTATATTTTTTGAAATGCCAAAGTTTTAGCATGAACAGAGTCTTTAATAACTCCATCAAAATCAAAGACAAAGCAAGTTTTATTTTTAAAAATCTTACTTTGATTTTTTATAACATTCATTCCTGAGCTTTTTTTTAAACAATTGTAATTACTTAAGCTAGTGCTAATTATTTGTCTTATATGCTTCTTCTATAACTTCAAGCAAACCCTGTCCAAAATCGATATATTCATTAGGTGAAATTTTTTTTGACTGTTTGGGCGTATATCTATACGGAGTTTTAATGTAATGTTTGATATTTGTTTTATCAGGATTTTTGAAGTCTATATTCGGCTTAATGTTTGCTATTTCAAATATCATCTCAATCAATGCTTTTGAATTAATAACCTGCGAGCCTGTCAAAGTAACTGCTTGGTTAATATAATTTTCAGATAAAGCTTTAACAGACATATTTGCTGCATCTTTAATATGAATATATTCTCTCTCTTCCATACCTGTGCCATAGTATGTTAATTTTTTTTTATTAATGATTGTTTCAACTCTATTTCTCAATCCATTCCAAACTTGAGCCCTTGGTCCGTAAAGAGATCCATACCTTAAAAATGTATAGTTTAATTTATGTTGTTCTGAAAAAGCTTCTATAATAATTTCAGAAGCTTGTTTGCTAGCTCTGTAAATTGAACCGTAGGGACTAAAAACATAAATTGTTGATCCATAAAGAAATCTTTTTACACCAGCATCTTTAGAGGCTATTAATGCCTTCGTTACCCCTATGACATTAAAATTTATAGTTTCGTATGGTTTTTTATCGGCTTCATCAATGTCGGCAATACCTCCAAAATGGAATACATATTCTTTGTTTTTCATTGCAGCTCGAAGAGATTTATCATCCATCATATCCCCAATTATCATCTTTTGATCTTTTCTAATCCATTCAGACTTTAGCTTATCAAAAATAGTTACCTTGTAACCTGCTTCACTTAAAGCGTCACATGTATGGCTTCCAACAAATCCGGAGCCTCCTATAACTAAAACTTCCTTCATAAATATCTAAATATATTTTTTTACTAAGCTATCGCTTTTCATGAGCTTTTCAACATTTTCAAGATCTTCTTTGGTATCAACAGAATAAGTTGTTTTTTTAGCATAAACCATTTTTACAATATCTCTGTTTTCTAGGGTCCTCAGCATATCTATCGATTCAATTATTTCTAATGGAGTTTGTTTGGTTTCATTAAACTGTAACAAGTAGTCTCTTTTAAATGGAATAATGCAAACTTGTTTATACATAGGTACTGTGTTTACTCCTTTCCTTCTTGAAGGAATTGGTTCTCTTGAAAAATATAAAGCATTATTATTATTATCGATAACAACCTTCACTTCATTAGGATCCTCAAATTCCTCTATTGACTTAATATCACTATACAAATTGACTACTTTTATCTCACGATTTTTTTTAAATGGCTTTAAAGATAATGATATCATTTCTGGAATGATCATCGGCTCATCACCTTGTATCATTACAACAATATCAACTTTTTTTCCTGATTTTTTCTCAATTTTAATCATTGCTTCAGCTGTTCTATCGGTCGCTCTCTCGTGTATATTTGAGGTCATAATTGTTTTACCCCCTATAGAGTCTATATAATCTTTGATTTCAACATCGCATGTTGCAACATATGTCTCTGATATTTCTTCACACATTGCTGATCTTTTATAACAATGACCAATCATAGGCATACCCATGATTTTTTTAAGAGGCTTGCCTGGAAATCTAGAAGAGCCCATTCTAGCAGGAATGATAGAAATAATATTCATTAAACTTACTTAGTCTTTTTGATTTCAGATGAGATACTTCTACAAGCAACGTCTAACATTCGGGTATCTAAACTATAAGCGATCATATCAAAACCTTCTCTAATTTTCTCTTGAAGAATTTTTTTATCTGGCTCAACTACATGAATTCCTCTTTTTAATTTAAATTTAGAGGCAATTTTAACTATTTTTTTTACAGTATCCTTAAAAATTTTGTTTTTAAAATCTCCAGGCATACCCATAGATGCTGACAAGTCATAAGGTCCAATTAAATAACCGTCAATTTTTTCAATGGAAAAAATTTCCTCTAAATTATCAATTGCATCTATATGTTCAATTTGAACAATTAAAGAAAGATTTTTATTCTTCCACTTTATGTAATCCTTTAAGCCTGCTCCATATTTTTGAGCTCGAGCCAGTCCAACACTTCTATTTCCTATTGGTGGATAATAGCATGATCCCACTGCAATAATTGCATCATTGTAAGACTTTACCATCGGAACAATTATGCCTTCAGCTCCAGAGTCAAGAACTCTTTTAATTTGATCTGAGTTGTTTGACGTTAATCTCACAAATGGTTTAACATTACATAAATTTATAACCCTAATCAATTCCTCAGCTTGTGTTAGAGTTATTGAGCTATGCTCAAGGTCAATAGCTAACCAGTCGAAACCCGCATTACACATGATTTCAGCAATTGAAGGGTGACCAAGTGTTATCCAAGAGCCTATTGATATTTTTTTTTTATTCCTCATAAATAATTACTATCATAATTTTTTTTTTCACTACATTAATTTCCTTAGAATAGTCTAAATAAAAAATGTCATTAAGATTTTTTTTTATTGTAGAACTTTACCTACTTTCTGCAAAATACACTAATAAAAACAGAGCTATAAACCAAGCTAACTGGATGATCTTCCATGGGTTGTAAACAATCCGATAACTTATTGAAAATCTGGGGTGGCAACAATTTGTTTATATTTGGATCAATCAAGTGTGGGTGAACTCCATGAAAAGATTTAAATTTAAAACCATATTTTTTTGCTGATAATAAGATTTCATTTGGCGTATGTTGTCTAGGTTCATAAAATGGTTTATAATTTTTTTTTCCTAAAACTTTGTGTGCTGGAGATAACTTTTCTCTAGATTTGACATTTTTTACATATTTTAATTCTTTTGATACATCTTTAAATTTTTTTATAACTTTATTTGATGTATTTATTGGTATGCTATTATATAATTTATCGATTTCACGAATTATAGAGTTGGATTTTTTTTTTTTATTTCATTAATAGTTCTAAAGCTCAAGCTTTGCATATTAAATAATCTATTTCTAGATGAAACTAAAAACAAACCATTTGGTTTTAAAATTTTTCTTGATAATTGGAAAATAATTTTATCACTTGATAAGTAGCCAATAACTCCCATAGCAAAACATAAGTCAAACTCTGATTTTTTTAATTCATTTTTATTTATAGAACCTAATTTAAATGAAGAACGTTCTCTTGTTTTTTTTTCAAATTTGAGCCGATACAAATTTGCCGTTTTTACCATATTTTCTGATTGGTCAATGCCTGTTACATAATGGCCTAACCTAGCAAGTGCCATAGTAACTTGACCCCCACCACAACCTATATCAAGAATTCTTATTTTTTTATTTAAAAAATTATTTTCTATAATTTTTTTAATTATTCTTAGTCTATGAGCAGCAACAGGATAATTATAGCCATGATTATTATATCCATTTAATATCCATGACTCAGAATTATCATTGAAAAAGTTATAAACAGAATTTCTGTTATTTTTATTCATTTTCTAACTCACTAATAACAATATCCCACAGATATAAATATTTAGATTTGGGGTTTTTTATATATTGATTGTAATAATTTTTATATAAATCCTTATTAATTTTCAATTGATTATTCCAATTAATATTTTCTAACACATCTATATTAATTGGAGTTTTTTTAAGCAAACGTGCCATTGAATTAATTTGTTTACTCATTACTGCATGACTCAAAATTTGATTTGAAGTATGAAACATAATTGGTTTTGAAAAAAGTATTGCAAAATTTATTGCGGTACTATTTCTATTGATTACTAATTTAGACTTCTTTATTAAATCTACAGTCATATTTTTGTAAACTCTTCTTCCTCCATAATATTCTGGCGTATCTAAATGATTTGATTTTGGATGAGACGCAATAATTACTTTCATATTTAAATTTTTTTCTATCTCGTCAAAAAAATTACATAATCTAGGGAAATAAATATCAGATGTTAAAGGACTTGATATTCCAGGTATTAATGCATCATGTTTGATAAGTGGTGAGGGTGCATCTATAAAAACAGCAAATTTTTTTTTAATAAAATCAATTCTATCATCATCTTTCTTTTTACATGAATAAAGATATTTATCAAAATCATAAGTGTGAGTCCAAATTAATTTAGTTGATTTATCAATTATTGATGCCTGAGGACTTTGTAAACTTTTTAGCCCCCCAACAATAAGATAATTTGGTGCTTTAATCTTTTGAAAAATTTTTTTCATAGAACCTAAAACTTTATTAAAAAATATTTGATTTATATTTTTAAAATTTAAAAATTTTTTATAATTTATAGTTTTAGTTGACTCTATATTACTAGGGACAATATTTATTATAGAAAATAAATAACTTATATTTAAGTCGGTAATTAATTTAAAAATAAAGTGTGTATAAACATTGTAATGGATTTTTAGTATAAAAAGATTTTTTTTATTTATATTTAAATAATCTATTAATTTTTGTTTTTTAAAAAAAATTTTTTCTAATTTTCCAGAGTAAATATCAGTTCTATTAGATTTTGAAAAAAATTCTGGATATATAATTGGACAAATATTGCATATTTCGACTTCATAACCTTTGTTTAAAAATTTTTCTATACCGAATCTATCATAGTCAGTTAGATAAAATGGTGAGGAAACCATAAATATAATTTTTTTGGAATAACTCATAATCCATAGTGTTCATTTAAATAATCTGCTCTTTTTTTAAGAGAGATATTTAAGGGTTCTTTATAAATGGTGTTATTTTCTCTTAGAGATATTTTTTTTATTAGCTTATATGATTTTTTAGTTGGAGATATATTTAAATAATTACATGTTTCTAAAAATATTTTTTCTGTGTTCCTCAATAAATCAGAATATTTTATTGTTTTATTTTTTTTTTTTTCTTTAAGATGGTCAAGCTTAATTAGTGAAGGCTCAATTGTTTGACACCAATAATATACACACCTTTCATATTCACTAAATTTTAGGAATAATTTTTCCTCTCCTTTACCTACCCACCAAGGTAAATGGTATACGGTCTTTTTGAAAGTGTGTAGCTTATAAGGTAGTGCTTTTATTGGATTTCTTAATTGTTCATCTGAAAACCATTTTTTGTTGAAACATTCGCTTGCAACCTCAAAGCCATTCCTAACCACATGCAATAATTTTGTATTTTTTAAAGTTTCTGTTAATAATTTTGTAAAGGATTGTACTTCCGTCAAATTTATAAAGAATAAAGGATTATTTTTTTTTATATAATCCTGTACGTCTTTTCTTGTTTTATACTTAGTTAGTCTATCAACAATTTCATTGGTTTCTTTTTGTTCCCAAATGCTACTCATATCAGAAGGTCGAAAAGATTGAGTTCTAAATAAAACAGTTTCATTGTAACTTTCAGTTACAAAATTCAATAGTATTTGTTTACTCAAATTATCAGGAAGCATTTTAAGACCATTGATCAGAGTAACAATTTTAGCAGTCCAAGGTTCTTCAATGTTATCAACAAATTTACATGATCCAAGTAACATCCCTAGTGATGTTTTGCCTGATCTACAAGCACCAACTACTATTGCAGTTCTAAAATTAAATAGATTTTTTGCAGAGGAAAATGAGAAGTCCTTTGGGTCTGAAAGGATTATTTTTTTCATTTTTTAATTATAAACGATGGTTTTTTTTTCGAAAAAGATAGTTGTTCTATTTTAATATCCTTATATCTAATAAATTCATCTACTGCCTGAGTTTCTCCAGGAAATACTCCATAATCGTCGAGCACAATAATTCCACCATCTACGACTTTATCGTAAAGTTTATCAAGTATTATTCTTGTTGGCTCATATATATCAACATCAATATGTAAAAGAACTATCTTTAAATCTTTATGCTTATCTGTGTAAGCTGGGAGTGTATTTATTATGTCTCCTTTTATTAAATCAAAATTGTTAATACCTTTATTTGTTAAAATTTTTTCTAATTCTCTTTTTTCTATACTATTTAATCCAGCATCATTCACAAATTTTTGTCTTAATTCTTTATCTCCTTCAAAATTTGTTTCTGGAAATTCTCCAAATGTATCAAAACCAACTATTTTTTGTTTTGATACACTTCCCATAATATTTCTAAATGAAGCCCAACGAATTAGTGAGACTCCTTTAAATACTCCAAATTCAAGTATGTCACCATCTAGTGTATGTATTTTTTTATACAGCTCATAATGTGCGAGCAATTTAGTTATTCTGTCTACTTTTGAATTAGCATAAAATTCATTCTCGGTTTCGAAGATATTTTTAGATGACATAATTTTTTAGGATCTTAATTTCCACTACAATTATTACCAGGCAGTCCAACCACCATCAACAATAAAAAGGCTTCCATTCATGTATGATGATGCTTCTGATGATAAAAATATAAAAGGCCCCCGTAATTCTTTCTTATCACATATCCTTCCAATAGGAGATAATCTAGAAAAATTTTTTTTAAATGCTGGTGAAGCTTTTTCTATTACACCATGTGGAACTATAGTATTTGCCCTTATACCCTTTTTTCCATAAAGAGTAGAAATATATCTAGTAAAATTTGGTATCACTGATTTAGTAGCAACATAATCAATTGGTTTATAAAATGTTTGTTTTGAATTAATCTTGTATAAATTTTGATTAGGAGCAACTAATGAATAAGTAGAAGCTACATTTATTATATTTCCAGATTTCTTTTTTAACATTTCTTTAATAACAATTTTTGTAATTATAAATGTTCCGGTGATGTTTGTATTTATTGACTTCTGCCACAAATCTAATGGAAAATTATGAAAAACCATTTTTTTAGTTTTATTCTTTTTGATATCAACTTTTGCATCAATTGCAGCTAAATTGATTAAAACATCAATTTTACCAAAATGAGAAATTATTTTCTTAATACATTTTTTTGTTTCTACTTGATTGCTAATATCACAAGAAAAACTTCGAATATTAATCTTAAATTTTTTTTTAAGTTTAGACTCTAATTTTATTAAAGTTTTTATAGGACAGTTATCTAAGAGAACTATTGATGCGTTTGCTGAAGCAAGTGCATCACTGATCTCTGTTCCAATAAGACCATTAGCCCCAGATATTAAAACTACTTTTTTTGATAATGAAAATTCCTTCATATATTTAAATTTTTTACCCTATTTGCAATTTTTACAATTTTAAAAGCATGATCAATATTTTTTGTTGTGGGATTTTTTTTATCAATTTTAAATAAAAAGTCTTTAATCTCATTTATAAAGAGATCATTTCTTTGAAATTTTTTTGTAGCATTAAAAGATTTACGTTGAATTCCATTTATAAACAATTTTGCCTGATTTTCATAATAATTAAATGATATTTGGCCTTTTGAACCTATTATATCTAATTTTCTTGTGGGAGGTCTGCTTAAATAATTAAGATGTAAATTTGCACATGTCCCTGATTTGAATGATATTAAAATATCAGCAAGATCTTCTGTATTTAATTTTAGCTTAGATATAGAGTTATAATTTGAATATATTTTATTATATTCTCCACAAAATAATAAACATAAATCAATTTCGTGACTAAGTGTCAAAATAGGACCACCTCCCATTTCTTTTTTTCCTGCATAAGATATCCTATAATCCTCCCAAGGATGCCATGCAGGCATATACTCACCCCACTCTGATTTAAAATGTAATATTTTTCCTATTTTTTTTTCTTCTATCCATTTTTTTATCTGTAAAATACATGGATGAAATCTCATCATATAACCAACGGTTACATGTTTTCTATTTTTTATTACTAACCTCTGTAATTTTTTATATCCTTTCAAATTATGACTAATTGGTTTTTCGATAAAAACATGGCATTTATTTTGTACACATTTGATAGCGGTTTCAAGGTGGAGGTGTGTTGGACTACAAATAAATGCAATTTCTGGCTTTTGTTTTAATGCCTCTAATAGGTTTGTATATGTTGTAAAATTTTCTTTAACTGTTCTTAATTTTTTTTTTTTGGTTCTATATAAGATTATATTTTTATAACCTAGTTTAATTAAATTATTAATATGCCTTTCTCCAATTGATCCAACTCCACAAATTAAAATTTTTTTTTTCATGGTTTAATACAATTGGTAATTTTAACTACATGCTCAGCTGCTCGTAAGTTGATAGAATTATCTATATCAACAAAGTGTTTATTTTTTATAAATAATGGATAAATATTATCTCCTGTCATTGATTTTTTTTTAAAAATTGTAGCTGCTCTCGTGATGTCTAGTGTCCCAGTTTGAGCAAAAATTTTAGGCAATAATTGTCTTGCAGTATTATATGGTTCATTATTATTTTTAAGTTTTAATAATGGCACTAAGTTACCATTATAGTTTTTTTTCCACATTTTATAAGGTGTTGTAAATGGATCTGAAACACTCCGAACGGAGTCAATGCTTTTATTTTTCAAAATTATTTTTAGTCCCTTATCAATATCTTTTAAAAACCTTATTGGAGAAGTTGGTCGTAAGTGAACAATCAAATCTGGTGTATAATTTTCTGTTTTTTTTAACCACTTTAAACAATGTGTAAACACTTCTAAATCTGTTGAAAGATCTTTAGCATACTTGCTAGGCCTGATAAATGGAGTCTCAGCACCATATCTTCTTGCAATCAAAGCAATTTTTTTAGAGTCCGTTGAACAAATTATTTTATTAATCTTTTTTGCTTTAACAGCTGCAACTATACTATAAGAAATTAGAGGGTGTCCATTTAGCATTTGAATATTTTTATCTTTTAAACCTTTACTTCCTTTTCTTGCGGGTATTATTGCTAAAACTTTCATAAAAATAATTATATTTACAAATTTTCTAGTTTATTTAACGCATACCAGAAGCCAGACCCAAAATTTTTATGTCCTTGCCATATTTCTGGAATAAATGATATCTTAGGGCAATACTTATCTAAACAATTAAACATTGATGAAAAATCGATCTCTCCTTCTCCAACCTGCACACCCTCACCATCAGATCCATAAGAGTCGGAAATATGGAGATGAGCTGTAAAAGGCGCAACTTTTTTTATATATTTTTCAAAGTCCCAATCATTATAATTACAGGATAATTTAGCATGTGATATGTCTAAACATATTCTGTATTTATGCTTTTTACAAAATTCTATAATATCTTTTGGATCCATAAATAAATTATGAAATCTTTGTCCTCCAAAATGCCAAGGTAAAGGTGGCATAGTTTGAGGAATAATTTCAACTCCATTGCGATCTAACTCCAATAAACTGTCTGCAACCACATTATACATTTTTTTCTTAGAGTTTTCTGAAACTGGCTTATTCAAAGTTGCTCCACCGACATTTACTACTAATGGTATTTTTTTTTTACTGTTAGGAAAAAATTTTCCTATATTTCTTGTTACATCTATTGTTTTTTGAAGATATTGAATAGAGATCTTTCTATAAACTTCATCATCAGAACTTAAGTCTAATATATGATCATTGCCGAATAATTCTGGAGCGTGAACTATCAAATCCATTTTATAATCTTTTAAAAGATAATTTTTAGTATTTAACTCAAGGTCGTTATTACTCAAATGAAACTCTACTAGATCTGGATAGACTTTGTTTACTAAGTTTTCAATATCATGGTAACGAACAGGTATCCCCCAAGGTCTATTAAATTTATACTTGTGTGGTTCAATCGCTAAATTCGTATCAATATCTGATTGAAAAAAGAAGTCATTCTTTTTAAAATTTCTTGTGGCAATCTTGCCGATTATTTCTTTTTTCCTATAAGGCTCAATTCCAGTACCAGGACTTCTTACATCCACCATACCTGATTCTATAACTTTACCTTTTCTTAGGTCACAATTAATCACTAAACTTTTACCTAGTACTTCTCTATTTATGATCTCACCTTGAGATAATGTCTTTGTATTACCATTTCCAAAGCTTAGTTCTACTTCACGTATTCCATTAACCATTTCTTTAAATTCCTCAGGCAATAGACTCACCACATGATCATTACCTTCCATTTCTTTATTTATTGTAAAATGTTTTTCTATAATTCTTGCTCCCAGACCAACTGATGCTATTGGAATATTATATCCTCTTTCATGACCAGAATAGCCCACAACACATTTACCCAAGTCTGCTAGCCTAGATAAATATTTAAGATTAATATCTTTAAAAGCCGCTGGATAAGTAGAATTACAATGCAATAAAGCATAATGGCATCCTAAATCTTGTAAATAATTAACTGATTTAATAATTTCACTCTCTGTAGTCATTCCTGTTGAACAAATTAGTGGTTTTCTAGTTTCGGAGAGCTTGAGTAATAAATCATGGTTAACAAAGTCTGCTGAGGCTACTTTGTAAGCTGGCATTCCATAAGTTTCCAAATTTTCAATACTTTCAATATCCCAAGCTGTACATAAAGGTAATATTTTTTTTTTTCTTGCATAATCAAAAGCTCTGAAAAGATCTGAATTTGAGAGTTGAAATTTTTCTAATAAGCTCAATACATATTGTGAGCCTAGATCCTCATCCTCTGACTGACTTTTGCTATTCTTTCTGTAAAGAGAATTCATATTTCTCATTTGAAATTTTACACAGTCGGCACCAGCATCTTTTGCTAAATCGATTAATTTTTTTGCAAGATTAATGTCCCCGTTGTGATTATTGCCAATTTCTGCGATAATAAATGTTGGAAATTTTTTTCCTATAGTAAAATTTTGAATTCTAAAATTTTCAGGTCTTTTTCTCGCTACTGCAATAATCTTTGACTTGCCATCAAGTATCGGCAAAATATCGACTTTGCCATTTACCTTTATCTTTATTTTTTCTGTAGAGTCATCATGCCTTGCAAATTTAAATACAGGGTTACAAATTTCAGATGCTTTAGATAAAAAATTAATTTTTGATTGAGCTATGATACTTCTTCTAATATCACCGTCAGATATAGAGCCAATTACTCTTTTGCTACTATCTATAACAAAAACAATTTTGCTTTTATTGATGTCAATTTTTAATAAAATATCTTTTAAAATTGTTTTGTCTGAAACTATATAGCTTTCAAAATTTTTTTCTATTATCATATTTTTAAAAATTAAATTATTAATTAATTTTTTAAAATTGTCTTAAGGTAATCAGAATATTCATTTTTTCCAATTTTCTTTATTGTTTGTTTCAATTGATTTCTTGTAATCCATTTCTTATTATAACCAATTTCTTCAAGACACGCTGTTTTAAGCCCCTGCCTTTTTTCTATAGTGCTAATAAAATTTCCTGCTTCCACCAGGTTTTCTTGTGTTCCTGTATCAAGCCACGCAAAACCCCTTCCAAAAAGTTCTACTTTTAAATTTTTTTTTTTTAAATAAATTTCATTTATAGAAGTAATTTCTAATTCACCTCTAGTAGATGGCTCAATATTTTCGGCATATTTTACAACACTATTGTCATAAAAAAATAATCCTGTAACAGCATATTTGGATTTTGGTTTTTTTGGTTTTTCAGTAATTTTTTTTGGTTTCATATTTTTATCAAACTCTATAACTCCAAAGCTGCTTGGATTTGCAACTGCATAGCCAAAAATAGTCGCTCCCTTATTTCTTTTGACTGCTTTGTTCAGAATATTTATTAATCCTTGACCATAAAAAATATTATCTCCAAGTATCAAACAAACATTATCTCTTCCAATAAAGTCTTTACCTATTTGAAAGGCTTGGGCTAATCCTTTAGGTTCTTGCTGCACTTTATATTGAAATCTTACTCCAAAATTTGATCCATCACCAAGTAAATCTATATAGTTATTAATATCCTTTGGAGTAGAAATTATTAATATATCTCTTATGTTAGCCAACATTAATATAGATATTGGATAATATATCATTGGTTTGTCATAAATAGGCAAAAGCTGTTTCGATGTACCTAGAGTTATTGGGTATAATCGCGTTCCTTTTCCTCCAGCTAAAACTATTCCTTTAAACGCCATGATTAATTTAGTCCTTTTCTATTAATAACATTTTTATCTCTAATAAGAATTTTTTCCCACCACTTTTTGTTTTCTAAATACCAAATTACAGTCTGACGCAAACCATCTTTAAATTTTATCTTTGCGTTCCAATTTAGCTTTTTGTTAATCTTATTGGTATTTATGGCGTACCTTATATCATGAGCAGGTCTATCCTTTACAAAAGATATTTGTGTTTTGGGATTATTATTTCTCAGAACTTTGCGATTTAAGTTTAATTCTCTCAAAATCTCACAAATTAATTTTACTACTTCTAAATTTGAAATTTCATTATTTCCTCCAATATTATATGTTTCTCCAGATTTACCTTTTAGCATTACTTTTACTATACCCTCTGCATGATCCTCAACGTGCAACCAATCTCTAATCTGGTTGCCCTTTCCATATATTGGAATTTTTTCATTTCTTAACAATTTAATTATAGTCAATGGTATTAGTTTTTCTGGAAATTGGTATGGTCCATAATTATTTGAACAATTTGTGATAATCGCTGGAAAATTATATGTTTTATTCCAAGCCCTTACAAGATGATCAGAACTTGCCTTGGAAGCTGAATAAGGTGAAGTAGGATCATAAGCAGTTTTTTCAGTAAAAGAGCTACTTCTAAAATCAAGAGATCCATATACTTCATCAGTTGAAACGTGTTGGAACAAAAATTTTTTTCTTTTAACATTATCTAATTTTCTCCAAAAATTTAAAGAAGATTGAAGCAAATTATAAGTTCCAATTATATTTGATTTTATAAAGTTGATTGAGTTATCAATTGAATTATCAACATGAGTTTCTGCAGCTAAATGAATTATATTTGTTGGTTTATATTTTTCAATTATCAATTGAATATCTTTTTCATTGCAGAGATCTATTTCTTCAAATGAGTAGTCTTTATTTTTATTGATGTTTTTTAGAGAGTCTAAATTGCCAGCATATGTTAATTTATCTATGTTCAATATTTTTTCATTTAAGTTTTTAGCAATATACTTAATTAATGTTGATCCAATAAATCCAGCTCCACCAGTTACTATTATTTTTTTTTTCAAAATATTACTCTTTTATTGCCTCTATTTTTTCAATAATTTCATTGAATGTTTCATTTATACTTTTTTTGTTAGCCCAAGTTATTTCGATATCTGGATTTAAAGGAAACTCAACTTTAAGATCAATGCCCATAACATCTTTAAGTTCACCCTTTAATGCTTTTTTATAAATACCTTTGGGATCTCTATCAATTAGCTCCTCTATAGGTATATTTAAAAAAATTTCACAATAGTTTGGAATATTTTTTTTATTCCAAGAATGCAATTTATGAAATAACCCTATAACTCCTATTACAACATTAATTTTATTCTCAACAATTAGTTTACATAAGGCAGAAAACTTTAACCCTAATTGATATCTTTCATCTAAAGAAAATACCTTAACATTTAAAATATTTCTTAAAATGTCACCATCAAGCTTAATTACTGGCTTATTTTTTTTTATTAAATAATCTGTTAACATATTTGCCATTGTTGATTTACCTGAGGCTGATAAGCCAGTAATCCAATAACACCTCGCATCTATAAATTGATTTTTATCTTGATTTAAAGAATTATCTATTTTTTTCATTATTTGAATAAACCATATCGTTAAATTTCTTACTATTCCTAATTAGTTCATCATAGCTCCCATGCTCAGATACTTTTCCTTTATCAAGTAAATAAATTTGATCACAATTTTTAATAGTACTTAATCTATGTGCAATTATTATTATTGTTTTATCTTTTGATAATCTCTTTACAGAGTCCATAATATTTTTTTCAGTCACATTATCAAGTGCACTTGTGGCTTCATCAAACACAAGTATTTCAGGATTGTTATATAGCGCTCTCGCAATACCAATTCTTTGCATTTGCCCACCACTGATTCTAACACCTCTTTCACCTACATATGTATTATACTTTTCAGGTAAATTAGAAATGTAATCATCAAGATCAGCTAATTTTGAAGCTTGAATTATTTTTTGATCATCGATCTTTTCCTCAGGTACTGCAAAAGCTATATTATTTTTTATTGTATCGTCGATTAAAAAAATATTTTGAGGAACATATCCAAGCTTTTTTTGCCATGAATTTAAATTTTGTGCCTCAAGCTTAATGTTGTCAAAAAAAATTTCTCCTTTATTTATCGGAAGCAAACCCAACAAGACATCAATCAAAGTAGTTTTTCCTGAACCAGTCTTTCCTACAAAAGCAGTTAATGAGTTGGTTTTAATATTTGCATTAATATTCTCTAAAATATGATTATCTGTTTTTGGATATTTAAATGAGATAGACTGTAATTGTATACTTGATTTAATCTTTGGAAGTAAATTTAATTTTTGTTCATTTTTATTTATCATTGATAGATCCTTTTCAAGATCT
>MDTB01059659.1_pt1 | contig 15307 bp, 13 predicted proteins | sample 811161 | NCBI WGS metagenome assembly MDTB01 (sample SAMN05326650, study PRJNA326480) | marine metagenome | isolation source: seawater | place: Mediterranean Sea | collected 2009 | reverse complement strand
GATGATCAAAAATTGTATAAAAGCATTGAAGAAATAATTACTGCAATTTTTGAATAGTACTTTGAAAATAAATAATTTAAATAAAATTGATATTGAAAATAGTGATTTTTTTAATGATTTAGATGCTAGATACAAACCATCTTCAGTTTTAATTTTAATATTTATATCAAAAAATACAGAAGAGATTTTATTTTTAAAAAGATCAAATAATTTAGATGTTCATAAAGGAGAAATTTGTTTTCCTGGGGGCTCCTATAAAGATATCGATCAAGATTTACTTATTACGGCGTACAGAGAAGTCGAAGAAGAAGTTGGAATAAAAAGAAACGACATAAATGTTTTGTCATTTCTTGATGAAGAAATTACAAGGACAGGGTTTATTATTAAGCCCTTTGTGGGAATTATTAAAAAACAAGTCAAAATAAAAATTGATAACAAAGAAATAGTCGATTATTTCATGATCCCAATAAAAGAATTAAATAATAATAATAATAGAAGGTATTTTTATTCTGCAGGAAAAAATAATAAGTTAGAAAAAAAAGTTTCATTCTCTATTCAGGGCAGATTAATTTGGGGAGCAACAGCAAATATTTTAAATCAACTTTTAAGTAAAATATAAAATGGAAAAAATTATAAAAAAAGAATTAATTGATTTAGGTATAGATCCTAATTTAAATAAAAAATTTATTGAGAATATTCTTGAAGGTTTAAATGAAAATGGAATTAAAGATTGGCTTAATACAATAAAATCCTTCAATTCTTCAGGCTCAAAAAAAATAATTATTGAAACTATTATCAGTGAGACACCTGAAGTTTTAAGAATCATCCCTCAAAGCCAATACCTTGAATGGATTAAGCAGTGCTACAGAATCTCTGAGGCTAGTGAAGAAATTTCATTAACATATATAAATTCTACAACTAGTGTTATTGAAAATTTAAAACCAAGACACCTTCTTGATTGGGGTAATACGGGGCTAGGTTTATACAGATCTTCAAAAAATTCTATTTCTTTAGTAAATAATTTTTATAAATTTTCTCCCTCTCTTTCTGCTAAGCTTTCTTTTGAAGAAATAGAAACTCTAAGTGACACTCTCAAAAGAATTTCGGCAAGATCAATAAGTTTTTCAATTAAAATTCTTGATTGGGTGTTAAAAATATCTTCTAAATCTCCAAATGATTTAATTGCATGGAATAAAGTTATTTTTTTAGTCTCTAAAAAATTAATAAAAGATTTTGAAGAAATATTTTCTATTCTTGCTGAAAATGCAGATAACCTTAATGAAAATAAAATTTTTATGAGATCACTGCCTTTAGTGATTGAACAAAACCCACAGATTTTTAAGTCCTTTATTAAGAATTCTATTCAAATATTTAATTCATCTCCTAATGAAAATGCAGATTATGAAATCCAAGTCCAAAAGGTTATTGAGAAATCAAATTTTGATGAACTTTTATTATTTTCAAATAATTATTTAAATATGAGAAAAAAAATATCGAGAGATAAATTTAAAATCTGGTTTGATAATTCTGTTCTCCAGAGTCAAGCAGGCGATACTGGTTACTTTTCATTAGAAAACCTAAAATCTAAAGAATTATTCAACGATTTAACTTTTTCAGTTGACTTAGATATAGAGCGCGATATATTGAAATTATATTGTTGCGCCTTAAGTGGTGATGATTTAGCTATTCAAAGTTCATCAATGATGGTTGAAAAAGAAATTGGATGGTTTAATCCTAACTTAGCAACAACAGAAGGCACAACTATTTTTTTGCCGGAATCAATTAAGAAATTTGATGAAAAGAAAAAAAATTTTTCATGGCTAAAAGTATTAGCAACCCATCAAGTTGGCCATGTTGAATTTGGTACATTTAAATTTAAATTAAAAAATGAATCTAATTTTTTTGATGATCTTAGATTTGAAATCGTAAACAATAAAAAAACTATTTCTGAAAATAAAGAAATAACTGACATGACTAATTTTTTTAAATTTTTTGATGACATAAAATTAGCTCAAGATATATTTTCAATTTTTGAAGCTTATAGGGTTGACCAAAAAATTATTAATAAATATTTAGGAATTAAAAAATCTTATCTTGATGTTCAAGGTAATTGTTTAATTGGAAGATCAGAGATAGTTGACTTGCCCGGCAGAGAGCAGTTATTAGAGTTGTTAATAAGATTTAGCCTAAATGATTTAAATCAAAAAGTTGCAAAAAAATTACAACCCTCATTTAAAAAATTACTAAAATTAATAACTGTTCTAAAAAATAATAAATCATCAATAGAAGATACTTCAGAGGCAACCTTAAGAGCTTATAAAATCTTGATAGACATTAAAAATGTCCAAGAAAAAGATTTAGATGAATTCGATTATGACCAAGATTTTCAATATGAATTTAATGATGAAGATTTCAATGAAATATCTGAATATTTTAATTTAACCTCTTCAGAAAACAATTTAGAAAATTTACAAGATAATGATAATTTTTCTGAAAATCTTGAACAACCTGATCAAATTGATCAATCTCAAGAAGAATTAGATTATAACTCTCCTCAAGAAGTAGAATTTTGGGGTGAATTCAAACCTGAGCTATCACAGTTATTGTTTGAAATGAATTCTAATGAAGCAGAATTCTCTGAAGAAGGTGATTTATCCGAATTATCACAAGAACAAATAGAAGAAATGCTTAAAGATTCTGTAGAAGAATCACAAAATCAAGAAGATGACCAAGTTTCTGAATCAGATATAACTCAAAATCTTGAAGATGCAATAAATGATATGCAAATGGAAAAAAATGATAATGACCAATCAAAGTTTGCTGATAAATTTGATCATTTTGATGAAGAAGGTAAACCTCTTGAGGCAAATGAAGAAAATCAATTTTTATATGATGAATGGGATTTTCGTGATGAAACATATAAGAAAAATTGGTGTTTAGTTAACGAAAAAACTGTTGGGGAAGGGGATCTAGTTTATTACGAAGAAACTTTAGAAAAATATTCTGATATTGTTAAAGATATAAGAAAACAGTTTGAACTTATAAATCCTGAAACATATAGAAAAATTAAAAGACTTCAAGATGGTGAAGAGCAAGATTTAGATTTAACCGTGGAAGCAATGATTGATCTAAGGTCAGGTATAACCCCATCTGAAAAACTTTATTGGAGAAGGAATAAAATTGAAAGAAGTATTGCTGTTGCTTTTCTTTTAGATATGAGCGCATCAACAGCAGAAGCAATTGATGATTCTAGTAACCAGTCAGATGAATGGTCAGCTCCAAGTGATCCTGAAAAGTATATGGAATGGTTAAGAAAAAGAAGGTCTCAAGGATTTAGAAGGTCTTATAAAAGAATTGTTGACCTTGAAAAAGAAGGTTTAATACTTATGCTAGATTCTCTAGAAACATTAGGGGATAAATATGGTATATTTGGATTTTCTGGATATGGAAGAGAAAATGTTGAATATTACACGATAAAGGATCTAGATGAAAAATTTTCTTCAAAGATACCAAAAAGAATTGACCGGATAAGCCCTTTGCATGCAACAAGAATGGGTCCTGCAATAAGGCATTGCGCATCTAAATTAATGAAGACAGATGAAAGGTCAAAATTTATTTTTTTAATTAGCGACGGAAGGCCTCAAGATAGAGGCTATAGCAGAGAAGGCGTTGAAAAGGAATATGCAGTCAATGATACAAAGAAAGCGCTCCTTGAAGCAAAAAAACAAGGCATAACAACATTTTGTCTTACAGTTGACAAAGAGGGTCATGATTATATGAAAAGCATGATGGAAGACCTTAGTTATGAGGTATTAGACGATATTTCTTCTCTTCCTTTAAGAATTCCTCAGTTATACAGAAATCTGACATCAAATTAATAATTGCATTCCAGATCTTTTTCATTATTAATTTTTGGGCTTTTGCAGAAAATTAACTGACCTAGAATATCTGCCCAGTTTTGCTTAAGTTGCACAACATCATTTGTATCTTGAAAAACAGCAGTTATTTTCTTTTCTTGATAGTACTTTGGTTCAAAGTTACCTAAACTAAGAGTAATGGGTCTTATAATTAATGATCCGTTTTGATTAAAAGTATTGTTTCTTAGGTATAGATAGGTACTATTTTTATCAATCCCATACTCAGAATATTCTTCCTCAGTTTCTATTCCTGTTGTAACAATATTTTCTATTTCAGGATTTTTCATTAAGTCTAATATTTCTTCAATATAGCTTATTTTAGAAAATTCATTTCCTTCGCAAGGTTCTTTTTCTGTGTATGGTTTTCCAGTTAACTCATCAATTAAAATATCACATATTTTCCATTTATTATTACCCTCTGTGAAAATATCTCTGCCATATGCCTGTATTAAGTCACCTGAATTGTAAATTAGTATTTCATTTATATTTTTTTTATCAAATGAGTAAACCCAGTCTGGGAAAGGTGGAGACTCAATTAAAAATTTTAATGCATTTCCAAAAGAAGTATTTAAGGCATATATATTTAAGTCTTCATTAAGCCTAACGTATTGGTATGTTCCATCTGGGCTCAGGTTCCCAAAAGAAATTTTTAAATCATTATAATCTGTTTTCTTTTCAAGAATTATTTTTGCAGTAAATTTAGGATCATCTAGGCCAAAATTACTTAAAACCACTTCTTCCCCTGAAGCAATGATCCTTTGAATAGCAGGTTCTTTAATTAAAAATGTAATTCCAGACCACCTTGAATTATTGACAGGATAAGAAGACTCATCCTTAAAAATTTTCCATGTATTTTCTTCTAATTCGAATTTAGCAACTTCACCTTCTTTTTCTATTAGTAATGAAATTATCTCTTCTTCAGGAATTGTATAAAGAAAAATTTTGCTGTTTTCTATAAATAATTCAGGCTCTCTTTGAATAAATAAAATAGAGAAAGGGATGGTAACAGATAGTATTATTATTAAAATTAAGGTTAATTTGAAGTTCATTACCTTCTTCGCCACCAATTATAAAAGCCTAATGATAAGGATAAAGCTGGAAGAAATATCCATCCGCTCCACCTTACAAAGTTTCTTTCATCTTCGGTTAAAACCAGCTCCCTGAATACTTTTACTTTTGGCCTAATAGATATCAATTCAACATCACTTGTAAGCCAATTTATTGAATTAGCAAAAAGATCTTCATTTTTTGCTGAGAATAAAAACCTGTTACTAGCAAAGTCAGTATCGCCAAATATAGTCATTTTTGACTTTAAATATTCACCATTTTCTTGTTTTAGCGGGTTACCTTTAATACTTGCAATTGCTTCTACTGCTAGAGCAACTGGCAATGGGCCAGATATATCATCTTGATTAAATTCTATGATTTCTCTAGAAGTTTCTTCCCAGCTACTAATAGTGGTGTAGGCAATAGGGTCAGCTTTAATATATGGAACACCTTCATCAGTAATTGGTATTTCTTCTGGCATTAATGAAAGTCCGATAAATTTTGAGCCAGGAAAATAAATTACATCAAAATTATGTGTTATTGGATGATCAGGTATTTGTGAATTAGAATCTTTGATTTGTAGAAATTCTAAATTTGGAGCTACATAACTTATTCTATCTATTAATGTTCCTTCGCCTGAAATAATACCCCAACTTGATATCATCTCGATGTACCCTTTAGGTGAATCTGGTTCAAGTAGTAGCATGATATTGCCTCCCAAAGAAATGTATTCCTGGATAACATTTTTCTCTGAATCTAGTATTTCATCTGAAGGGTCAGAAATAATAATAGCTGCAGGAAACAAATCTAACTCATTTGAAAGACTAAAATTAAGAATTATTCTTGAAAGTTCGTCAGTAGTTATTGACGATACGTCATAGTTATCTCTTTCCAAAGTAACTTTTGCTTGCCCTAATGAATTACTTGATCTATCTAAATTATTTATATCTCTTTCTTCATGGCCTGAAAGAAAAAATATGCGCTTCTTTTTAACTTGATTTGAAATTAAGATTCCTGAGATAACATCTTTCTCATTAAAAATATTAATGCTTTCATTGGGATCCTTCCCGACAATATGAGCCAATCTTTGCGACTCTTCTAATCTAAATACAAGAATCGGAAGGTCTCTTCCCGATAAATACCTCTCAATATTTAAGTTACTTGATAAATTTGGGTCTAAATCAGGATCAATATATTTAAATTTGATTGAATTTTTGTTCGAATTTCTTGAAAATTCACTTAATAAGTCCTCTGTTCTTTTAATAGAAATCGCATCTTTGCTGGAATCATTCCTGTGAAACATAAAAATTTCCATGTTTTCATTTAAATTTTCTATTGCATTTAAAGCTTGGCTTGATAAATCATATTCTTTAGAAGCAGTTAAATCTGACCTAAACCAAGACGGAGCTACACCGTTTTTATTACTAACATAAATTACAGAATTTATAAGAATAGAAATTATCAATGTGCCAATTAGAATGAAAAAGGTATTTGCGCTATATAAGCCTTTAGAACTAAATAAAAATATTTTTATTTTTGAAATATTAAAAATTACAGAAATTGTAATTGATAACAATCCTAATGCAATAAAAATAATACCTGTAAATTGAATATCTCTTAGAAATAAAACTATCAAAAGGCCTGCTACTGACATAATGATTCCAGTAATAAAACTTAAATATTGAATTGAATATGAATAGTTTTTTATTAAATTGAATAAATTTGATCTATTATTATTAAATTTTCTTTCATCTTTTTTCATCTCCACCGCCTACTTTCTAAGCTAAAAATAGAAAGCAATAGAAATATTAAACATATTGAGATATAAAAAATTACGTCATAAATATTTATTATTCCCCTTGCAAAATCTGCAAAATGCCCACTTTCAGCTATTCCGAAACTACCACTGTCAAATAGTGAAAAAGATCCTCCAAGCTGAAGTTCATTTAATATTGTGCTAAATACTCCCCCAATCCTTGAAGAAACAAAGTTAATAAAGGTCAAAAAAGAAAGTATCCCTGAACCAACAATTAAGGAAATTAATTGATTCGAACTTAAGGATGATGCGAATATCCCTATAGATAAAGTTGCTGCGCTATACAATAATAAGCCTATGTATCCTGTAATTATCGGACCAAAATCTGGAACTCCAAAAATAAACAAGATTAAAGGGTAAAAAAATGTGCCTATTATCATAATAGTTATCAGAGAAAAGGCTGCTAGAAATTTTCCTAATATAATTTCAAAATCTCTTAACGGCGAAGTCATCAGTAATTCCATGGTGCCTAATTTTTGCTCTTCCGCAATCAATCTCATTGTTAGGGCAGGGGAGAGAAAAATCATAAAAAAAACAGCGCCAGCAAGAAAACCCCTAATACTTGCTTCAGAAAATGCATCTGAAACAGAAGCAACAAAGAAAAACCCTGTTATTGTAAAAAATGAAGCAGCTACTATATAAGCCATTGGAGATTTTAAATACCCAATTAGTTCTTTTATGTAAATTGTTAGTATGTTTTTCAAATTAATCCTTGGTGAGTTGAAGAAAAATTTCTTCAAGTGAAAGAGGCAGTGAAGAAAGTTTGTATAAATCGATATTATTATCAATAAGTAACTTTGAAATAATTGATTCAGGATTGCTTATCGATGAAGTTTCAATATGGTAGTTTTCAAAACCGTCATCAATATCTTTTGATCTAATGTCTACTATAAAATCTTTTTCCCTGAGAATTTTAAGAATGTTATTTTTTTTACCATTTTTAACTTTTATTTCGCAAAGGTTTGAAGTCTGTAATCTATCCGAAAGTTTTTCTGGGGTATCATCGGCAACAATTTTTCCTTCATGTATAACTAATATCCTTTTGCATATTGATGTCACCTCTGGAAGTATATGAGAGCTTAAAATAAGTGTATGGTCTTCACCTAAGTTTTGTATTAGTTTCCTAGTTTCAACAACCTGGACAGGGTCAATACCAATAGTGGGCTCATCTAGAATTAATATTTTTGGTTTATGAAGTATTGCTTGCGCGATTCCTGTTCGCTGTCTATATCCTTTAGATAGCTTAGAAATCAGTACATCTTTATACTGGCTTAGACTGGTCAATTCAATCACTTCATCAACCCTTTTATTTATATTTTTATCCATTCCTCTTATAGACCCCATATATTTTAAATAATCCTTTGCAGTCATATCTGTGTACAAAGGTACACTTTCAGGCAAGTACCCTATAAGTTTTCTAGCATTAATAGAATTTTTTAAAATATCATACCCACCAATTTTTACATCACCGGAAGTTGGAGGAGTAAATCCTGTCATTACTTTCATAGTCGTTGATTTCCCTGCACCATTTGGCCCTAATAATCCAATGGATTCTCCTTTTGATATATCAAAACTTACATCTATTACGGCAGGGTAATCCCCATAGTACTTTGACATTTTAGAAATATTAATCATAAATTTAGCAAACAAAATATTTAAAGGGAAATGATACTTAATAAATAACTTATCTTCAACAATAGCGTAACTTTTTTGATAGAATAATTTTATGCCTATAGATTCTGACAAAGAAATTTATGTTGATAATGCTGCAACAACAGCTGTTTCTAATGAAGTTGTTGAGTCAATGTTTCCCTTTTTTACAAAAAATTATGGCAATCCCTCGAGCCTTTATTCTCTGGCTCAAGTATCCCGTGATGCTGTAGAAAGTTCAAGAGAAATTATTTCTAATATTCTTAATTGCAAACCAAGTGAAATTGTCTTCAATAGTGGTGGCACAGAATCTGATAATTTGGCGATAATTGGGGTTGCAAAAGCTTTGGAATCAACAGGGAAACACCTGATTACTTCTAAAATTGAGCACCATGCAGTGATGCATGCAATGGAAGAGATGGAATCTTGTGGTTTTGATATAACCTATCTTGATGTTGATAAAAATGGCTTTGTAGATATAAAGCAACTTGAATCAAGTATTAAATCAGAAACTACATTGGTATCAATAATGTATGCAAATAATGAAACAGGATCTATTCAAAATATCAAAGAAATAAGCAATGTTATAAGGAATAAATCTATTGAGCTTAAACGTGACATTTATTTTCATACTGATGCAGTACAAGCTGCTGGTAAATTAAGTTTAGATGTTGAAGATTTGGGCGTAGATTTAATGACAATTTCTGGGCATAAATTTTATGGGCCTAAAGGGATTGGGCTATTGTATGTTAAAAAAGGTGTGCCAATGAGCCCGATTATTGTTGGGGGCGGACAAGAAAGGCAAAGAAGATCGGGTACAGAGAATGTACCTGGAATTGTAGGTCTTGCTAAGGCGTTAGAATCTGCAGACTCATCAAAACATTCCTTTAATAATCATTGCAATGAACTTATTGAGCACATCAGGCAAAAATTGTCACAATTTAAATATGAACATGTAATTGTTACTCCTGAAACTAACTCACTGTCAAATATATTAAATGTTTGTTTTAATAATTTTGAAGGTGAACCTATATTAATTGGTCTTGATATGGCAGGTATCTGTGCGTCAAGCGGCAGCGCTTGTAGTTCTGCATCTCTTGAGCCTTCTCACGTTTTAATTGCTCAAGGAATAGATCCCAAAATTGCTGTGAGTTCTATTAGATTTAGTTTTTCTACAGAAAATACATTAGAGGATATAATTTATATATGTGAAAGCCTTGAAAGGGTACTCTCCGAACTTTCAATTTATGCAAACAACTAAGATGACTACTGTTCGTAATAATTTACTTCTCTTTATTGCTCTAATATTCGTTTTTTCATCAATATTGATCTCATTAAATATAGTATTTAAACCTTTCAGTTCACCTGAAGAACTTTATGTTTCTGGGAGGACATTATTTATTAAATTACAAGAGCCTAAAGATATCGAAAATGTCTCTAATTCTAATCAAAAATTAATATCCCTTGAGATTGAAATAATTAATGCTGCTTCAACCGAATTGTTATTGTCAATAAATGATAAATCTGCAGACTTTTTATCTGTAAATGGCTTTAATTATAAACCTACCAATCCTGACGAATTAAATATAAAAATAGATAGGTCTCTATGGGGCAACTTTAAACTAAGTAAAAATCAGATGATAAAAGGAAATTTAATTTTTAAAGTTAATAATTCCTTTATTCCCAAAACCTTCGAATGGAATGAATCTGATCGAGTTGTAATCAAGTTTAACCAATAAATAGCGGTCCAAAAACTAATGCTACTATTGTCATTAATTTCAATAATATATTTATTGAAGGCCCAGAAGTATCTTTGAAAGGATCCCCAACAGTGTCACCAGAAACCGCAGCCTTATGCGCATCAGAACCTTTTCCTCCATGATTTCCAAGTTCGATATATTTTTTTGCATTGTCCCATGCTCCACCTGCATTTGCCATAAAAATTGCTAGCAGGAAGCCTGATACGATTGATCCAGCCAGCATTCCACCTAATGCTTCAGCACCAAGTAATAGGCCAATAATTATCGGAGATACTATTGCTAAAATACTTGGAAGAATCATAGCTTTTAATGCGCCAGTAGTACTTATTTCTACTGCTCTAGCTGCATCTGGTTTAACACCTTTCTTGCCTTCTCTTAATCCTTTTATTTCCCTGAACTGCCTTCTTACCTCTTCGATCATGGCTCCAGCAGCGCTACCTACAGCCTGCATTGTTAAACCAGAAAAAACAAATGGTAATAATGCGCCTATTAGCACACCGCTTAACACATCAACTTTACCCATATCAAAAGATGATTGCCCTGTAACTTGTCCATAAGCTGACATTAATGCAAGAGCTGTTAATATAGCTGATCCTATAGCAAACCCTTTACCAGTTGCTGCAGTTGTGTTCCCTAACGCATCTAGCGCATCAGTTCTTTCTCTGACTTCAGGTTTTAGCCCAGCTTGTTCAGCTAAACCACCTGCATTGTCTGCAACTGGCCCATAAGCATCTGTAGATAAAGTTATACCTAATGTTGAAAGCATCCCTACTGCTGCAAGTCCTACCCCATACAGGCCAGCAAAATGATGTGATATCAATACCCCTATTACCACTGAAATAGCTGGTATAGCGGTACTGTATAAACCTACTGAAATTCCTGCAATTATATTTGAGGGGTGTCCGGTCAGTGATTGCTTTGAAATCCATTTGACTGGAAAATATTCGTATGATGTGAAGTACTCTGTTGCTGTGCCAATAACTTGTCCAACAACTAGTCCTGTTATAAGTATATAAATGAGCTCAAAAGGAACGTTTAAAAAATTTCCTGAACCAGCTATCGCCCCACCAATAAGTGTTAGAATTGCAGCAGAAAATATCCCTATACGGAAGCTCCATAGTAAAGAATTCATAGAAGCGTTTGGCTTAGTTCTAACTAGAAAAGTCCCAATTAAAGAAGCAATTATGCCTATTCCGCTTATAATTAAAGGAAGCATGACTAATTTATTGTCAGCTGGAGCAATACCTAATTGTGGAACTCCAATAAAAATAGCCAATGAAATCGTTGCAATTAAGGATCCCGCATAAGATTCAAATAAGTCGGCACCCATTCCGGCTACATCACCAACATTGTCTCCAACATTATCAGCAATTGTGGCAGGATTTCTTGGGTCATCTTCAGGAATACCGGCCTCAACTTTCCCCACTAAATCTGCGCCAACGTCTGCTGCTTTAGTGTAAATTCCTCCTCCAACCCTCGCGAATAATGCTATTGAAGATGCTCCGAAACCGAAACCAGCAATGATAGATGGTGACTCAAATATAAGCCACATGACGGTCACTCCTAATAATCCAACACCAACAACAGTTAATCCCATTACACTTCCAGTATTGAAAGCAACCCTTAAGGCTTTATTTAGCCCTTCTTCTGCAGCTTCAGCTGTTCTAGAATTACCTCTAACTGCAATATTCATCCCAACTATCCCTGCTATTGATGATCCTATTGCACCTACAAGGTAAGCAACTGAGGTCCATGGTTTACTCCAATCTGTTACAGAAGAATTGAATTTGTTGAATACATCTCCATCTACCACAACCCATAAAATCGCAAACATTGATAAAACGAATATCGTTAATATGGCATATTCTCTTTTCAAAAATGCTGCTGACCCTTCTTGGATTAGTCCTGCTATTTCAGATAATTCTTGATTTTTTACTTTCCGTTTAACTACATTCCAAAAAAAGTAAGCTGCAATAGTTAATCCAATTATTGCTGATAATATAACTACTAAATATGAATACGACATTTATCCCTCTTTGCTATTAATTTTTTTCATAAAATTTTCAATTTTTTCTTCAAGCTGATTTCGTTGTAAAGCTATTGTAATGTCTCCCCGCGTTCTTTCCACTACACTTCTTAATTGATCTGTTGTCCTTCTTAATCCTTGAGTTACACCTTCCGGATAATCAACAGACTCTAAGAGATCTACAACTTCATTCATAACACTTAAATAATTTTCTGACTCTGAAAGCTTATTTTCTCTAATATTATCAAGTGATGTTCTTCTTAGTTCACTAGCTGCCTCTGCCATACCTTTCAAGATAGAACTTGGTGAAAAAACTTCCATTTTTATTTTTAATATTTTATATCCTGAAACAAAAGACAGAAAGAAAATAGCCTCACATAATTCTTTCTCTCCATCAAGAAAAAAGATCGTATTAATATCTGAAGTATAATTTTTTATACTTTTTTGAGTTTTATTTAATTTTATTAAACCTTCATTGATTAATTTTTCAGAAGTTTTAAAATCTTTTCTTTGGGCTGCCCTAATTGATCTTGAAGAAATACCTATTATTTCCCTTGAAAGGGACAAGCCTATTTCTCTTGATTGATGTATTTTTTTGAACTTACCATTAACTTCACTGGTAATTTTTTTTATATTGTAAGGTTTACTTTTTTGCATAATTTTCTATAATTTCTTTTATTTTATTTGCTTCTTTACCAGGATCTTTTGATAAAGTTATTGAACTAGAGATACAAATCGAATCTGCTCCAGCCTCTAAAACCTTATCCACTTTATCCATAGATATTCCGCCTATCCCCACTATTTGTTTTTTAAAATTAGCTTCTTTTAGTTCTTTAATAACATTAAGCGACGATGGTATTGTATCTTTTTTAGATTTTGTTTCAAACAAACTCCCAACTGCGATATAGCTTGTGGAGAGTTTTTCTGAAATTATGCATTCTTCAAACGTTGCATTTGAGTTGCCAATTATAAAATTCTTAGGAAATAATTTTCTGCAATCTTTTACTGGCATATCGTTTCTTCCAACATGAATCCCTTGAGGCATAACTTCTAGCGCTTCATCAATCCTGTCATTAATAATGAAAGTTTTATTATTTTGTTCGCACATATTTTTTATAATTAAAGCTTGGCTAATAAATTCTTTCTTGCTTCCAAATTTATTTCTAAGTTGAATTGTATCTACATTGGATTCAATTATTTTTTTGGATATTACTTCAAAATTATTACCGCCCAAATTGTATGGGTCGATTATTACATAAAGCCCCAGGCTAATCATTATAAGTACTCACTATTTGGTTTAAAGGTTTTTCTGTGAATAAAGCTTATTCCATTTTTTTTTATTATATCTATATGTTTTTTTGAGCCATAACCTTTATTATTTTTAAAGAAGTATTCAGGGTATAAATTATCATATATTTTTTTCATAATAGAATCTCTTGAAACTTTAGCAATTATTGATGCAGCCGCTACTGAAGCAGATATAGTATCTGCTTTATTAAAATTAAAATAGGGTTTATTTAAATTAAGATTTACTGAGTCAATAATGGCATAATCATAATTTATTTTTTTTAAGGCTTCTTTCATCGATTTCTTTGTTGAATTTAAAATGCCATGATCATCAATTTCGTTATTTGTTGAAATTCCTATTGAAAAAATGCTTCTTGAATAAATAATTTTATTAAATAATTCTTTTCTTTTTTTTGGTGATAATTTTTTACTGTCGTTAAATTTTAAAGGATTATCAATTAATAATTTTTTATCTAATACTACTGCTGCAGAAACAACAGGGCCTGCTAAGGAACCCCTGCCTACTTCATCAATTCCAGCTATGTTATTAAATCCAGAATCAAATAATAATTCTTCCATTGATGAATGAGGAAGAAGTGAGGCAGTTAAAGATATTTTTTTTAATTCAGATTCTAAAAGGATTTTGCCATCTCTTCTTCTTTTTTTGATGAAGCCTTTTCGTATTCAATAAATCCACCGCCAATTACTTGGTTTCCTTGGTAGAACACTAATGCTTGCCCAGGAGTAATTGCTCTTTGTGGTTCTTCAAAAGTAAAGGTAGCGTTACCATTATCCAGCTGTTCAAGCTTTCCTATAGCAGGAGTACTCTTATATCGAATTTTTGCATATATAGTCTTTGAGGCATCTATGCTTCCTCCAGATATTATATTCAACCTTGAAATGAAGGCCTTACTTTGCATTAGTTCATTTGATGGGCCCACCTCAACCGTGTTATTGCTTGGATATATCTTTGTTACAAATAATGGCTTGCCATGGGACTCTATCCCTAAGCCTTTTCTTTGCCCAATAGTAAAATTGTGAATTCCTTTATGGCTGCCTAATCTTTTGCCTTCAGAATTAATAATAATTCCTTCTGTTTCGGAAACTTTTTTATTGATAAATTTTTTATAGTCCCCATCAGGAATAAAGCAAATATCTTGGGAGTCAGGTTTTTTTGCATTTATTAATCCGTATTCTTCTGCAATTTCCCTTATTTTATTTTTTGGATATTTTCCAACTGGGAGTTTTAATTTATTCATAATTTTTTGATTCAAATTAAATAAAACGTAACTCTGGTCCTTAGTTTCATCTGCACCTTTCTCCAAAGTAAAAATATCGTTATTTTTTTTAATATTTGCATAATGACCTGTTGCAATATAATCGGCTTTCATAAATTCAGCCCTCTTCAGAAGAAAGTCGAATTTCAATCTATCATTGCATGCTAGGCACGGAAAAGGAGTCCTTCCTTTTTGATATTCTGATATAAAATATTGAACAACATGTTCATTAAATTCTTTTTCAAAATTTAAATAATAATGTTTTGAGTCAATTTGCCTGCAAACTGACCTTGCATCTTCTACATCATCAAGAGAGCAACAACTTTTATTAAGGCTGTAATTGGATTCTTCACTTTGAGGAAACAACCTCATTGTCACACCAATGACATTGAAACCCTCATTGTGTAATAAGAGGGCAGCCACAGACGAATCAACCCCTCCGCTCATAGCTACAACAACAGTTTTTTTTGTCTTTTTCATAATTTATTTAAATTGTTTACAAGAAATGTTTATAATTTAAACATGTC
>MDTB01131287.1_pt1 | contig 15309 bp, 10 predicted proteins | sample 811161 | NCBI WGS metagenome assembly MDTB01 (sample SAMN05326650, study PRJNA326480) | marine metagenome | isolation source: seawater | place: Mediterranean Sea | collected 2009 | reverse complement strand
GATACTTGAGCCCCGTTGCAGTATTAAATAATATTACTTTATCATTTTTATCTACTAATCCTTGTTCAAGAGATATTTCATATGCCGCAAAGGTTGCAGCTCCTTCTGGTGAAAGTAAAAGTCCATCTGTTTGGCCTACATGTTCGCATATCTTAGTGATATGTTCATCTGTAACTGAAATAGCAAATCCTCCAGATTCTTTTACAGCATCTAAAATAAGAAAATCACCAATTGCTGAAGAAACACGAATTCCACTCGCCAATGTTTCCGCATTATCCCAGAATTCTGCATGTCTATTACCTTCATTCCATGCCTTAACTATAGGTGCACATCCTGTAGACTGAACTGCTATCATTCTCGGTAATTTACAATCTATCCATCCTAATTCAAGTAATTCATGAAAAGCTTTCCACATTCCAATCAGTCCTGTTCCTCCTCCTGTAGGATAAAATATAACGTCAGGTAAATCCCATCCTAATTGTTCTGCTAATTCAAGGCCCATGGTTTTTTTTCCTTCAATTCTATAGGGTTCTTTTAGAGTTGAAACTGCAAACCATCCAATTTGTTCTTTTCCTTCATTAATAATTGAGCCACAATCTCCTATCAACCCATTAACCAAAAATGTATCAGCACCTTGAGCTAAAGTTTCAGAAGTATTGATTACAGGGGTATTATCTGGGCATAGGACGGTTGATTTCAAACCAGCTCTTGCGGCATATGCTGCTAGTGCAGAGCCTGCATTTCCATTAGTTGGTATAGCTAGATGTTGGAAGCCAAATTCTTTTGCCATTGAAACGGCCATACCTAAACCTCTGGCTTTGAATGAGCCAGTAGGAAGACGGGATTCATCCTTGAATATTACATTACCATAATTTACATGTAAGTGATCTACACTACTTTTTAGTGTTATAAGAGGAGTAATTACTTCACCAAGTGATACCTTATTGTCGGGATTAGAAACTGGCAGAAGTGGCGAATATCTCCAGAATCCTGGTTCAGTTGAGTTTTCTATATCTTCCCTAGTAATTTCTTTTTTCATTCTTTTTAAATCATATTTAACCAAGAGTGGTTTGCCAGCTGGTGATAGAGTATGAGGAATACCCTTCTCTACAATTTCTCCAGTAAAGGCACATTCCAGATGAGTGACATAGTTCATGGAATAGGTAGTGAGTACTGATTAATATTCTTTCTATGGACATATTTAATGGAGTAATAGTAGCGCGATAAAATATGGAAATAGTAAAATCACTTATTTCTATTCTCATAGCTGTATCAATTTTATCTGGTTGTGCAGCACCACCGGATAAAGTAGATCCTGCAGTTCTAGAAGCTTTAGAAACTGGTGATTTTAGGTATCTTGACTTATCTGGATTAAACTTAAGATACACAAGTTTTGATAACACTAATTGGACTAATGCTAATGCATCAGGATCTGAATTAACTGGATCTGATTTTGCGTTAGTTGATTTTACCAATGCGGACCTATCTGAGGCAGATATGGATGAGGGTTTTTTCTTAGGAGCAAATTTCTTGTATGCGGATTTATCTTATGCGAATATGAAATATGCTAATTTCTTTTATTCCTCATTCATTTCTGCAGATTTGACAAATGTTGTAGCCATTGAATCTGATTTTGAGAATTCTAATATGGAAAATGCTGATTTGAGAGAAGGTAATTTTGGAAATAGTATTTTCATTGATAGTAATCTTCATATGATAAAGGCATCAAATACTAAATTTCATCAAACTGTATTTGATAATTCGAATATGACTTATGCAGATTTAAATTTCACAGATTTAAGTGGTGCTAGTCTGAAGGGGGTTGACTTACAATTTTCTGACTTAACAGGTGCAATTATTGACGGCGCTGACTTTAGTGGGGCCAAATGGTATTACACAGTATGCCCTGATGGAACTAATAGCGGAATTTCAAGAGATTGTTTCTAGAGAGTATTCTCGTAATTTATCTAAAGAAATAATTTGTAAAGTTTCTTCATGAGTGGCTGCAAGAACAACGGGGCAAGCACATCCTACGTCATATGCATCTTGCCAAGTTTGTGCACACACACACCACCTATCTCCATCCTTAAGACCTGGAAAATTGAATTGTGGAGCCGGTGTGATTAAATTATTACCTTTTGATAATGCAAAATTTAGAAAATCGTCTGTAACAACACAACAAACTGTATGTAATGACCTGTCATTTCTATCAGTATTACAACATCCATCACGAAACCAACCTGTTAAAGGATCTATTGAACACTCGATTAATTCCTCACCAAGAACATTGAATGAAGGTAACATATATCCAATGAATAGGTCCATTGTTCTTTAATTATTGTCTTCAATCATTGGTCTACTGGAGCCACAATCGGGGCATAATTGAGTTTGATTATCAGAATATTTATGGAAACAAGCAGGACAGGAGGGAGAAAGAATTAATTTTTTACTTGTTTCCAAATTCATCTTTTCTTCTTCTACCCTTTCCAATTGAATTTTATCTTTTACATTTATAGGAATTTCAAAGCGACCAGGTCCTCCAATTTTTAATAAAACATCAGGAGGGAGTGTTACTGTTCCAGTATCATCAATTATTAATTCTCTGCTATTTGAAAGATCTGAGATATCTACTTCAGTTCCATGTTGTGCTACAAATCTACCCTCTCTTAATTCCAATGAACGATTGCAAAATGATGCAACTTCTCTATTATGTGTGACTAAGAGGAATGCTACTCCAAATTCTTTGTTAAGATCTGAAAATAAATTTAAAACTTCTCTGCTTGTTATTGGATCTAGAGCTCCAGTTGGTTCATCTGCTAGGATTAATTTGGGATCTGTAATTAATGCTCGAGCAATAGCTACTCTTTGCTGTTCACCTCCTGATAGTTGTTCAGGTAAACCTCTAGAACGTTCACCAACTCCTAATTTATCCAATAATTCTTGAGCTTTTCTTCTAGCTAATCTTGGCGTTATTCCTTGATGTCTTAATGGTTGGGCAACATTATCCAGAGCATTCATGTGAGGAAGTAAGTTAGAATCCTGAAAAATAAAAGAAATAGTTTTTTGCCGAAGTTCAACAAGTTCTTTTCCTGTGAGTCTTGTCATACGCTTACCTACTAATGATACATTTCCAGCAGTGGGTTTCATTAGCCCTCCAAGACATTTCAACAAGGTAGATTTTCCAGAGCCTGAGGGGCCGACTACAGCAACTGCTTCACCTTCAATAATAGAGACATGAATTCCTCTAAGTGCGACCACATTTCCATCTTCTGCTTTTGATTCATAGATATGAAACAGACCATTTGCATTTAGAATAATATTATCATCAAATTTCAAATTTATTCCCCCTTGAGAACTATTGCTAAATCTGATTTTAGTGCTTTACGTGTTGTATATAGTAATGCTAATATAACTGCAAGCAAAACCGAGCTATTGACTATTACTAAATCAAACCAAGGCCATATCAATTCCCTATCAATTGGAACTGATTCTCCTAAAAATATCTGAAATATAAATCCAAATATACCAAAGAAACCATTGAAAGATTCGGCTATTGCCAAACCAAGTATAACCCCTAATCCCATACTAACTAAAAGAATAGCCATAATTTCAAACAATACCAAACGAATTACTTGATTTGGGCTCGCACCTATAGCCTGAAGTATAGCCAGTTCGCGTTTTCTCTGTGTCAATACAAGTGATAGGAAGACAAAGGCCGATGCTACTGAAGCAAGCGAAGCCACTACAAATTGAAGGCTTAATAGGCCCGGAGTTCCATATATTAGCCCTCCCTTACGCTCATTTTCTTCATGAACAGTCGGCCAATCTGTAGAAGAAGAAACTCCTACACTATTTGATATCTCATTATTTAATTGACGTAATGCATCTGCACAACTTCTATCTTTTTCATCACATAATTCAAAAAACCATTTATTTGAGGTGAATGAATTTGCAGTCTGATTCCCCACCAATGATCTATATGCAGATTCACCTATTGTTATAACTTGTGAAGATTGTGTAGGTTCAAGACCTGGAATCCAACTATGGCGGCCCATGTATTGAATATTGGTTTCCGATACGGTCGAAGTTATTTCTAGTCCTCCTGATCCAAATGAGAAATTATAACTAGTATATTCAATTGTGATAAAACTTTCAATATCTGAGTCGGTAATATCAAGCTGGCTACGAGCATTCGAACCGGCGGTAAACCAATCATTAGTCCATAATGTAGAAGCATCAGTTATACTTGTCGGAATTGTTTGAGTATCCCAAAGTAATGTATCTTCATGGTTGTCAAATAATATCCATGTTCTTAATCTTGAGTCATCTCCTTTTACGGTCGTAAATATATCTCCAACTGAAGTCATTGAAGCTATATCTTGAATATTAGAATTATCAACAGTTTGGATTGCAAGTTGTATTTCATCTCTTGCTTGCTTTTCAGTCATCGGAGCGCTAAATTGTACTTGGAGATCTGCTCCATTCTGAGCAGATGTTGTACGTTCGTCCACAACAGTACCGGTGTATCCTTGTACTGCAGCCAAAGTAACTATGGATAGAGTTAGTAACATTATTACTGCTAATCGGTTAACAGATTCACTAGATCCAGACCCTTTGAGTCCTCTACGAATATCTGTCACCAGTGGAGACCAGCCTAGAATAAGAGTAAAAATTCTTGGCCCTGAAGCACCTAAACGACCAAGAACAAGTGCTCCGCCAATCCATAACAAAAAGGGTCCAAATAATAGTATTAATGCGTTTACAATGAAATTTGATATTATTCCATTTGATTCAAATGGGCCCCACCCTCCATTACTTTCAATCCAACTTTCAAAGAAGGATAAGAGTCCTATCATAAAAATTATAACATGTAAGAAAAATCTTGATTTCTTAAGAGTTGTTACTTTTCTGACGCCTTCATCAATTTCAATACTTAAAAATTCTTTAACTCTACTTCTTCCGAAAAACCAAGTCAATCCCACAGTCAATAAAATGATTATAAAAGTTGTACCAAATGATAAAGAAGGATTGACGCTTATATCTGATGAGCGGAATGACATGAATCCTACTGCATCCAGTACTAATGGGACAGACAATAGTGCTAATATGTAACCAGTGAACCACCCTACAAATCCTAAGACAGTTAATTCTAATAAAATCATTCCAGTCAGATTTCTTTCAGTACCTCCAATTACCCGTTGAATTGATATTTCCCTTTTCCGTTGTTCTAAAGACAAAACAAGGCCATAAATGAGAACTGAAAAAGATAAAATTATAATTGGTATCATTAAAATATAATCAAATACTTGGATTATCCCCAAAAATATATTTAAAAATCCTATTGTACCAGATATTACATCATTATATCGTATTTTTATAGAAGAATCGCCATATTCTTTATTTTCTAAATTTTTCTCTAAATCATTAAGCCATGAAGTGGCTGCTGATGTTGTAGATGTTGGAAGAAGATTTCTATCAACAGAAACTCCCAAATAACCATGATCATTATCCATTAAGAGTAACTTTTGAGAATCATTCAGTACTGAATCTGAAACCATTAAAGGATTAAATAATAAAGTTGGATTACCAAATGATCCTTCTTCATATATTGCTGAAATTGTTAGGTTATATACTGTAAGATTTTCTCTGCAAAATTGAAATCCCGAGTCGAAATTTATTTCAATTTCACCAGCACAATTTCCAGAAATATCTTCTAATTCCGAGCCACCTGCAGCAGCGCTGACGTATGTAAATGTCAGTGATTCGATTGTATCATTTATTGAAACTCCAGCTCTACTGGCAATTTGCGATGGTAGAATTATACTTCTATTATTTTCTGCATCGTTATGGTTGACGGGCCAAGTTCCATAAAGTGTATCTCTAGAATGTCGATCCCCTAGTTCTCCATCCCAAACACCATCTCCATAGAATCTAATTGGTCTGTTATCATTTATTGGGGGTCCCTGTTCTGATGCTTCTGGATATTCCCAACTTACATTTATCCAATCTCCGGTAATCGCTGTAACAGAATCTACTATTAATGGCTGAGCTTTTATATTATCATCATCAAAAAAACTATTCGCCCTAATTCCTTGTCTTCCATAAACAATTCCACAATCAGATATTCCTTCTGTGAGTATTATTTCATCGCATGTTGACTCCCATAGCAAAGAATCATTTGTTCTGAAATCTTTTCCCGGATCTTCATCAAAGGTTATTTGTGCATCGAAAACATCATTCTCTAATGCACCTTGCAGAAATGCTGATGATAGCCCTACTGAATATGCCAATACAGTAGTAATCACTAATGATGCGAGAAAAACACCAGCAAATGCGGCTAATACTCTTTCACGTCCTCTCCAAGAGCTTTTGGCTGCCATGATAATATTATCGGGAAACGAAATAATTTTGTTTGTAATTTTAGATGATTGTAAATAATCAATAAAATTAGTATTTCTTGAGTACATATTTTTTAATGGCACCTCAATTTCCGAATTAGAAATATTTTCTCCTTCGTTTCCTTCACGCATAGCAATCTGATCCATTAAATTATCACCATTCGAGGAATTCATTTTTCTTCAGCTCCTGCACCATCTCCCCAAGCTGAACGGATATCAGAAGCGGCTGTTTTACCCTCCTTGAGTAGCAACATTCTATCTGCTTTGGAAGCTAAAATGGGGTCATGAGTAACCATCAATATGGATACGCCATCCTTTGCTAACTCTTTGAATAAATCAATTATTTCTTCACCACTCTTAACATCTAAATTACCAGTTGGTTCATCAGCTAATAATAGAGGGCGATTGCCGGCAATTGCTCTTGCAATGGCTACTCTTTGTTGCTGGCCGCCAGAGAGTTGATCAGGGATAAAATCCATACGATCTCCAAGGCTCACTTTGTTCAAAGCATCTCTTGCTTTCACCATCGCTTCTGAAGAGGTGAAACCAGCTAACTCCAAAGCAAAAATAACGTTATCTAAAGCAGATAGTCTATCTATGAGGTGGAAGTCTTGAAATATCCATCCAACCCCATTTCTACGGACGTCAACAACTTTATTTGGTGGCTTAGTTCCATATACATATTCTTGTAAAGAAATTTGTCCTGAATCAGCATCTAATATCCCTCCAATGATATTTAGGAGTGTAGATTTACCGCATCCAGAGGGCCCCATTAGAGCAACTAATTCTCCTGAAGTAATTTCTAAATCTATTCCCTTAAGGACTTCTAACCTATTTCGACCGGAACCAAATCCTTTTGTTAGAGATTGAACGCTGAGCATGATTTGACTTTACGATTGACTTTTAGTATTTATAGAGGTAAGTAATCATGATTACATCCATAACTTAAAACCTATTTTTCAAATCTTCTAACTGCTTCATCATATGCTTTAGATAGTTCTATTCCATGTCTCTTGGGGCTCAATAATTCATTTACATGCTCAATCAATTTATCATTAGGTATTCTATCTGATTTACCAGACTTAAGCCATTCATTATGAATTTTTATAATATTGGATGCCCAAATATCTATATTCACTGGATCGATCAAACAATGTTGAGGTATTACTTCATTATGTGCAGGTAAATTTGCAGCTATTACTGGACAACCGGCTGCCATTGCCTCTGCAGGAGGATATCCGAAACCTTCTGATATACTTGGAAATAATAATACTTCAGCATGTTGGAAGAATGAAATAAGTTGTTTATCTGAGACTTTAATATCACTACCTATGTTTACTAAATTTATGTCCTCCCGGACTTCTTTTGGAAGATTTGAAAATACTTCTTTTATAAAATTAAGTCTTTTTCGAGGTGCGTTAGTTCCTACTGTGATAACTAAACATTTTGATTCATCATCAAAATCAGAAATAATATCTCTTGAAATAGGATTTTTGTATGGATTCCAATAATCTACATCTACATCATTCCTAACTAGGAAGGTATTTTTAGAAGGAAATAGTTTTTCAGCCTCTAATTTAGTTTCCTCAGATATGCATATTAGAATATCCGCTCTCAATAATCCCAACTTTAATTTTTTTAAATCTCTTTTACGAATATAATTTGGTTTATTATCTCCTACAGATACGTATACGTCTCCAGCTTCTATAGTCCTTGGCCTAATATGGAAGAAATCATGAATAGTAACTGCGACTGGAATATTCGATTTGTATGGCACTAAATGCGCTTGTTCTTGATCTGTGATGTGTAATAAATCAATTCCATCTTTAGATGCTTCTAGAGTAACCTTTTTTGGATGTTTTATCCATCTATTAAGAAGTCTTATGAATATATTCGAAGTATTATCATGCTCAACTACAGATGACTTAGTCCAGTTTGGGACAAGAGCATGATTAAGAATAGATTCGATAGAGTAATGAGCCCTTCCAAGACCATTATTTGTTGGTAAAGATGCTCCACGAGCCAGGAGAACACGCCTTACCATGACGTTGCCAAACATGTTGTGCTTAAATGAGAGCGGGTTATGTGGCACATGATGAGTAGATATTCGGGGTCGGAAAAAGAAGTTCGACCAGGTTTGATAGTTGCGAAGGGTAGTTTTGCTGCCATGGGTGGAGCCGAAAGAGATTTACTACGAGTAATTCCATCATTAACAAAAATATTTTCTGTAAAAATAGCTACTTTACATAAAGTTCCAGAACTAGAAAATCTATGTAAAGATTTAGAGATTGAATTATTCGCACCAAAAATAAATTGGGTTTTATCGAAAGGTGTTTTGTCCACAATATTAGATACTGGTATTGAGTCTGCCTCAAAGGCTTGGTTGACATGTGAAGGGTTGATAAAAACAATAAATAAAATTGATTTTATCCATATTGTGAGTGGAGATGGTAGTTTTGGTCTTTTCAAACATATCCCAGAGCATGTTTCCTGCCATTTACATCTTCTTGAACCACATAGGGGTTTGCATCAAGATGTTTTGCATAGAAATATCGATGGAAAACCCAAGAGAAGTCTGTGGTTAACAAAATTATTGCTTTCTAGGGCTAGAAAAAGAGATTTGGAAATTATTAAGAAATTTAATCTACGTGAAAAATCACTAATAAGTAGTAATTCTAATTATTCATCAAGTATGGCAAAAGATGTCTATGGAATAAATACAGAAGTGTTATGGCCCTGTGTTGATTCATCAGAATTTCCTAGAGAAAGTAATGATGATATTGAAAATCCATATCCGAGTAATAATGAATATATTGTAAATATAGGAAAGGTTAGCTGGGTAAAAGGTACATGGGAAACTATCTCAATGGCTGCTGAGACAAATATAGAAGTAGCTCATGTTGGAGGAGGAGATGAAAAAGATCTAGAAAAACTAGGAAAATATGCTAAAGATTTAGGTGTTAATCTTTGGATAGCACCACGATTATCCTCTCCAGAATTAGTTAGTCTGATGCGTAATTCTAGAGCAATAGTAAGTATGGCATATGGAGAAGCATTTGGATTAACTCCTATAGAAGCATTTTCAATAGGAGTTCCAGCAATTTTCGTAAATGAAGGAGGATTTAGAGATACAATAACTGACCGAATTAGTGGGAGATTATTAAAAAGAAATGATATTTCTGCTTGGCGTATTGCTTTGGAAGAAGCTAGCCTAGAGGGAAATAGAAAGGAATGGACTGAGGCTGGAAGAAGAAGGATTTCCGAACTTGATTTGACTCCTGAGAGTCACGCTAGAAAAATTAAAGAGATTTTAAATTAATTTTTTTATTCAACAGAATCTTTCATTTTATACATTATCGTCATAGAGTAAATACCAATTATAATCAATAAACTAGAAATTATTGGATTAATAATTATAGTTTTTTCAATTGGTAGCCAAAATGGTAACAAATCAAGAATGGATTCATTTCTGACAATTTTTCCACCAATCGAAGCAACAGTTATTGTCATAGTAAAAGCGAAAATTGATGTAAATACCTGTAATAAGTTATATCCCTTATTTTTCCATAATTCTGAACCCATCCTTATGCGCCCAATTAAGTATGAAGCCCAGAAACCAAATGCTAACCCACTATATAGAAATTTATTATACAATAATTCTGAACCCGCAGGATTACCGGAAACTGAAAGTGTTCCAGTAAATATTGCAAATGGCATCATTACCGAACCTAATAATGCACCCATAAGAGCTGCACGATCCATTGTAATCAATACATTTTCAGATAATTTCAATTTATCGAAAGGCATAGGAAAAGCAAATTGGAGACATAATAAATTACATATAACTGCCAATGTTAAACTTCCTATTGTTATTTCAACAATTGCAGCATGAAATGTTGCAGCGCTAACCATTAAACATCATCTCCAGGAATTGAGTTATTTTGATCTTCAATCCATTTATTTTCAATATTATCCCACAACCATCCAGGATGGTCAGAATGTTTTGTATACCTTTTCTTATCATTACTAATTTCTGAAGATTCCGATGGATTTTGATTTGTTAAATTATTGGATTTTGAGATAACTACTTGTAATGTCGAAATGAATCCAATTATTATTGATGCTAAAGCAAGAGATTGTAGTCTGGCGCCCATTAATGTTCCTTCAAAACCAATTGTAGATGTTCCAATAGTCAGTAATGGTTGTTTTATCGAAAAATTTCCATTAGATGTTGTTACAGTGTACTGAATGATTGTACTACCAAGTGTAGGAGGTAAATCAACTGACCATGTATCTTTTTCAATTAAAGTTACATTCGCGTTATGCTCAGCCCACTCTCCTTCTAATTTCCATTTAACTTGGATTGAATTAGAATTTTTTGTCATTATAATTACATTTGTTGAATCACCAGGTGGCCTATATTCTGGTGCAATCCAAAATTCAGAAAAACCAGGAAGGTTTGCTGGAGGAGTTTGAACATCAATCAAAAGAGGATCCGATACTCCAGTATATGCTATATCATTAGATTCTTGAGATCTTCCATGATTAATTTGAGCAAAGAGATTGTATTTTCCCCCGTCTTCAGGAGCAAACAATATCCATGTAAGAGTTATAGAATTACTGGAGGAGACTGTAGATTCTACATAATTATTTGTTCCTCCATTTGGATCTTGAATGATTTGCCAACCATAATCTGAGGGTTGATCTAAATTTCCATTTAATGAGCCTAAAAGAAAAATACCTACAATCCTATTACTTGACAAACTCATATTACTAGCAGTTATATGAACTGCTACAGCATTACCTGCATATACATTGTTTTGAACCTCTAACGATAATGTACCATCAGATTCTTGAGAAAGAGAAGGGTCTCCATGACAAGAACCGCCACAAGTGAAATCTCGATTACTATCTCCATTCCCTCCAGGATTTGCAACAGAGAAACTGGTTGATGATAATAAAATAAATATGATAGTTAAAATTACTAATTTATCTCTCATTTTCTATTCCTCCTCAAAAATAAATTAATGCCAATACTAGATATTCCTATAAACATTAGAAGTATAGAAGAAATTATGGATATAGAAGAATTATCTGATTTATTTAGATATGTAGAATTGGCTGCTGAAGAGGCATCAATACTAATCATGTTATTATCGGCTGATATCCATACTACTTCTTTACCATCTGAAAAAGTAGTAACTGCATAATAAACCTTGGCTGCTACTGGTGCTTCTTCGCTCCATGATTTATCACTTGTAAATGCAATTGGAGTCAATGGAGTTGGGATTGGATCTCCCCATTCTGGATATTCATCGAGTGGTGAGAGGCCGATTACAGAATTAATAGGACTCGTGGATCTATAGATGTTAAAATCCGTAGAAGGGCCATTCCATGACCATTCAAGATTAATATTTGCTCCATCTAGATTAATAATTAAATTATCCACTGTATATATCGTATCTACATTTATGATTGATTGAATTGTATGAGATAATCCTAAATTATCAATAACAGTCAATTTTATATCATGCTGACCGGAATCCAAAAATATTTCAAAACTCATACCATATATCTCTTTATTATTGATTGTCCATATCCAAGAATTAATCGTACCATCCATATCTACAGAAGATGATGCATTGAAAAGAGTCATTGAACCAGGAATTAGAGATTCTGAAATATCATTCATTATTGCTTCAGGAGGCATATTTGAAATTATTACAGATTTAGATACTAAACTTGATAACCCAAATGGATCGGAAGCTAACACTGAAACAGACCAAGATTGTCCTGGACTCAAGAGATTTTTAGGAATGTGGCTTTGATTATCTAATTCTGGAACATGAAAGCCATTTCTTGACCAAGATATCTTGAAACTAATTTGATCATCATCAACATCTTTATATCCAATTACTAGAGTTAAATTCTCAATAGAAAATATTTCATTAGTATCTTCAAAAATAATTTCTTCCATCGGACTAATCAATCCTAAATATCCAGATTCTAAGAAAATAATAGATTCTATTGGGGCGGCATTTTCAATCAAAATTGGAGTACTCATGAAAATTTCTCCAAAATCTTCTCCGTCATTTGGCGTTATTTGAAAATTCCAAATTTGATTCCGGGTAGTGAAGGATGATGGAATAGTAATCAAATTATCAAAATCAGGTATCCAAATTCCATCTAAAAACCACTTTATTTGACTATTTATCTCAGAGTCTCCATCTTCATCATACTGCTGCCAAGATATAGATATATTATCGGCAGTAGTTATATTTTCAGAAGAAATCATCGAAGAAATCACCACAGGAGGAGTATTATTAACAATAATATTAGCTGAATGAAACCAATCAGACCATGCCAACCCATCACTAACTCTAATAGAAAAATTCCATACTTCATTCTTCTCTGTTGAAGAGTTAGGAATTATATTTAGATTATCTAAATTTGGCATATTTAATGAATTTTTATACCACATTATTTCAGTATTTTGTATTTGATCGCCATCAACATCAAAAAAATCAAATGATAAAAAAATATCATCAATAGTTTTAATGTTATATCTAGAGTAATCTACATTGATTGTTGGCGGAGTATTTGAGCTGCCAATAATTATCAAATTACTCCATACTGTTTCTCCATAATCAGAACCATCATATGGTGTGATTGAAATTTGCCAAGTATCTCCATATCTAATCATTAAACTAGAAATGTTAACCATATTATCGATTTCATTTTGTCTCACTCCATCAAGATACCAATGAATTTCATGCTCCTGTTCCAAGTCGTTATCTAAATCAAAATATTCATAATTCAATAATAGATTATCATCATCATTTGGATTTTCAGGATTTATATTAATTTCTGATATAGATGGAGGAGAATTATGTATTTCTACAGGTCCTTCTGAAATAATTTCTCCAAAATCAATACCATCATTAGGAGTTACTGCAACCTCCCATAAATCTCCTTTTGTAATGAGATTATTGGGTATTGAGGTCATATTATCTACATTGGGAGAGCTGATATTATTTATTTTCCAATTGATTTCGGTACCTTGTTCTAAATCTCCATCGGCATCAAAAAATGTATAATTTATAGAAAGTCCAGATATTTTTGTAGGATTTTGAGTGTTAAATGATAGTGAAGAGGCTTCGGGTGGAGTATTTTGACTACTAGTTTCTAAAGATGTAAAGGGCGATATTGTTCCCCAAGAATCGCCAGATGTTCCTCCGTTACCATTAGCAGATAATACAGCTAATTCAAAAATAACATTTCCTGAACCTGAAGAAGGAGATTCCCAATATAATCCCCACGACCTATAGTTAGATGTTGTATGAGTTGCTTGGTTAGCAGCTGAATTTATTTGAACACTGCCTATACTTATGCCAGTAGAAAGAGTTCCTTGACTAACCTCTAAGGAAAATCCACCTTTGGTTCCTGAAACTCCACCGGTAAGTCCTATCTGTATGGAATAAGAAGTAGAGGGAGTATATGAGGAAGGAAAATTATGTGTTGGCGTTGTAGATGTCGAGGATGAAGAGTGACAACTGCATCCATTAGATGAGTTGAATTTACCATCTTCTTTTGCAATAACTGGACTGGAGAATGATAAAACCAATATTAATAATATCATGATGGCCATGTTATTACGATGAACCATAATAAAGGCCGAAGGCGGAGTGTAAAATAATATATTGTATTTTTTGATTGTTTATCCGTTGAATATATGGGCATGATTGTCTTGGGCGTAACATGCATGCAATAGAAACAGTCGCGATAATTGGATCAGGGAACATGGGCTCAGGCATAGCACAAAAATCTGCACAAGAAGAATTTGATGTTCAAATGGTAGATAGAGAGGAAAAGTGGGTTAAAAGAGGCCAAGAAATTATCTCAAATTTATTAGATCAGGCATTAGAAAGAAGAATATTTAATAATCAACAAATTGATATGATTAAATTTAGAATTAAAGGTGTTGTCGGAACAGAAAATATTAGTCCCAAAACAGACTTGGTTATCGAAGCTGTTTTTGAAGATTTTAATATTAAAAAAGAAGTTTTTTCAATATTGGACAGTGTATGTAATGAAAATACTATTCTTGCAAGTAATACTTCTTCACTTTCAGTTAATGATTTAGCCAAGGCTACAAATAGACCAGATCGTTTTGTTGGATTACATTTTTTTTACCATCCAGCAAAAAATAGATTGATTGAGATAATTCCTGCTGAAACAACCTCTGAACAAACTTTACAGGCAGTAGAAAATTATTGTAAAGCTATGGGTAAGGTCGTAATTGTATGTAAAGATAGACCTGGATTTGTAGTGAATAGATTTTTTGTTCCCTGGTTGAATGAAGCATGTTTGCTATTAGAAGAAGGGGTTGCATCAATATCACAAATAGATTCAATCGCATGCAATGCATTTGATATAGGAATGGGACCATTTGCATTGATGAATCTAACAGGGCCATCAATAGCACTTCATGCTACAGATTATCTAGCTGAGCAACTAAATACTTCCAGATATAGAGGTGCATCTAATCTTAGGGAAATAGTTTCTAATAATGAATTATGGGAAATTGATAATAATACAGAATATGAAAAATCTGTTGAAGAAATCGTTAAAGAAAGATTACTTGGGCAAGTTTTTACAGTTTCCGCTCAGATTGTAGATGAAGAAATATGCTCAAAAGAAGATGTCGATAGAGGTGCTAAGGTAGGACTTAGATGGAATAAAGGGCCATTTGAGATAGCCAATGAAATGGGAATTGATAAAGTTTTCAAAATATCGAAAAAATATTGTGAACTCGCAAATATGGATATTCCCGCATTACTACAAATACAAAAAGAATTAGATATGGCATTTGATTTTTCATATGTTGACATTAAAATTGATAATGATATTG
>MDTB01121067.1_pt1 | contig 15310 bp, 18 predicted proteins | sample 811161 | NCBI WGS metagenome assembly MDTB01 (sample SAMN05326650, study PRJNA326480) | marine metagenome | isolation source: seawater | place: Mediterranean Sea | collected 2009 | reverse complement strand
ATACATTGTATGGTCAATTATGAAAGCAACTATTGGAATTAGAATTAGTAAAGAGGCTGAAAAGCTTGGTACTGATAAATCCGAAGTTGGTGTAATCGCCTACGGTATAAGAGACTAATTAATTAAAAGATTACCTTCCCTTTCGTTGGTAGTAATAAAGGCCCGAGAAATCGGGCCTTATTATTTTTTTGATTTTATATAATCAAGAACTTCCTGTGCGTGATTTTTTACTCTAACATTTGACCAAATATTTAAAATTTTACCTTTATTAATAACTACCGTTGATCTTATCGTTCCCATAAATTTCTTTCCCATAAACGATTTTTTCCCCCATATACCATATTTTTTTTGCACTTGAATTTTTTCATCAGATAATAATTGAAAAGGAATTTTGTACTTTTTCTTAAATCCTAAATGACTTTTAATATCATCTTTAGAAATACCAATAACTTCGTATTTTAATTTTTTGAATTTTTGATAAAGTTTGGCAAAATCCTTCGTTTCAAGTGTACATCCAGGTGTATTGTCCTTTGGGTAAAAATAAATTACCAAACCCGCTTTTATTTTTGACAATTCAAAAACTTTAAATGTAGTTGAGGCAAGCTTAAAATTAGGAGCCTTTTTATTTTGTTTAATTTTCATTAGAATCCCATAATTCTTTCCAATCTACATTGGGTGACAACCCGTAAATTGAGTTAATATTTGTAAAATGAACAGCCAAAGATGGCAAAGGTGAAATACACAGCTCTTTTTTATAAATTTTATGGAGAGGTTTTTCAAACGGGTAATGCTCAGTTTTGCACATACTTGTTAATTCATTCCAGTATTTGTTTACTATCTTTTTGCTAGTTAGAAAAGTACACAAAGTCTGATCTATCTGACGCCAATGTCTATTTTCACCTAAAAAAATTTTTGTGTTTTCACTTTGTGTATACAGATAAGGATAATCAGTTGGACAAATAATTAATTCTTTTTTTGTTACAGAAGCTATTTTTTCATAAGTATATAATATTTCAGACAAGCTTATTTCTTCGTGTATATAATCGTCCTCAACAAAATAAGTTAAATCATCACTTTTTTCTTTCGAAAGTAAAAGTGATTGATGAATATTGGACATATTCGATTTCTGTTTATCTGTTACTTCTTTATTTTCCTCATTTATTTTTTTTATCTGAGTAGAAAATTTATCAAATTCTAGATTAAGAATTTTAAAATTAATATTTGATTTTTTTAAAATTTCTTCCAACTGGCCAATCTGATTTTTTGATGAGTTATAATCTATAATGTAAATTTTGAAATTTGTATTTTTAAATATATTTTTTGCATAATTGACACTTTTTATTATCGAAATTAAAGTCCGTTTTGTATATTCGCTTTTATCTTTTTCAAACATTCTTTTTTTTGACTGAGTTAGCATATTTACAGACATACAAGTTCTCAATATGATATCTAAAGATTTAACCGATCTAGTTATTTCAATTTTTCCTAATGGCAAAGTTATAGAACTTTTTCCAGGTACACTTAAACTTTCATTTATATTTTTATCTGATGTTGGAATATTGAAGTTACTTTGATCAATTATCTCAAAACCAAACATTCTACATATCTTAATAAATATTTTTTTTATTGGATTTTTCTTATTAGACTTGATTTCTCTCATTTTATTTATATGTATATTAGTTTATATTAATTGAAATGAATATTAAATCTTCAAAATCATTAGTAGAACAAGCTTTATCAGAAATTAAAACACTTGAACCAAGTCAGGTCAAGGAGCTCGAAAATAATGATCAGTGCACTTTAATTGATATAAGAGATATTCGTGAATTATGGAGAGATGGAACAATTAAGGGAGCTATTCACATACCTAGAGGTATGCTTGAATTTTGGCTAGATCCTCAAAGCCAATATTATAATGAAGAAAAATTTTCAAAGGAAAAAAAACTTGTTTTATTTTGCGCAGCTGGTCTTAGATCTGCTCTTGCTACAAAAACACTTAAAGATATGGGTTATGAGAATATTGCACACGTAAATGGTGGATTTGGATCTTTATCTAATGAAGGGTTTGAAATATTAAAAATTGAAAAAAAATAATTTATTTTTTGGCCTCATCTATTGCATAAGACAATCTATCTTGCCCCCAAAATATTTTTTTATTAACAAGAAATGTAGGTGCTCCAAATATCCCTTTTTTTAAAGCATCATCGGTTAATTTTCTCAATTTATCTTTTATTTTTTGATCAGCTGTTTTTGCTAAGAATATTTCAGGATTAAGATCAATATTTTTCATTACCTTGTTAATTACTATTTGATCGTTCATATTTAAACCGTCTTTCCATATAGCATTAAACATTTTTTCTATATATATTTTTTCATAATCTTCATTCTTTGCAATCAAAATTCCTCGCATGAAATTTACAGTTTTGATCGGAAAATATGAGTTAAAATTAAAAGAAATATTTTTTTTTTTACATATTAATTTTGTATCTCTGACCATATATTTAGATTTAAGATCAATGAAAGCCGCAGGTGTTATTCCTGCTGAGTTATGCAATCCACCTAAAAAAATAGGCATATATTTAATTTTAAATGAATTATTTTTTTCTAATCGTTTTATTTCCTTATAACCAATGTAAGCATAGGGACTGCTAAAGTCGAAGTAAAATTCAATTGTCTTACTCATAATAATTAATTTTTTTTGAATACAAGACTCTTAATAACCAATAAAAAACGAGTCCGACTGGACCCATAAAATAGGTTGCAAGCAATGATATAATAACAACAAATTTAGAGATCATGTAAATTTTTGCATCATACGCAATCCAATTTCCGACAAATAAATTTATCGACAGAAAATGTAACCAGAAAATTAAAAGAAATGCTTCATTTGAAAAAAGAGCATAAAGATCATTTAAACTTAAATAAAGATTAAAAACTTCAAAAATGTTTTCCGTCATATATATTTGATAGGCTATAAAAATATAGGCTGTGGATAATAGAGCAGGAATAATTACCGATTTAACGAAAAATTTTGTAAATATATGATTTGGAGAAATAATTAATAATAGCCAACAAGGAATTACTCCAATATTTGCTATATAATAAATGTTATCGTAAGTTAAAAATGAAATAAGATTATCAAACATAAAAACTTGTACAATATAAAAGCAATGGATCCAATATCCAATAAAAAAGAATTCGAAGATTTAACAACTAATTTAAGAGATTTAGCCTACTCGTATATAGAAAAATACAACCCTTCAAAACAACAAACAAAGACGTTCTTGTTAAAAAAGTATTTAAAAAAGTTTCAAGGCTCAAGAACAAAAAAAGAGGTTACAGAAATTATCGATAGTATTGTTTTAAACTTAGAAAAAAATCATTTTCTAAATGACAGCCTATACTCTGATTCAAAAGCAAGAATGCTTTTTCGAAGAGGATATTCTTTAAACAAAATAAGTTATTCATTAAGAAGCAAAGGTATTGGTCAAGAAAATATTCAGTTAAGTCTGGAAAAAATTAAAAACAATAAGTCAGATCCTGACTTTATATCCGCGATGAAAGTTTGTAAAAAAAGAAGAATTGGACCAATTCGCCCAGAACCTAATCGTGAACTTTTTTATAAAAAAGATATGGGAATTTTAGCTAGATCTGGTTTCAGCTATGATATTTCTAAAAAAATTTTATCAATGACACAAAAAGAATTTAATCAATTAATTAAAATTATTTAGTTTTTTTCTTTTTTTCATTTAATTTTAAATAATATTCTATTCTTTTTTTCATAACATTTTTTACAAATATGAAAAGTATCAAACCGAACAAAGATACTGAAACAACTATAATTGTTATTGTTTTAAGCATCTAAAATTTCATTACGTTTAATCATTAAACTAAGATTTTTATAATCATCTTTACCATATTTAAATTTTTTATTTTCAAGTGTTGAGATTATTGCACCTGCATTTTCTGCAACAGCATGTCCTGCAGCATAATCCCATTCATAAGCTCTTTCTTTAGCAGCATAAAAATCAAATTCACCTGTTGCTATTACACAAAACTTATAAGAACTGTGCATCGGAGTATACGAACTCACATTATATTTTTTTAACACATCTAGAATTAAACTACTTGGTTTAGAACTTGCACTTACAGCAAAAATTTTACCTTTCTCAGTTTTTTTTTGGCAATTCAATTTAATAGTTTTTTCTTTTTCAATCATAAAGGAATTATTTTTACCGTACGTATAAAAAATTCTATTTTTTTTGGGAGCTCCTACCAAGCCTAAAGTTGGCAAATAATCTAAAACTAACGCAGCATTAATAGTATATTCGTCTTGGCCAATAATATATTCTTTAGTTCCATCTATAGGATCAATAAGCCAAAAAGTTTTTAAATTATTTTTTTTTTTTAAGTCGACTGTCTCCTCAGAAATAATTGGAATATTAGGAGTTAAGCTTCTTATTTTTTCAGTTAGGATTTTATTTACTTCAAGATCGCCGTTTGTTACAGGTGAATTATCAGGTTTTATAATTTTTTTAAGTCCTTTATTATATAGCTCAATAGATTTTTCGCCTGCTAATTTTGTAGTATCTATTAAAATTTCAGCAATTTTTTTCAGTTCACTACTATTCATTATTTTTCATTTTTTCTAAATTTACATTATCAAGATTAATTACTACTTTTCCAGCATTTTGAAAATTAACTGTAGCTTTATTTTTTATTACAGATTGAACTTGGCCAATTCCCCAACTTTTTTTTGAGGGATTTAACACAAAATTACCAGGTTCAAGATCATATTGCATAATGGAAAGATATAAATTTTTATAATATATAATAACTTATGATTAATTCACTTGGTATTAAAAAATTACCTAAAGACACTAAAATAGTTGTTGCAATGTCTGGAGGAGTTGACTCATCTGTTGTCGCAGGTTTGATGAAAGAGGAGGGATACAATGTTATTGGAATAACTCTAAAATTATATGATGATGTAAAGACTTCAGTTAAGAAAAAACAATGTTGTGCCGGACAAGATATAATTGACGCTAAAAGAGTATCAGAAACTTTAGAAATCGAACATAAAATTTTGTATTATCAAAAAAAATTTAAGTCTCAAGTCATAGACTCTTTTATAGATAGTTATGTCTCTGGCGAAACTCCAATACCGTGTGTTCAATGTAACCAAACTGTAAAATTTAATGATTTATTTAAATTTTCAAAAGAATTAAAAGCTGATGCATTAGTAACTGGCCACTATGTGCTAAGAAATGAAAGCAATGGCAAAGGGACCATGTATCGTGCTGAGGATAAAAATCGCGATCAAAGTTATTTTTTGTTTAGTACAACCCAGGAACAACTTGATTATCTTAGATTTCCATTAGGTAATATAAATAAATCAGACACAAGAAAGATAGCAAATAAGTTAAAACTCAATGTTGCGGAAAAGCCAGATAGCCAAGATATTTGTTTTGTGCCTAACGGTGACTATGCTTCTGTAATAAAAAGATTCAGACCAGACTCCTTTAAAAAAGGAGACATATTAAATTTAAAAGGGGAAAAACTTGGTACCCACGATGGAATTATAAACTTTACTATTGGTCAAAGAAAAGGAATTAAAATATCTAGCAAAGAACCGTTATACGTTGTTGATATAAAATCAGATAATAATTCTATTATAGTTGGGCCCCAGGATTCCTTAAATATTGATCAACTTTTCCTAAGAAATTTGAACCTTTTATCGGATATTAATTTTTTTAATAAGGACCTTCTAATAAAAGTAAGGTCAACAGGAAAACTATTAAAAGCAAAAGTTGAAGTCAGAAATGATAAAGCTTTAGTAAAAATTTTAGAAGACGAAAAGGGTATATCTCCTGGTCAAGCATGTGTAATCTATCTAAAGGATAATTTTGGATATAGAGTTCTTGGCGGTGGATGGATTGATAAAACTATAAATAAAAATTTATCCACACAACTCACAAACCAATAAAATAAAACAACTAAAAAGTGATGTTCTTTTTTTTTTTAATATGATTAAATATAAATTGAATTGAGGGGCAACCCTCAACTGGCCAGTTAGGGAAAGGCCGAGAGGTTAAAGCTTAACGGGCAGAAAGTTCTGCAGAGTAGCGCTAAATATGCAGAGCGGGAGGTTCGGCGGTAGCGCCTACAACGACGAGCCAAAACTTAAGTCTGCGCACCGAAAGGTGTGTAGACAAGAGTTTCAAGTTTTCTTCCAGAATAAAAAAGTTAATAAATAAAATAGGATAACTCCTACAAAATAATTCCATTCCAAAGCATGTTTAAAATGAATGTTTCCACTTGTAACCACAATAGGCAAACTTGTGATAGCCACAATGACCAAGACAGTTACAAGAATAATTTTTAAAATTAATACGTAACTGTTTATATGATTATTGATTAATGATTTTAATTTAAATAATCTATAGACTAGGAGTGATTGAGCAATTATTTCAAAAATAATAAAACCTAGTAATACAAATCTTCTAAAAAATTTATATAAGTCATAATCAAATTTTACGCCCAAAAATATAGAATGAATAATTAAAAATACCGCTGAAAGTATCCCAAATGTTTTAAATGCATTTCTGATTTCTAAATTTTCATATGAGTTAATTAATTTATTAGTTTTTATCCAATATATTATTAGCAATATAGAGGAGAAAATCATTGCAGGTTTAAATATTAAGTATGTAGGATATGTTCTCGCTGTTCTACTTATTGATACGCCTCCATCAAAATATGGAAAAGTTGGTTGAGACCGACCAATTTGATCAACACTTAAAAATGTATTATCAAAAATATGATAATTAACAGATATGAACAAACATAAATTTACAGCAACAAAAGGAATTATAAATATCCATAAACTCAACTTCTTAATTTGAGTCCTAAGTTCCATTCTAAGTTAGACTATCTTTTCTTATTTCTTTTTCTAGCTCTTCTTTTTTTTGAGCCAATTTTACGTCTTCCTCTATGTTTTTTTGGGTATCCCATAATCTCATTTAATATCACTTAAGTAATAAATTTTCAAATTAAATAATTATATTAATAAAATTTTTCTTTTCCTAACCAATTGGTATCAAAGTCAGAGCTAATAAACTTTTCATGAGAGAGTATTTTTTTGTGAAGATCTATAGTTGTCGTAATTCCCTCTATTACAAATTCATTAAGAGATCTCATTGTTCTCTGTATAGCTTCAGTTCTGTTTCTACCTTTGCAAATTAATTTGCATATTAAACTGTCGTAATAAGGGGTAATTTTACATCCTTGAAAAATTGAACCGTCAACCCTTGTTCTAAATCCTGAGGGTTGATGACATACAGATATTATACCTGGGCTTGGTTGGAAATCTTTAGAGGGATCCTCGGCATTTATTCTGCATTCTATGGTATGACCCCTAGCACTAATATCATCTTGTTTAAGAGCCGTATTACCGGAATGAGCAATCCAAATTTGTTCTTTAACAATATCTATACCTGTTTGGACCTCAGTTACCGGATGTTCAACCTGAACCCTTGTATTCATCTCCAGAAAATAAAATTTTCCATTTTCATAAATATATTCAACTGTGCCTGCACCCTCATATCCTATTGCTTGAACCATTTTAACAGTTTTATCTAATAAATCTGATCTGGTTTTTTCATCTAATACTGGGCTAGGTGTTTCCTCAATTAATTTTTGATGTTTTCTTTGTACCGAACAATCTCTTTCATTTAGATGTATTGTTCTATTTTTTCCTGATAAAATTTGAACTTCTATATGTCTTGGATTTTTAAAATATTTTTCAATATAAACTTCATCATTCCCAAAATATTTTTTTGCTTCTAATCGAGCCAAAGAAAATAATTCATCAAGTTTACTCTCATCCTCTACTACTTTCATTCCTTTTCCTCCACCTCCACCTGATGCTTTAATCAAGACTGGGTAACCGATTTTTTTACAAATCACCTTCGCATCTTTTGAATTTTTTACTCCACCATCGGAACCTTCTATGACTGGTAGTCCATTTTTTTTAGCAATATTTTTTGCCTCAATTTTATCTCCCATTTTTTTTATTATATTAGAGTCTGGGCCGATAAATTTTATTCCCTGTTTTTGAACAACCTCTGCAAATTTAAAATTTTCTGATAAAAAACCATATCCTGGATGAATGGCTTCTGCTCCAGTTACATCTACTGCAGACATTATTGCAGCAATATTTAAATAACTATTCTGTGGCTGATGTGACCCTATACAAACACTTTCATCAGCTAAACGCACATGCATTGAGTCGGAGTCAACATCAGAATGTACCGCAACAGTTCCTATACCCCATTCTTTGCAGGCTCTAATTACTCTTACAGCAATTTCACCGCGATTTGCTATTAAAACTTTTTTAAACATTTATTATTTTAAAAGAACTAGCGACTGTCCAAATTCTACAGCCTGACCATCTTCTACTAAAATTTTTTTTACCTCACCATCTGCTGTAGAAGGAACATGATTCATTGTCTTCATAGCCTCAACAATCATAATAGTTTGGCCCTTTTTAATTTTTTGACCTAAACTAATGAACTTTTTTCCACCTGGCTCTGGTGCTAGATAAGCAGTACCTATAATTGGAGATGTAATCTTAGTCCCACTTTCTTCTTCAACCTTTGACTTTGTTAGACCTGGTTTATGCGCGGTAATTTCATTATTAGAAACTTTATTTTTAGCAACTTTAATTTTTTTATCTCCATCCTGATACGAAATTTCTGATAGACCAAATTCCTCTAAATAATTAGTAAGTTCTTTTATTAATTTTTTATCAATTTTCATTTCTTATTTATAATTTTTTTAATTCCATCAAGTGCCATAATATACCCTTCAACACCCATACCACAAATTATTCCATTTACCGCTTTACTAATCAAAGATTTATGCCTGAAATCCTCTCTTTTGTAAATGTTAGTTATATGTAACTCAATTGCAGGTTTGTTAACTGCTAGCAAAGCATCCAAAATTGCTACGGATGTATGAGTATATCCACCAGCATTTATTATAATTCCGTCATTATTTTTTTTAGCATCTTGTATAAAATTTACTATTTCTCCTTCAACATTGGATTGTTTAAATTCAACAACTATACCAATTTTTTTACCATGTAAGAGACACTTTTTTTTGATATCTTCTAAAGAAGAGTTTCCGTACTTATCTTTTTCCCTAGAACCAAGTAAGTTTAGATTAGGACCATTAATAACAAGAATTTTTTGAATCATTTTGATATAATAAAAATTAAAAATACCTTAAATATGGCAAAAATACAATTAAATGGAAAAAAAATAAAAATTCATTCAAATTTAAGTATTAAGGATCTTGTAAAAAAATACAAACTAAAGGAAAACAAGATTGCAATTGAACTTAATGGGATAATTCTACCTAGACATCACTTTGATAAGAAAAAATTAAAAAATAATGATAAAATAGAAATTGTTCAATTTATTGGTGGTGGCTAAATGAATAAAGACAATTTAAGAATATATAAATATGATCTGAAATCCAGATTAATTGTAGGTACAGGCAAGTATAAAAACTTTAAAGAAACTGCGGATGCAGTTAAGGCATCCGGGGCAGACATTGTAACTGTCGCGGTAAGGAGAGTTAATATTTTAGATAAGAAAAAACCTGTTTTAATGGATTATTTAAACCCAAAAAAAATTATTTACCTACCCAATACTGCAGGTTGTTTTAATTCTGAGGAAGCTCTTAGAACTCTTAGACTCGCAAGAGAAATGGGTGGGTGGAAACTTGTAAAGCTAGAAGTTTTAGGCAATAAAAAAACTTTATTCCCTGACATGATTGAAACTTTAAAATCTACAAAAGTTCTTGTGAGGGAGGGATTTAAAGTTATGGTTTACTGTTCAGATGATCCAATTTTAGCAAAAAAACTTGAGGATCTTGGCGCATCAGCAATTATGCCTTTAGGATCTCCAATTGGTTCTGGCAGAGGAATTAAAAATAAATTTAATTTATCATTAATAATTAAAAATTCAAAAGTGCCAGTCATAGTTGATGCAGGAATTGGAACTGCTTCCGATGCTTCAATTGCTATGGAACTTGGTTGCGACGGTGTACTAGTTAATACTGCAATTGCAAAGGCAAAAAATCCAATACTGATGGCTAAGTCAATGAAAAATGCAGTTATTGCAGGAAGACAATCTTTTTTAGCGGGTAGAATTAAAATTCAAGAATATGGTTCAGCTAGCAGTCCTAAAAAAGGATTAATTTGACTTAATCTTTCTTCTTACCCAAAGAGTTTTCCCTAAACTCTTGCCAGTCTTTTTTTTATCCTTGTTAAAATCTTTATTAACTTTTTCTTTTTGTGAAGAATGAATTTTTATAATTGCAGCTTTTTTATTTCCTTGAGTTTCAATTTTTTTAAAACTTTCTATTTGATTTATCATTTTTTTGTTTTTATTGAATAAATGTATCTTGTATTCTGGAATTATCAAATCTGGATCTGAATTTATATTTATTTTAAATTTATATTTTGTTTCAAAAAAAGAAATCTCATTTTTAAAATAGTCTTTCAAATAAACTTTTACTTTATCTGGCACGTACGCATTAATTGTTTTTGTTTTATTTGAAAAAGCTAACATCTCAATTTTTTTAATAATTTTTTGAGCAAATGAATCTAAAGACAAGTTTGTTTCCCACTTAATTGAACTTTCTTTAAGTCTTTGACGTGTCATTTCCAAAAGTCCGAAATTACTTATTCTTCCGATTTGTATTCTTGCTCTATCTAATTTAAGTTTTTCCTTGAGTTTTCTTTCAACCATTTTTTTATTATGAAAACCCATCATATCTATAAAGTCTATAACAATTAGCCCTGATAAATCCCTTATTTTAATTTGTCTTGCTAACTCCTCAGCAGCCTCCAGGTTTGTATTTAAAGCAGTTTTTTCAATATTAACTTGTTTTGTTGATTGTCCAGAATTAACGTCTATTGAAACTAAAGCTTCTGTAGGACTAATCACTAAATATCCACCAGATTTTAATTTAACCAATGGTTCAAAAATTTTATTTAAATCTTTCTCTATTCCCGCACTATGAAACAAAGGAATTTTTCCTCTATATTTTTTTACATATTTCGAGTTTCTTGGCATGAATTCTTTCATAAAGGTTTTAGCTTTTTGGTAACCCTCATTTCCTTCAACATGAATATATTTAGTTTCGTTATCATACATGTCTCTTAAAGCTCTCTTAATAACCTCGCCTTCTTCATGAATTAACATTGGTGTAGAGGAATTAATTGCATTATTTTTAATTTTTTCCCACAAAGCTATAGTGTTTTGAAGATCATTGTTAATTTCATTTCTTGTTCTTCTAGACCCAGCGGTTCTAACTATTAAACCCATGTTAGGAGGAATCTCTATATTTTTTAAAATATCTCGAATTTTATTTCTTTCTTCATAATTAAATATTTTCCTTGATATACCTCCGCCCTTTGCTGTATTTGGCATTAAAACAATATATTTTCCTGCCAAAGAAACAAATGTAGTTAAAGCTGCACCCTTTTGACCTCTTTCTTCTTTCATAACCTGAATTAATAAAACTTGGCCAGGTCTAATAACCTCTTGAATTTTATATCTTCTAACACCGTATCTACTTCTTAATTTCTCTCTAATTTTTTCAGGTTGGTCTGAGTCTGGTGGCTTGTTAACAACACTATTGTTATTATTATTATTGTTATTTGCATTATTTAAATTTTGATCTTCTTCTATATTTTCTGGAGAACTTTGATCTTTAGTTTCAGTAGTTTCTTTTAAATCTTCTCTAATTTTTTCTTCAGCTTTTTTTAATTCTTCCTTATCTTCCGTAGGAATTTGATAATAGTCAGATTGGATATCATTAAACGCCAAAAATCCGTGACGTTCTCTACCAAAGTCAAGAAAGGCTGCTTGTAAAGAAGGTTCGACTCGACTTACTTTTCCTAAATAAATATTACTCTTTAAGTTTAGATTGTTTTTATTCTCAGATTCGTATTCCTCAATACCTGTATCTGATTTAAGTACAACTCTAGTTTCTTCTGGATGCGATGCATCAATGTATAAATTCTTTTGCATGTTAAATAAAACCTGTTCATAATTTTTGATTTGGATAGTGTATTCTTAAATTTTAAATTTATAAAACTCATAAAATTCATTATACATTTTTTTGACAATTATAACATGAAAATTTTAATAAGATTTTTACTGCCTTAAGATAGCCAAAATATGGAGTTTTATTTAGTTAGAAGGTAAAAAATGAAGAGATTATATATAGGAACAATTAAGCTTTTAATATCAGGACTCATTTTGGGAGTTTTTTTAGTTTTTTCAGCCTTTTGGTATTTTTCATATGGTCTACCTGATTTTAAAAAATTATCTGGGTATGAGCCCTCTGTTTTGAGTAGGGTTTATGATGATAAAGGAGAATTGATAGCAGAGTATGCTTTAGAGAAAAGACTATTTATTCCATTTGATTCTATCCCGGAAAAAATAATAAACTCTTTTTTATCAGCAGAAGATAAGAATTTCTTTAATCATCCTGGTGTTGATGCACGTGGAGTTACAAGAGCTTTTATAAGAAATGTTAAGAATATCTTTTCAAATAAAAGGTTAGAAGGAGCCTCAACAATTACACAGCAAGTAGCAAAAAACTTTCTGTTAACAAATGAGGTTTCTTTAAAAAGGAAGATTAAAGAGGCTATATTGGCTTTTAGAATAGAAAAAGCCTACACAAAAAAAAGAATATTAGAACTTTATTTGAATGAAATATATTTAGGACAAGGAACATACGGTGTAGCCTCAGCTAGTCTTGAATATTTTGATAAGTCTGTAAAGGAGCTCGACTACAACGAGGCAGCACTTTTAGCTGCTTTACCGAAAGCTCCCAGCAAATATAATCCTTACAAGGATATTTCTTTAGCAAAAAAAAGAAGAGATTTTGTTTTAAGAAACTTAAAAGAAAATGGATATATATCAAGCAATGAATTTAAAAAATTTTCAGAAAAAAAAATAAACTTAAACAAAAGAAAAATTTCTCTTACAAAAGAAGCCAGATCATATACTGAAGAAGTGAGAAGAATTGTAAGTACAGATTACGGTTTTAAAAAATTATACTCAGAAGGGTTATCAATTAGCACTCCTTTAAATGACAGATATCAAGTTGAGGCTCTAAAATCATTGCGATATGGAATAGAAGCTTATGATAAAAGACATGGGTGGAGAGGACCTGTCACAAACATTTTTAAAGATAAGAATTGGAAAAGCAAAATTGAGAATTTAAACATTGACGAAACATTAAAATGGAAACTTGCTCAAATTACATTTATTAATGATTCAGAAGCTGAATTTATGCTGCTTGAAAATGAATCGAACCATAAAATGTCTTTTAGCGGTTTGAAATGGACAAGAAAAAAAAATTTCATTGAGCTTTTTGAAATCGGAGACATCATTTTTGTAAGCAAAATAAATAAAAAAAAATGGATACTAAAACAGTTGCCATTAGTTAATGGTGGAATTGTTGTAATGAATCCGCATAACGGCAATGTGAAAGCTTTGGTTGGAGGTTATAGTTTTACATCAAGTGAATTTAATAGAGTTACACAGGCAAAAAGACAACCTGGCTCAGCTTTTAAACCAATGGTTTACGCAGCAGCATTAGAAAATGGTTTTTTACCAAACTCAATAGTACTAGATGCTCCTTTCGTAAGTGAACAAGGCGTGGGTTTAAAAGATTGGAAACCAGAAAATTACGGCAAAAAATTTTATGGACCCTCAACTCTACGAAAAGGTATTGAAAAATCTAGAAATTTAATGACTGTAAGAATTGCACAAAATTTAGGATTTAATAAAATTAGTGAAATTTCAAAAAATTTAGGAGTATATAACGAAGTGCCTGAGCTTTTATCAGTTTCACTTGGTTCTACTGAAACAACATTATTAAAGCTAACAAATGCTTATTGCACATTTATAAATGGAGGGAAAAAAGTTCAACCAGTATTAATTAATAGAATCCAAGATAGAAGAGGAAAAACTATTTTTAATTCAGATAAAAGAGAATGCGAAGGCTGTCAAATAATTGAAACTGAACAAGACAGTGTTTTTGTTCCAAAAATAAAAGATAATAACAAAACAATAGTTAGTAAGGAAACTGCTTATCAGATTACTTCAATGTTGCAAGGTGCTGTCCAAAGGGGAACTGGAAAAAAATTAAAAAGTTTGAATATTCCGCTGGCAGGTAAGACTGGGACTACAAATGATAACTTTGATGCATGGTTCATAGGCTCCACTTCTGGTTTGACAGTTGGTGTTTATATTGGTTTTGATAATCCTCAATCATTAGGAAAATTTGAAACAGGGGCCAAAGCTGCTTTACCAATATTTAAAAAGTTTATTGAAAACGCAGTTTATAAAGAAGAGATAAGAAATTTTAGAGTGCCTGAAACTATACATTTCTTTTCAATTGATTATGATAGTGGTGAAAATCGTGGGTTTCAGTCTTCTAAATCAATAGTAGAAGCTTTTAAAGAGAGCAGTGTGGAAGAAATAAAATCAAATAATTTAAATTTAGGAAAGAAAAGTGATAAATTAATTAAGTTTACGAGATTCTATTAATGAGTGACTTTGAAAAAAATATAAAATTATGCGAGAAATCCCTCTCAAACATAAGGGGGTATCTTTGATGGGAATAAAATTAAAGATAAGATTTCTAGCCTAAACAAAGAGGTTCTAAAAAAAGATTTTTGGAAAGATCAGAATAATTCAAAAAAAATACTTAAAGAAAAAAATTTTTTAGAAAATATTTTTAGTTTTTATAACAATACTGTCAAAGAAATAAATAATCTTAAGGATTTAAATAAACTTGCTTTAGAAGAGTCAGATAATCCAACTTTAAATGACTGTTTAGTAAAGTTATCAAAATTAATTAAAGATGTTAAAATTTTTGAAATCAAATGTTTTTTATCTGAAGAAGATGACAAATTAGATATTTATCTTGAAATTCATGCTGGTGCTGGAGGGACTGAAAGTCAGGACTGGGCAGAAATGTTAAGAAGAATGTACCTTAAATGGTTTGATAAAAAAAATTTTAGATATGAGATGATAAGTGAACATAAAGGTGAAGAAGCAGGTATTAAATCTTGTACTTTAAAAATAGCAGGCGAAAATCTTTATGGATTAATGAAAAAAGAGTCTGGTGTTCACAGATTAGTTAGAATTTCACCATTTGACTCAGGAGCAAGACGACATACAAGTTTTGCAAGTGTATGGGTCTATCCATGTGT
>MDTB01071098.1_pt1 | contig 15310 bp, 3 predicted proteins | sample 811161 | NCBI WGS metagenome assembly MDTB01 (sample SAMN05326650, study PRJNA326480) | marine metagenome | isolation source: seawater | place: Mediterranean Sea | collected 2009 | reverse complement strand
TTCGTCCCAGTTTCCCCTTTCCCGTTGCCGAAATAAGCGCATTGATGGATACCAGAAAGTGGTGTCACCCTCTAACCCCCATCTCCAATCGGGTACCTTTGGTAGTAGAACCCAGGTTGGAATGCCCATGCCCGCAGCTAAGTGCGCAACAGTAGAGCCGGTTGTTATAACCAAATCACAATTTGCGATAATTGCTGCGTACTCGAGGAAGTCCTCTGGAATGACTGAGTCCGCAATTCGTAGAACGTCCAGCTGGTGTGATGCCATTTTTTGATGACATATTATTTCATCGATTTCTGATGAATGAGTGCCTCTTTGAAGGCATAACAAGCTGCCTGCGAACGTTTCATTTATCCTTCTAAATATATGTATTGGTATATTTCTGGCTTGCCCACTTGTATCCCTTCGGTTGCCTCGCCAGTTGATACCGACCGTCGGCTTGGGTTTTGCAGAGATAATATCTCTCCATTTCTTAGTAAGCTCAGTTGACGATTTAATGTAAGGCTTTGTAATTATTGGGTTGCTTGGACTTACTTCTAGTAGTCTGGGAACTGATAAGAGTGGTGTCCACCTACCCTTTTTGACCTGATTTGCCTGCTCAGGAGTAAGTGGCGATGGATCAATGCCTGAGGATTGAATTAGTGGATGAAGCCTTGTCTGAGCGCAAAGTGAAACTTTTAGATTTTGGCATCTCAGAACAAGTGCATACCGCATAAATAGTAATATGTCTCCTAAACCTTGCTCTGTAACCAGAAGAAGCTCTGTTTCATGCCCAAGTGGTTCACCATTCCATTGTGTGCAGCTTGGCAAGGCATGAGGTTTTGACGAGTTGCCTTTTGCTTTGGTTCGCCATTTGTATCCCTCCCAGCCATTTTTGTAGTCGCCGAGGAGGAGCATCGTTAACGAATAGTTCAAATGAGCGTCTGGATTGTCGGGCTTTAGCTCCAGAGACTTTTTGTAGGAGATGATTGCTGCATTCAAGTCTCCCTGCTCCATGAGGGCCTTGCCGAGATTGGAATAAACGTCTGGTTGATCAGGATTTAATTGTATTGCTGTGTTGTACGCAGTTATTGCTGCAGTTAAGTCGCCCTGATCCTGGAGGGTAGCTCCAAGATTACTGTGCACTTCTGGGTAATTTGGCTTAAGTTTAAGCGCTCTACTGTACGAGGTGACCGCTGCTGTGAGGTCACCCTTTTTTTTATAGGTATTACCAAGGTTGTTGTATGCCTCAGGGTAGTTGGGCTTGAGTTGAATGGCTTTGTTGTAGGAAGTAATTGCTGCAGTGAATTCTTTCTGCTCATGGAGTGCGCAACCAAGGTTACAGTAAGCTTTTGGGTAGTTTGGCTTGAGTTGAATAGCTCTTTTGTAGGAAGTAATTGCTGAAGTTATGTCTCCCTGTTCATAGAGTGCACAACCTAGGTTGCAATGAGCCTCTGGATAATTGGGATTGAGTTTAAGTGCTGTTTTGTATGATGCGATCGCTTCCATTTTATTGCCCATTTCTCTGAGAGCTGTGCCCATAATATTGTGTGCTTCTGGGTCGTTGGGATTGAGATGAAGGGATTTTTTCAATGAGGCTATTGCGCTAATAAGGTCTCTTTGCTCCTTAAAAGTAATTCCCAGATTGTAGTGAGCATCGCAGAAATTCGGTTTAAGTTGGACTGCTTTTTGATAGGATTTAATTGCTGAAGATAGGTTGCCTTGGTCTTTTAGTGCATTTCCAAGATTGTTGTAAGCACCAGGGAAATGCGAATTAAGTTGAATAGCTTTTTTGTATGATCCAATTGCTCCAATAATGTCCCCCTGATGCTGTAGAGCAATGCCGAGATAGTTGTGAAACTCATGCGCGTTGGGATTGAGTCCTATGGCATTTTTAAGCAGTGGCACGCTTTTTTCATGCCTAAACTGTGACAAATAAAGACAACCAAGTTTGCTGTAGACGACAGGGTTTCTTGTTCCGGCGGAAATAAGTTCTTTTAAAAGTGTTTCTGCTTCTGCAAATCTCGCTTGGTCGAATAGTGCAATAGCCAGTTCCTCTTTGGCGATATTGTTTATTGAACTGTTTGTGATTTCCTTTTCAGGGGAATCTTCTGGTGTGTCGGCTGAGAGAAAGTGCTCGCTAGGATTATGTTCTTTAATGCCGTATAAATTGATTGCATGACCATCAGCTGTAGATATTTCACTGGGCACAGAGTGGACTCTGAAATGCTCTTGCAGTGCTTTTGCTACCCTTGCCACCAACTCGTCCCAGTTCCCTCGTTCACGTTGGCGGAATAAGCGCATTGAGGGATACCAAAAGGTACTGTCCCCATTTAGCCCCCACCTCCAATCGGGGACCATAGGAAGCAGAACCCAGGTTGGAACACCTATGCCAGCAGCCATATGGGCAACGGTTGAACCAGTCGTTATCACTAAATCACAATTTGTGATAACTGATGCGTATTCAAGAAAATTATTTGGATCATCTGAATCTGCTAGTCGTGAAATATCTGACTGGTATGATTTTATTCTATGATTCGGCAATAATTCATCCATTTCTGAATATTGAGTTCCTCTCTGTAGACATATGAGATTTCCTTCATAGGCTTCAATGATTTTTCTGAAGCTATGTGTTGGAATATTTCTATATTGCTTGCTCGCGTCTTCTCGATTACCGCGCCAGTTGATGCCGATCATCGGCTTGGTCTCTTCGGAGTAAATGTATTTCCATTTATCATTGAGTTTGTCAGTTGATTTAATGTAAGGCTCGGTAATTATCGGGTTTCTTGGGCTCACGTTTAGGTGCCTAGGGACTGATAAGAGTGGAATCCACTGCCCCTCTTTGACCTGTTCAGCTTGCTTTGGAGAGAGCGGAGATGGATCCAGGCCTGAAGATTTAATCAGTGGATGTAGTCTTGGTGATGCGCAAAGTGAAATGATAAAATTTTGACTCTTTAGGGCCAGAACATATCGCATAAACTGCAATGTGTCCCCCAGACCTTGCTCAGTTACGAGTAGCAGTTTGGTCTCTTCTTTGAGTGGTCTGCCGTCCCATAGTTTGCACTTGGGTAAAGCGTGGAGTGTTGATGCGCTTCCCTTTTGCTTGTTACGCCACTCATATAGCTCCCAACCTTTTTCGTAGTTGTCGTTTAGCAGCATCGCCAGCGACAAGTTTAAGTAAGCTTCTTCATTGTCTGGCTTGAGCATTATGGCATTATTGAAGGAAGCTATTGCTGAAGTAAGGTCTCCCCGCTGCTGTAGAGCACTGCCGAGGTTGTTGTGAGCATCAGGAAAGTTTGTCTTGAGCGAAATAGCCTTCTTGTAAGAGGTGATTGCTGCTGTTAGATAATCTTGCCTCTGGAGTGAAAAGCCAAGGTTGTAGTGTGCATCTGGGAAGTTGGGCTTGAGTTGAAGGGCTGTTTTGTATGATGCTATTGCTGCATTAAGATCGCCCTTGTCTTTGAGAGCATTGCCGAGGTTATTAAAAGCTTCTGGGTAGTTGGGTTTAAGCCTTATCGCTTTTTTAAAGGATGTTATCGCTTTGGTTAACTCGCTCTTCTCTTTGAGTGCACAGCCCATACCGTTGTGAGCCTCTGCATGGTCGGGTTTTAGCCGAAGAGCTTCCTCATATGAGGCTATTGCTGCAGTTAGTTCGTACTTGTCTTTTAGGGCGCTACCGCAATTGACGTGAGCTTCCAAGAAGTTGGGCTTGAGTCGAAGGGCATTCTTATATGAGGCTATTGCTGCAGTTGTATTGCCATGCTCTTGGAACGCGACACCAAGGTTGTTGTGAGCGTCTGGGAAGTTGGGTTTGAGTTCAATAGCAGTTTTGTAAGCAGTGATTGCGGCACTTAGGTTGCCTTCCAGCTGTAGGGCATTTCCCAGTCTGAAGTGTGCGTCTGGGAAGTTGATCTTGAGTTGAACTGCTTTTTGATAGGAGTCAATAGCTGAAGTTAAGTTCCCTTGTTGTTGTAGAGAAAGGGCCAGATCATAGTGGTCTTCAGGATGATTTGGATTGAGTTCGATTGCTTTCTTGAGTAGGCTAACTAGCTCGCTTAATCTCCTCTGTCTGCCGCTAATTGCGGCCAAATTTCTATAGATAGTGTGAGTGCAGACTCCTTTCGCGATCAGATCTCGGTAAATCTTCTCCGCTTCTTGCAGCATCCCCCGACTAATTAGTGCTAATGCCTGTTGTTGCTCTTCTGAGTAAGCATCAACAGGGTCTATAAAAGATCCCTGCTTTCTATTTGAATTGTTTTGAGTGTCTGCTGACTCACTTTCGCCCCACCCATGTTTCGTCATGACTTAACCATAAATACATCAAACTTGGAATGCCAAGGTTCTACAGGTTATCCCCTAGGCAGATCTTTTAATTATAGCAAAAGTTGTTTTTGAAGATTTTATGTTTTTGTTGCTCATGCTACTTTACCAGTAGAGGAGCCCTTAGGAGTTAATTGAGTAACTCAAGGCTGACTCCTATGTCGATTTTTCTTGTCGTGGATATTGGCGCCCAAATCCTTGAAGCTGTAAGCCAGCTCATTTTTTCACTTATGTAAACCAAAGCATGAATCTTTCGTGTGGCCAACTCTTCCTCCAAAAATCTCATGCTGATTGGCTATGCATTGATCTTTGCCCGAATTGTTTCTGCAGAGCCTCTGTCACACGCTCCACGACTTCGTCCCAGTTGCCTTTTTCCCTTTGACGAAACAGGCGCATCGAGGGGTACCAGAAAGTGGTGTCTCCTTCGAACCCCCATCTCCAATCAGGAATCTTTGGTAACAGAACCCAGGTTGGGATGCCGATGCCTGCAGCTAAGTGTGCAACGGTAGACCCAGTTGTTATGACCAAATCACAATTTGAGATTATTGCTGCGTATTCAAGAAAGTCCTCCGGATTGTCAGAGTCTGCAATCCGTAAAACTTCCAGCTGGTGCGGTGTCATTTTTTGTTCAAAGGTTATTTCCTCGATTTCTGACGGATGAGTATCTCTTTGTAAGCATAAGAAATAACCTGTACATGCTGTATTTATTTTCCTAAAGGTATGAGTTGGAATATTTCTATTTTGCCTGCTTTTGTCTATGCTGTTACCTCGCCAGTTGATGCCGATCGTTGGCTTGGGTTCTGCAGAGAGAATGGCTTGCCACTTCTTATTCAGCTCAGTTGATGATTGAATGTAAGGCTTGTTTATGATTGGGTTGCTTGGACTTACTTCTAGTTGCCTTGGGACCGACAGGAGTGGTACCCACTGGCCTTCGGTGACCTGATTTGCTTGCTCAAGTGTAAGTGGACATGGATCGATTCCTGAGGATTGAATTAGTAGATGAAGCCTTGAGTTAGCGCATAGTGAAACGTTTAGTTTCTGGTATCTCAGGGCAAGTGCAAAACGCATAAACTGTAGTATGTCTCCCAATCCTTGTTCTGTAATCAGAAGAAGCTTTGTTTCGTGGCTAAGAGATTCTCCATTCCATAGTTTGCATCTTTTTAAGGCATGATGTCTTGTCGAGTTGACCCTTATTTTGGTTCGCCATTTGTATTCCTCCCATCCATTTTTATAGTCGCCGAGGAGGAGCATTGTTAGCGCGTAGTTCAAGTGAACTTCTGGTTTGTTGGGATCAAGTTTCAAGGATTTATTGTATGAACTGCTGGCTGCAGTCAGGTCGCCGTTCTCATGGAGAGCATTACCTAGGTTGGCGTGCGCTTCTGGATAGTCAGGCTTCAATTGCAGTGCTTGATTAAAGGAGGTAATCGCTGCAATTAGATTGCCTTTCTCCTTTAAAGCAATGCCAAGATTGTTATGAGCCTCAGGGTAGTCTGGTTTGAGTTGAAGAGCTCTGCTATAAGAGACGATGGATGCTTTTAATTCACCCTTTTCTCTAAGTGTGTTGCCAAGATTATTGAAAGCCTCTGGGTAGTTAGGTTTTAGTTTCAAAGCTCTGCGATAGGACATGACCGCTTTATTTAAATCTCCCTGGGTCTGATAAGTTGCGCCGAGGTTGTTGTAAGCCTTTGGGAAGTTGGGCTTGAGTCGAAGGGCTAAGTGATAAGAAGCAATTGCTGCTATTAGGTCGCCTTTTTCCTTTAGTGCATTGCCCAAATTATAGTGAGTATCTAGGGAATTGATATTGAGTTCGATGGCTTTTCTGTATGAGGTGATCGCAGCCGTTAAATCACCTTGTTCCTGGAAGGCATTGCCTAGATTACTGTGTGCCTGTGCGAAATCGACTTTGAGTTGAATAGCTCTCTTGTATGAGGCGACAGCAGCTGTTAGATCACCTTGCTTTTGAAGAGAATTGCCGAGATTGTTATAAGCTTCTGGAAAGTTTGGTTTGAGTTTTATTGCTTTACGATACGAGGCAATTGCCTCATCATGTTTGCCCTGACTGTATAGAATAATTCCGTGATTGTTGTGAACTTCAGGGTTGCTTGGATTTAGTTGTAGGGCTTTATTAAGCAGGCTGCAGAGTTCGTCAAATCTTCCCTGCATCCCGCAGATTGCTGCCAGATTTCCGTAAACTGTATCATTTTTAGTCCCACGAGCAATCAGCTCTCTCAATATCGTTTCTGCCTTCGTTAGTTGCCCTTGATTGGCCAGTGCAACAGCTTGTTGCTCCTTCTTAATGGCATCCTCTCCAGAGTTGTTTGTCACTGAATGCACAGGGCTGATTTCGCAATTTGTGATTGTGGAAATATTTTCTTCCCTCACACGATCTCCCATCGTGGCCCACTAACTAACCCAGCCAATCTAGACAGTGTCTTTATCACACCAATGAAGCCTGCTCCACAATCATCCTCTAGGCTACTCCAGCCTTGCATTAAGTTTTCATTTTCTGTCTTGATTAGATAGTGCGACCCTCGCATATGAATTATAATTTATTCAAATTACACTCTAGCATTGATTTGGATTTATTTTTGGTTGTTTTATTAAAGGCTTGTTTCTATGGCGATCGCCTTTGTAGTGGCTGTATAATTGGAAATTGCACAGAACGTGCAAGCTAGGCTAAATATGTCACTTGTAAGATCACGTTATCTACCGCCGAATTGAATTAGACCTGAGTTTCGGAATCCTCGGCATGTTTTGTAGGAGTCGAATTGTCCCTGGAATGTTCCTGCAGTGCCTTTTCCACGCGTTCTATGACATCGTACCAGTTTCCTGTTTCACGTTGGCGGAATAGGCGCATCGTGGGATACCAGAAAGTTGCGTCACCCTTTAGACCCCATCTCCAATCTGGAACCTTTGGCAGCAGAACCCAGGTTGGAATGCCGATTCCTGCAGCTAAGTGTGCAACGGTAGACCCAGTTGTTATCACTAAATCACAATTTGAGATTATTGCTGCGTATTCGAGAAAGTCCTCTGGATTGTCTGAGTTTGCAATCCTGAGAGCTTCAAGCTGGTGTGGTAACATTTTTTGATTAAAGGTTATTTCCTCTATTTCTGACTGTTGAGCATCTCTTTGCAATGGCACAAGATGCCCTGTTGATGTTATATTTAATCTCCTGAATATATGTGTTGGTATATTTCTGCTTACCCTTTTTTTGTCGCCACGGTTGCCTCTCCAATTAATGCCGATTGTCGGCTTGTTTTCTGCGGAGAAAATGCATTTCCATTTTTCATGGAGGTCCTCAGATGATTTAATGTAGGGCTCTGTAACTATTGGGTTTCTTGGGCTCACATTTAGGTGCCTTAGAATTGATAAGAGTGGTAACCAAGCCCCCTTGCTAACTTGATTGGCTTGCTCAGGTGTGAGTGGAGCTGGATCAATGCTTGAGGATTTAATTAATGGATGAAGTTTTGGCGGAGCGCAAAGTGAAACTTTATATCTTTTGTCTCTTAGCGCCAATGTATAACGCATAAACTGTATGGTATCCCCCAGTCCCTGCTCTGCTACAAGAATAAGTCTTGCATCTTTATTAAGTTCTTCGCCGTTCCACTGTGGTGAAGATGGCCTTGCGATGACAATCTTTTTAGGTTCTTTTTGGCATTGAAGACGATTTTCGTATCGAATTAAACCACTTCTGTAATCTCCTGTCAGTAGCTCTGCCATTGACAAATCCTTATGAGCCTCTGGGAAGTTTGGTCTGAGTTGAAGTGCTTTATTGAATGAGTCAATGGCACTATCTAGATCGCCTTTGTCTTTGAGAGCATTGCCCAGGTTGTTGTGAGCTTCTGGGAATTGTTGTTTGAGTTGCACAGCAGTGTTGAAGGAGGAAATGGCAGCGTCTAGATCGCCTTGTTCCATCAGAGCAATGCCGAGGTTGTTGTGACCTTCTGAGTAGTCAAGCTTGAGTTGAATTGCAGTGTTGAAGGAGGAAATGGCAGCGTCTAGGTCGCCTTGTTCCATGAGAGCAATGCCGAGGTTGTTGTGAGCTTCTGAGTAGTCAGGCTTGAGTTGAATTGCAGTGTTGTAGGAGGCAATGGCAGCGTCTAGGTCGCCTTGTTTCTTGAGAGCATTGCCGAGGTTGTTGTGAGCTTCGTAGTAGTCAGGCTTGAGTTGAAGAGCAGTGTTGAAGCAGGCAATAGCGGCGTTTAGGTCGCCTTGTTCCTTGAGAGCATTGCCGCAATTATTGTGGGCATCTGGATAAGTGGGATTTATTTCAAGAGCTTTTTTGTAGGAGGAAATTGCTTCACTTAAGTTGCCTTGTTCCTTAAGAGCGTTTCCCAAATTATAATGTGCGTCTCGGAAGTCAATATTTAGTTGGAGACAAGTTTTATATGCGGTAATAGCTGCATTTAGATCACCGAGCTTGTGATGGGCAATCCCTAGATTATTATAAGGTTCTGGATGGTTGGGATTGAGATATATGGCTTTTTTTGATAACTTTATTAGTTTGCTAAATTTTTTCTGCATACCGCAGATTAGTGCGAGATTTACATACACGGTAGGATTGTCACTCCCGTCATTAATCAGCTCTTCTAAAATTGCTTCTGCATGTAGAAGTTGCCCTTGATTGATCATTTCAACAGCCTGTTGCTCCTTTTCGGCGTGATCCGTAGACCCTTTTGTGATCTTCTGTTGAAAGACTACTGCTGGCTTGGTTTCAAATGCGTCACTTTTCCCACGCTTGAGCTTCCTCATACCGCCACCATTTTTTGTAGTGTCCGGTGCGGCCAGACGTTTTTTGGGTGTTGAGCGAGTACAAAACTGCTCATGTAGTGCCTCTGCAACCTGCTCTATTACTTGGTCCCAGTTCCCTGTTTCACGTTGGCGGAATAGGCGCATCGATGGATACCAGAAAGTGGTGTCACCCTTTAGACCCCATCTCCAATCTGGAACTTTTGGTAGTAGAACCCAGGTTGGAATGCCTAAGCCAGCAGCCATATGTGCAACGGTAGAGCCAGTTGTTATGACCAAATCACAATTTGTGATTATTGCTGCGTATTCAAGAAAGTCCTCTGGATTGTCAGAGTCTGCAATCCGCAAAACTTCCAGCTGGTGCGGTGTCATTTTTTGCTCAACGGTTATTTCCTCGATTTCTGACGGATGAGTATCTCTTTGTAGTGATAACAAATGACCTTCAAATACTGCGGTTAATCGCTTAAAGGTTTGTGTCGGAATATTTCTGGCTTTTTTGCGTGTATCTGGACGATTTCCACGCCAATTTATGCCAACAATTGGTCCTTTAATCTTCGAGAAGATTTCCGCCCATTTGTTATTAAGATTGTCTGATGACGTGATATATGGCTCTGTAACTATTGGGTTTCTTTCACTAACTTTTAGATGCCCAGGAACTGATAAGAGTGGTTCCCAATAACCGTCTTGGATCTCATTGGCTTGCTCAGGTTTGAGTGGAGATTGATCAATGCCTGATGCTCGAATTAATGGGTGTAGTCTTAGTGGTGCGCAAAGCGAAACATCAATATTTCTATCTTTTAGAGTAAGTACATAGCGCATGAATTGAAGTATGTCGCCTAATCCTTGCTCGCAAACTATTATTAATCTTGAATCCTTAGAAAGCCTCTGTCCATTCCATCTCTCGCAGGGTGGATCTGCTGCCAGAAAGTTTTCATCTTTATTGCACTTAAAGCGATATTCGTATCGCAGCCAACCGCTTTGATAGTTTTCTCCAAGAAGTTCTAATAGCGATAGATTCTTTTGAGCTTCTGGAAAGTTAGATTCAAGCTCTAGTGCTCTGTTGTAGGCGTCGATTGCTTCTGTTAAGTAACCCTGCTCTTCTAGAGCAGTGCCGAGATTATTGTGTGCTTCTAAGTAGTTGGGATTGAGTGTTAGTGCGGTTTTGAATGAGGCAATTGCTGCTCCTAAATCACCCTTTACTTTGAGTGTATTGCCTAGGTTGTAGTGTGCTTTTAAGTAGTTGGGATTGAGTGTTAGTGCGGTTTTGTATGAGGAAATAGCAGCTTCTAGATCACCTTTTTCCAGAAGAGCATTGCCGTGGTTGTAGTGTGCCTCTACGTAGTTTGGGTTTAGTGTTAGTGCGGTTTTGTATGAGGTAATTGCAGCGTCTAGATCACCTTGTTCCTGAAAAGCATTGCCAATGTTGTTGTGAGTGCTGGAGCAGTTAGTTTTAAGTTTAAGTGCGTTTTTGTAGGAAGTAATTGCTTCATTTAGTTGTCCTTGTCCTTGGAGCGCAAGTCCAAGGCAGCAATGAGCTTCTCTATAACTCGGCTTCAGCTTAATTGCTTTTTTGTAGCATTCAATTGCTTTATCCAGGTCACCCTGTTTTTGCAAGGCGATACCAAGGTTGTTATGAGCTTCTGGAAAATCTGGTTTCAGTTCAAGTGCTTTTTTTATGAGATATATCAGTTCCTCCAATTTTCCCTGCATTCCGCAGATCGCAGCCAGATTTCCATAGGTAATGTGATTTTTTGTGCCTCTAGTAATAAGGCCTCTAAAAATTGTTTCTGCTTCTTGAATTCTCCCCTGCTTCAGCAGAGTATCTGCCTTTTGTTCCGTTGCAGCGTTATCAGCAGAACTCTTAGTGAGGTTCTTCTCTTCATTGTTCACTGCTGCACTCGTTTCGAGGGCCTTATTACCTTTAGGTTTTAGCTTCCTCACAATGAAACTACTTTTTGCAGGGCCTGAGCCGAGCCTTGGTTCTTTGGGTTTTGAGCTACTAAATAAGTCATCTTGCAGCGCCTCTGCAACATGCTGCACCACCTCATCCCAATTGCCCCGCTCCCGTTGGCGAAATAGGCGCATAGAGGGGTACCAGAAAGTCGTGTCGCCTTCTAAGCCCCATCTCCAATCTGGAGCTTTTGGTAGTAAGACCCAGGTTGGAATGCCAATGCCAGCAGCTAAATGTGCAACGGTAGAGCCAGTTGTTATGACCAAATCACAATTTGAGATAATTGCTGCATATTCATGGAAGTCCTCAGGATCGTTGGAATCTGCAACTTTTGTAATCGATGGTTGTTGTGTATTTGCCTTTCGATTAAACATTATCTCTTCGATCTCTTGTTGATTGCTCCCTCTTTGTAAGCATATCAAGTTGCCCTCTGTTGACGTGTGTATCTTTCTGAAGCAATGAGTTGGGATGTTCCTGCTTTGCTTGCTTTTATCTTGTCGATTCCCTCGCCAATTTATGCCGATAGTAGGACGTCCCCCTTGGCGGAGAATACCCTTCCATTTTATGATTAGTTCTTCTTTGGGCTTTATGTAAGGATCGGCAAATATTGGATTTTCTTGACTTATCCCTAGGTGCATTGGTACTGATAAGAGTGGTGCCCAATAACCTCTCTGAACCTCATTTGCTTCCTCTGGGCTTATCGGAGAGCTATCAAGTTCAGAGGCTATGATTAATGGATGAAGCCTTGGTGGAGCGCAGAATGAAACGCAAATACCTTTTTCTTGTAGGACAAGGGCGTAACGCATAAATTGCAATATATCTCCTAATCCCTGCTCCGTTACCAGAAGAAGCTTTGTTCCTTTGCTTAGTGGTTCCCCATGCCACTTACTGCAATTCGGAATTGCGCAGGGTTTTGAGGTGCTATTACTTAATTTTGCTCGCCATTCGTATTTTTCTAAACCGTTTTTATAGTCGCCGCCCAGCAGCATCGTTAACGCAGCGTTCCAGTGAGCTTCTGGGTAGTTGGGCTTCAGTTCTAGTGCAGTGTTGTATGAGGCTATTGCTTTAGTTAGTTCACCTTTCTCTTGAAGGACATTGCCTATATTGTAGTGAGCTTCTGGGTAGTTTGGCTTTAGTTGAAGGGCTATATTCAAGGTGGCTATGGCGGCATCCAGATCTTCTTGTTCCTGAAGTGCATTGCCGAGATTGTTGTGAGCTTCTGGGTAGTTGGGTTTGAGTTGAATTGCAGCGTTGAAAGAGGCAATGGCAGCTTCTAGTTCTCCCTTCTCTTGAAGGACGTTTCCAAGGTTATAGCGAGCTTCTGGGTAGTTTGGCTTGAGTTGAAGAGCAATGTTCAAGGAAGCTATAGCAGCGTCTAGGTCGCCATGTTCCATGAGAGCAATGCCGAGGTTGTTGTGAGCTTCTGCGTAGTCGGATTTGAGTTGAATTGCAGCGTTGTATGAGGTAATGGCAGCGTCCAGATTACCTTGCTCTTTGAGGGCATTTCCAAGGCCGTTATGCGCGCGTGGGTCGTTGGGTTTAAGCTGAAGAGTAGCTTTGTAGGACATAATAGCAGCATCAAGCTTGCCTTTTCTTCTTAGAATGATCCCTACGTTGTAGTGAGCTTCTGGGTTGTTTGGCTTTAGCTCAAGAGCAGTGTTGAAGGAGGCAATGGCAGCGTCTAGGTCGCCTTGTTCCATGAGAGCAATTCCGAGGTTGTTGTGAGCTTCTGAGTAGTCAGGCTTGAGTCGGAGAGCTCTGTTGTAAGAGGCGATAGCAGCGTCTAGATCACCTTTCTGCTTCAGGGCGTTGCCCATGTTGTTGTGTGAATCTGCGTGATTTGGTTCGATTTCTAGAGCTCTGTTGAGTAAATCTATTAGTTCTTCAAATCTGCTTTGCATTCCGCAGATCGCCGCCAGATTTCCATAGACAGTGTGATTTTTTGTGCCGGCTTCGATCAATTCTCTATAAATCGCTTCTGCTTCTTGAAGCTTCCCTTGATTGATTAGTGAAACAGCCTTTTCTTCCTTGTAGGCGCTACCCAAAGCACCATTGGTAATCTGCTGCTTGGCGGCTGAGAACCCACCGCTATTCCGCTTGGGCTTTCCCACGCCAGGCCACCTACTACACGTCAATCTAAGAATGCCCTATTCCTGAGGGCCACTCCCATAGCCACCCTGCCCATCGCTAAGACCCCCCCAGCGCTCCCCCAGAGCTTTTTCGCCCGTCCTGCCGAGCTGGTCGCTCCCGACTTCATTGATTGCTTGCTGGTGAAACGCCAAGAGGACGGCAGCCTGTTCTGGAGTGTGGTGGTTGAAGACGTGGTGTATTCCCAGGACGATCCCGCCTGCCACGGCTACTGGCGCAGGAAGCTTCAAAATGGAGCGCGCTTTGGTTCGCTAAGGCGTTTTACGTGTATGCCCTTTATGGCATCCACCACTGCGTGAAGAGGTCCTTGAGGCAGAACACCCATGCCATGGCTGGGCTTGATTTTGAGTAGTTGCCCCAGGTCTCCCAGCCAACTCCCAAGCCAATCCCAGAAAAATCCCCCGATTTTTCTTCCCTGGCACTCCCCCAGCTACGAAGGGCTACACGCCGTGTTCGCTGGCTTGGCTGGGTCAGTGGTCCAGCCTCAGTCGTGGTGTCAGCAGCAACGGCAGCACTTTGAGACAACCACCTTCACTTCGAACCAACAGCGGCAGCCTGCGGTGCGGGTGCGGATTGATTGACAAATGCGTTCATATTCGCTTGGCGCGTTGGAGCGACCCTGTGGCAGTGGCAAGGGCACACGCCATCACGGCCCAGATTTGCAGCGACTACCAACAGGGCACCTTTAACCGCAGCCTGATGGCATACCAGCCTCTCATCAGCGGCAAGGAGGTGGGGCTGCTGGAGGCACTGAGGGTCAGGGCATAGACCAAACGCCAAGCTGCTGCCAAGTATGGCTACAAGGTGCTGCAGCGTTATGGGCACACATTCGTAACCGCAGTGACGCATAGGCATTCCTGGCTGGTTACAGGCAGAGGGATTCAGCGACTGCACGATTGCTGGATTTATGACCTACAACCGCCAGTGCTCTGGCGGCAATCGTCAGTTGTTTACCTTCAATCGCAAATTGCAGCGGCGGTCAGTGCAGAGCGATGTACTGAGCGTGGATGAAAACCAGGCGGTGCTGGCTGACCTGGGGACCAACGAGCCTTGGGATTACCCGCTTTTTTAGCTGTGGCTGAGCATAGGGCTGCGGAATGCCGAAATAGGGGATTGACCTGGGATTGCATCCGCTGGGAAGAAGAAGAGCTGCTGGTTTGCAAGAGCTTGAGGCGTGATGACTATTGCTCAGGTCATCTCAGCTGGGCTCCCACCAAGACTGGTAAAATGTATATGGCGCCCTTGATTCCACTGTTGCTGGATGTGCTCAGGGAGCACCAGCAGACGATGGAGCAGCTAGGTATCTACGACCCCTACGGCTTGGTGTTTGTCGCTCACACCAGCCACACAAATGTCTGTGACCACCTTCTGGGTCAAATGTGGAAGCGGCGATTCTGTTGAAGGTGCTGATAAGGAATAGGGCGTTCAAGCATCTGCAGCAGCTGATGATCCAGCAGATCCATCAGGAATACGCCAACACCCCAGCAGGAAGACCATCTAGAAGGTAATCAATAATCCTTGTATGCCTTCTCTGCCACCAGCGCAGATCCATAGGTGGTGTCGATCCCTTTTTGATAGCTGCTCGACGATCGTTCTGCTGATGGACTTACCGAGAAGGACGGATGATGGTTTCACCAAAGCCTTTCTGTCGCTCTTGATCCCGAATATAGTCTTCTGTATGCCAGAGATTGATTGACTTCCTTTAGGTGCTGGATTAGCTAAGACATCCAGAGCATCCAGCGACTGCTGAAGGGCTGATAGTTCTTTCTGCACATTCTCCAGAAATTTTCCTTGGAGATGGTCGGTCTTGATTTGGAGAATGGTGATCTTGTCAATCATTTCGCCAAGGGAGATCGGTACAAGAATGTCCCAAACTTGCTCTGGTCTGGTAGATGGTTAAGGAGCTATTTGTGTTGTCTCAGGATTGTCTCCAAAATGATTCTGTAGTGCCTCTTCTACCCGATGCATCACTTCATCCCAGTTGCCCCGTTCGACTTGGCGGAACAACCGCATAGAGGGATACCAGAAAGTAGTGTCGCCCTCTAACCCCCATCTCCAATCGGGGACTTTTGGTAGTAACACCCATGTTGGAATACCTGTGCCTGCAGCTAAGTGGGCAACAGTAGAGCCAGTTGTTATGACCAAATCACAATTTGCGATAA
>MDTB01226309.1_pt1 | contig 15311 bp, 11 predicted proteins | sample 811161 | NCBI WGS metagenome assembly MDTB01 (sample SAMN05326650, study PRJNA326480) | marine metagenome | isolation source: seawater | place: Mediterranean Sea | collected 2009 | reverse complement strand
GAACAGGAACTGGTGCTTCGCATGTTATTGCTAGAGCAGCAAGAGAGTTGAATATTTTAACTGTTGGCGTCACAACATTACCTTTTTCTTACGAGGGACCAAAAAGAATGAGAAGAGCAGTTGAAGGTTTGGAAGAATTTAAAAAACATTTAGATACAGTTATAGTTGTTCCTAACCAAAACCTTTTTAAAATCGCGAGTGAGACAACTACTTTTGAAGAGTCATTTAATTTATCAAATAACGTTTTAAAACACGGAGTACAAAGTGTTACAGATTTAATGGTTAGACCAGGTATGATCAATCTTGATTTTGCAGATGTTGAAACAGTAATGAGCTCTATGGGTAAAGCTATGATGGGAACAGGTGAAGCGGACGGAGAAAATAGAGCAATGGCTGCTACAGAGATGGCTCTGAATAATCCACTTATTGACGAGTATTCTCTTCAAGGAGCAAAAGGTTTGCTGATAAATATAACAGGCGGAAATGATCTTACTTTATTTGAAGTAGATCAATCAGTTAATAAAATTAGAGCAGAAGTTGATCCTGAAGCAGAATTAATATTTGGAGCAATCAAAGACGAAAATATGACAGGTAGAATTAGAGTATCTATTGTCGCAACATCGTTAGATGGTCACAAAACTGAAAATAAAACTGTTTTAAATATGGTCTCTCGAATTCAAAATAGAAACACGGGTTATTCTGAAAATCTATTTTCTCAAAATCAAAGGATGGAAAGCAATACATTAAATTCTATTGATGGTGCTACTGCTCTTAAATTAGATGAAAGCTATCAAATAGAGGAAGAAGAAATTAATAACTCTGTGAATGGCGTTGAAAATAATTTAGAAAATCAAAGTTCAATTGGAAATTCAACTCAAGTTGATCGAGTAACTAGCAGTATCCCTTCGGGAGTTTCAATTGAGAGCGCATCTTGTATTATTGAAAATAATAATTTAGAGGAAACAGATAGCCACTCAGACATGGTAGAAAATAATGAAGAGGAATATACACCAAAATTATTTTCAGAGGAACAAAACTATCAATTAGATGAAATCGAATATGAGACTAATAATGAAAAAAATAATGATACAAAACAATTATTTGATCAGGATGTAAATGAGGAGGAAGATTTTGAAATTCCTGCATTCTTAAGAAAACAAAAGTTTTAATGTCTAAGTCTAATACTCATGAACAATCAAACCTCATCACTGGAATATTCCCATTTTACAGTGATGTTAAATGAAATATTAAAAATATCATCACCATTAACCAAAAAGAAATTTATTGACTGTACATTTGGAGGCGGAGGTTATGCGAAAGAGATCTTAAACTTTCCCAACACTAATGTTCAAGCTATTGATAGAGATAAAAAAGCTTTACCGATAGCTGAGATGCTTAAGAAAAAATTTCCAAAACGATTTAAATTTCACCAGATCAAATTTAGCCAACTTGACACCATCTCAAACAATAACGTGGATATTATCATTTTTGATTTAGGTTTATCATCAATTCAATTGGATGATTTAGATAGAGGGTTCTCTTTTAAGTCTGATAAAAAATTAGATATGGCCATGGGGCTTAACGAAATTAATGCTCTTGACGTAATAAATAATTTAAGTGAAACGAATTTAAAATTAGTAATTAAAATTTTAGGTAATGAGAAAGAAGCATCTAAAATTGCAAAAAACATAATTAAGTATCGAAATGAAAAAAAAATTTTAAAGACATCTGATTTAGTGAAAATAATCGAGGAAAGTAAAAAAAAACATTCAAGTAAAATAAATCCATGTACAAAAACTTTTCAAGCGTTAAGAATTTTTGTTAATAAAGAAATTACTGAGTTAATTAATGGAGTTATATTGGCTACAAAAAAATTAAAGCCAGGTGGTAAAATTTTAATAGTCAGTTTTCACTCAATTGAGGATAGAATCATAAAATATTTCTTCACTAATTATTCAAAAAATAAATCTAGGCCATCACGGTATTTACCTGAAAACAAATACTCTGATGCTGTTTTATTTGATGAATACAAAAATAAAGTTTTTCGTCCATCAAATCAGGAAATTAATAATAATAACAGGTCTAGATCTGCAAAGTTAAGATTTGCGGTCAGAAGCAATAATAAATATGAGTTTCCAAAAAAACTAATTAAAAAATTTCAAAACTATTTAAATTTAGAAGCAATTGATGTTTAAGACAAAATTTATAATAACAACAACTATATTTATATCTTTATTAGTCATAACTTCTGCATTAAAAAATAAAACACGTGTATTAGAAAAAAAAATTTCAAATCTAAGTACTAAGATTTTATTAAAAAAAAAAGATATTAATGAGACTCAACTAGATTTCTTTTACTTATCATCACCTTCTGAAATTGAAAAAAAATTAAATATGATTGGATTTGAAAACTATCAACCAATTAAATATTCAAATATTTTTTTTGATATTTCAGATTTCAACAAAATCCAGAGTAAAATTTCAACCTTAAAAAGTATTAATGAAAAAAAAATACAAAAAAAATAATAATATCAATCAAAGAAGTTTTTATTTTGAAGATTACTTAGAAACAAACAAAAAAAATAAAATTTTAAAACAATCAAATAGTTTTCAGGATAGAATTTATTTATTATTTTTTTTCTTTTTTTCTCTTATAATGATTTTTTCAATTAAAATTTCACATATATCTCTTGATAAAAAAGGTATTAATAATTTTGGGGAACAAAAATCACAATTTTCTCTTTCAAGGAGAGATATTGTTGACAGAAATAACATAATAATTTCGAGAAATATTAACACTTTTCATGCATCAATAGATCCAAAACAAGTCAAAGATAAGAAAAATTTCTTAATCAAATTAAGATTAAATTTCCCGGATCTTCAGATAAACGATATTAAGAATAAACTAGAAAATAACAAATACTTTAGATTAAAAAAAAGAATTGATCAAATCGAAAAAGAAAAGTTTTGGGCTCTTGGGGAGAAAGCAATTAAATTTGAACCATTTCAAGCCAGGATGTACACCCATGGAAATTTATTAAGTCATATTATTGGCCAAGTCGATTATGACAATTATGGTATTTCAGGTATTGAAAAATTTTTTGATAAAGAATTAAAAAATAAAAATTTAATAGACCAACCATTAAAATTAACTCTTGATATCAACATTCAACACATAATTAATCAAGAATTAAATAACTCTATAAAAACTTTCAATGCTTCTGGCGGTGGAGCTTTATTAATGGATGTAAATAATGGTGAAATAATATCTTTAGTTTCATTGCCAAATTTTAATATAAATCAAAGAAGAACAATTAGAGATAAAAAATTTATAAATAAAATCACCAAAGGAGTATATGAACTTGGATCAATTTTTAAAACCTTTACAGTAGCTCTAGCACTTGAGCATAAACTAGTTGATACAAAGACAATTATTGAGGATATACCAAGAAAAATTAAATGTTCTATCCATGAAATAACTGACATGAAAGATCATCCAAAAAATTTGTCAGTTGAAGAAATTTTAATTAGATCCTCAAATGTGGGTTCAGTAATTTTAGCAAAAAAAGTGGGAAAAAATAATTATAAAGAATTTATTAACAAAACTAAACTCACAAATAGCCCGAAAATAGAACTAGAAGAGGTGGGGGTTCCACATCAAATAAAATGGAACAGATGTAAATTAGAAACAGTTGCATTCGGTCACGGGATTACGACTACACCTTTACAAGCTACAGCTCTTTATGCAGCCTTAACTAATGGTGGAAAATTGATTGTACCAAGCCTAATTAAAAATAGAAAAATTGATCAATCAAAAACAATAGTTTCTAGTGACACAAGTAAAAAACTAAGAAATATTTTAAGAAAAGTTGTTAGTAGCGATAACGGAACAGCAATTTTGGCTGATAAGAATGGTTATTACGTAGGTGGCAAAACTGGTACCGCTGAAAGTTATGGAGATAAAAAAGATAGGATCAATACTTTTATCTCTGTTTTTCCCTCCCACAAACCTAATTATTCTCTATTTATCATGCTAGAAAATCCTAAAATTAATAAAGATTTAATTTATAATTATCGAGGTATTAAAACTAAAGCGCCATATAACACGTCTGGTTGGAATTCCGTTTATGTTGCAGGCAAAATAATAGAAAAAATTGGGCCAATTTTAGCCATAAATAACAAGGATTTTATAGACCAGTATGTTGTTGAAAAATCTAATTAAAAATATTTCTAGAGACAAAAAAAATATTATTATTTCCGGGATTGCGACCAATAGCAAAAACGTAAAGAAAAATTTCATTTTTTTTGCTATTAGAGGTAGCAAAGTCAGTGGTGAAAAATTTATAAATGAGGCAATTACTAAAGGCGCTTCTGTTATTATTTGTTCTAATAATTGTAAGATAAAAGATAAAAATATTCTAATAATAAAAACAAAAAAGATAAGATATTTATTAAGTGAGATCGCTTCAAAATTTTATACATCAAAGCCCAATAATATTATCGCAGTAACTGGCACTAATGGAAAGACATCGGTTGCCGATATATTTTATCAAATTTTAAGAATTAATAATATTCCCGCTGCAACAATTGGAACTCTTGGCATTAAATATAATGATAAAATTATTAAAACAAATCTTACATCTCCTGACACAATCACACTTCACAAAAGTTTACAATTTTTAAAAAAGAAAAAAATTAATAATGTAATAATAGAGTCTTCAAGTCATGGATTACATCAAAAAAGATTACATCATATTAAATTTAAAGGAGCAATTTTTACAAATTTTAGTCAAGATCACTTAGATTACCATAAAACTATGAAATCATATCTAAAAGCAAAACTATTATTATTCAAAGAAATTTTAGGTAAAAAATCCACAATTATTACGGACAAACAAATTAAACCCTTCTTTATCCTAAAAAGAATTGCTCGAAAAAAAAATTTTAAACTTTTGGAAATCGATAGAGAATTTGAAAAAATTCAAGATTTTTCATCAAATTTTACAAGTGACTTCAAAATTAAAAATTTAGCAATGGCAATTAAAGCTGCAAAATTATGTAATTTAAACGAGAAATTAATTTACAAAGCAATCAAAAAAATTAAAGATGTAAATGGTAGGCTTGAACTTGTAAGAAGTTATCCAAATGAAACTAAAGTTTTTGTTGATTTTGCTCATACACCTGATGCATTACTTAAAACACTCAACCATTTAAAAAATAATTATGGAAACAAAATTACTTTAGTATTTGGATGTGGAGGCGAAAGAGATGAAAAAAAAAGACCCATGATGGCAAATATAGCGAACGCTATTTGTAAGAAAATTTATGTGACAGATGATAATCCGAGAAATGAAAATCCTATAAAAATAAGAAATGAACTTTTAAAATATATTTCTAAAAATAAAGTTTTTAATATAGGCAGTAGAAAATTGGCAATAAAAACAGCAATCCAAAATGCCGACCCCCAAGAGATAATATTAATTGCTGGAAAAGGGCATGAAGAGCAGCAAATCTACAAAGATAAAATTTTAAATATTTCGGATAAACAAATTGTAAAAATGATCAATATTAAATTCAAAATTTCAAATAAAAAACAAAAAAATTATCTTCAAAATAAATTAATTCTAGGAAATATTTTAAAAAAAACAAAATCAATAAATTTTAGCGGGCTATCTATTGATACAAGAACATTAAAAAAAAATAATTTATTTTTAGCCATTAAAGGGAAAAAAAATAACGGTAACAATTTTATCAAGGATGCTTTAAGAAGAGGGGCATCTTATATAATTACATCTTCTAGAATTAAAAAAAAAAATAAAAAGATAATTAAAGTTAAGGATACTTTTAAATTTTTAAATAATTTTGCTGAATTAAAACGTGAAAATACTTTAGCTAAAATAATAGCTATTACAGGTAGTGCCGGTAAGACATCATTAAAAAATTTACTTGGAAATTTGTTGCAAAATTTTGGAAAAACTTACTTTTCCCCAAAGTCTTTCAATAATCATTATGGCGTTCCATTAAGCTTATCTAATCTTAGTTATGATGATAAATATGGGATTTTTGAGGTTGGTATGAGTAAAGCCGGAGAAATTAAAAAACTCACCAAACTAATTAAACCACATGTCGGTATAATTACTAATATCGGTGAAGCCCATTTAGAGAATTTTCGCAATATTCAAGGAATAGCTAAAGCTAAATCAGAAATGATAGAAAACATTAAAGCTGGAGGGACGATCATTTTAAATAGAGATGACAAATTTTTTCATTACCTGTTCCGAAGGGCAAAATCATTTAAATTAAAAACTTTTACTTATGGCAAACACAAAAACTCTGACGTTCAACTTAAAAAAGTTTTAAAAAAAAGAAACTATTTTAAAATTTATATAAATATAAATAATCAGACAATAAATTTTGAAATAAAAGATTTAAATAGTTATAATGTTCTTGCCACAATAGCACTCTTAAAAGTTCAGAAAGTTGATATAACTAGAATTAGAAAAAAGATTAAGAAATTAGAAGCTTCTGAAGGAAGAGGAAAAAAATATACTATTAACAGATATAAGAAAAAATTTAAATTAATCGATGAGAGTTATAATGCCAATCCATTGTCAGTAAAAAATGCTATCAACAAGCTTAACTTAATTAAAAAAGAAAAATTTAAGAAATATTTAATTCTTGGCGATATGCTTGAATTGGGTCCTAAGTCTAAAAAGTATCATGAGGAATTATCTAAAGTTATTAACAATTCTGATATTGATAAAGTATTCATTAAAGGAAATAAAACAATTTTCACTTATAAACATCTTAATAAAGATAAAAGAGGAAATATCTTACAAAATAATGAAGATATAGATTTAAGTTTAGGCAAAATGATATCGAATAATGACTACTTAATGATAAAAGGATCAAACGCAACAGGGCTCAATAATTTTAGTAAAAAAATGATAAAGGGAATATAAGTGTTATTTAATTTATTAACATCTTTAATAGATCAGTACTCATTTTTAAATGTATTTAAATACCTTACTTTTAGAACAGGTCTATCGGTTGTAACTTCATTAATCGTAGTATTCATAATAGGAGGACCATTAATAAAATTATTTTCAGAAAAAATGATAGCTGGACCTATACGGCAAGACGGACCAATAGACCATATTATAAAAAAATCTGGCACACCTACAATGGGAGGAGTAATTATAATTATAGGAATTATTTCTAGTACGCTTCTATGGTCTGATTTAAAAAATGTCTATGTTTGGACTCTAATATTTGTTTCTCTTTCTTTAGGTGCTCTAGGTTTATTGGATGATATATTAAAAATTAAATTAAAAAATTCAAGAGGACTCAAATCAAGTTACAAACTTTTTGGTCAAATTATAATTAGTGCTATAACGTTAACAATTTTAGTCAAGTATTCTAACCACGAATATTTGTATAATCTTTATTTTCCCTTTTTTAAAAATTTGATATGGCATATGGGTTTATTCTTTTTGCCATTTGGTATATTTGTAATTATCGGCGCATCAAATGCAGTCAATCTAACAGATGGTTTAGATGGGTTAGCAACTGTTCCAGTGATGCTTGTTGCTTTATCTTTTACACTTATTTCTTATGTCGTTGGGAATACAATTTTTTCTGAGTATTTACAGATCCAATACATTCCTGATGTTGGAGAATTATCAATTTTTTGTGGTTCAGTTGTAGGAGCTTGTTTAGGTTTTCTTTGGTATAACGCTCCCCCAGCAAAAATTTTTATGGGTGACACTGGTTCTCTATCTTTAGGAGGCTCATTAGCAGCTATTGCGATTATAGTAAAACATGAGATAGTTTTAGCAATTGTTGGCGGGTTATTTGTTTTGGAAACTATTTCAGTGATCATCCAGGTAGCGTCATTTAAATTAACGGGTAAAAGAATTTTTAAAATGGCGCCAATTCATCATCATTTTGAAAAAAAAGGGTGGGCGGAACCAACAATTGTAATTCGATTTTGGATAGTTGCTATTATCTTAGCATTGGTTGGGCTAGCAACATTAAAATTAAGGTAAAGAAAGAATGCCCAAAACTCCAAAACTCAAAGAACTATCGTTCCTTGTTTACGGTTTAGGTTTGTCAGGGTGTTCAGTAGTAAAGTTTTTTAAAAAAAATAAAATTAATAATTTTGAAGTTTGGGATGATAAGAATAAAAATATATTCAAAAAGTATAGGTCACAAAATTTAAAAAGAACTTTGAATAAAGTTGATTTTATTGTTTTATCTCCTGGTATCAGCCTAAAAGCTAATTTACAACTAAAAAAATTTAAGAAAAAAATAATAACTGATATTGATTTATTTTTCTTAACAAATAATAAATTTAAAAGTATCGTTGTTACAGGCACTAATGGTAAATCAACCACATGCAAATTATTAGCACATCTTCTTAAAAAGAATAAATTTAAATTTTTGCTTGGAGGAAACATTGGAGTTCCAATTTTAGAATTAAAAAATTTGAAAAATAGTTATGTAATTATAGAAGTTTCATCATTTCAACTTTCGCACTCAAAATTTATTCGCCCGGATTACGCTTTTTTTCTTAATTTTACAAATGATCATTTGGATTGGCATGGAAATAGATCTGACTATTTGAAATCAAAATTAAAAATTTTTCAATTTCAATCAAAAAAACAATACGCAATCGTAAATAATAAATTAAAAAAAACTTTTTTAAGAAAAAAATTTTTAAGTAAATTAATAATTCCAAAAATAAATGATTACAAGAAAATGAAAACTAAAATTAAAAATAATTATTTAACTCTGAATTTAAACGATGAAAATATGAGTTTTGTTTATTCTTTTTCAAAGTTGATAAAAATAAAAGAAAAATCTTTAATAGATTCAATGCGATCGTTCACAGGTTTACCACATAGATTTGAATTTTTTTTAAGAAAAAATTCAATTTCGTTTATTAATGATTCTAAGGCAACCTCATTTGAAGCCACTCAATTTGCGCTATCAAGTTTAAAAAATATTTATTGGATCCTCGGAGGTTTTCCTAAAAAAGGTGATAAAATAAAAATTTCAAAATATAAAAAAAATATTATTAAATGTTATTTAATCGGCAAAAATATTAATTTTTTTAAAAATCAAATTAAAGGAAAACTTCCGTTCTTAATAACAAAAAATTTGAAAAATTCAATTTTACAGATCTTAAAAGATATTAAATTTAATAAGAAGTTTGATAAATCAATTTTATTAAGTCCTGCAGCGGCATCCTATGATCAATTTATAAATTTTGAAAAAAGAGGAGATGAATTTAAGAAATTAAGTAAAAAATATGCTAAAAAATTCATTTAAATTTTTATTCACAAATTATTGGAGGAGCATAGATAAAAAAATTTTACTATGTTTTATTTTATTATTTTTTTTAGGTTTATTTTTTTCATTTTCCTCAACATCTTTCCTGGCCGGAGAGAGACTAGATAAAGATTATTATTTCTTTTTCACCAAACATCTAATTTTTACTTTTTTGGCTTTAACAATTATGATTACAATTTCATTAATAAAAACTGATTTTCTCATAAGAATTGTAGCTCCCTTATTTGCTGTTTCATTCATTTTGTTGGCATTGGTTCCAATAATTGGAGTAGAAGTAAAAGGTGCTAAACGTTGGATTGATCTTCATTTTTTTAGATTACAACCAATTGAAATATTAAAACCTTTTTTCATTTTAATGACAGTAAAAATTTTAACATTAAAAGAATTTAAATACTCTCGAATTAAATATATTTTAAGTTTTATTCTTTTAATTTCAGTTATCGTCTTACTTATTGATCAACCAGATTTGGGACAATCAATATTGTTGATAGGCAGTTGGATTGCGACTGTATTTATTTCGGGTGTGAGTTTGATTTATATATTTATTTTTTTTACAATTTTTTTAATATCGTTGAGTTCATTATTATATTTTCTTCCAGAGAAATTTGGATATATTATTAATCGTTTGATAACATTTTTTGATCCAAATCAGGGAGACAAATTTCAATCTTCATCTGCTCTAGATGCTATAAAATTAGGAGGGTTAACTGGTCAAGGAATGGGTGAAGGAATATTGAAAGAAAGTGTTCCTGAAGCGCACACAGATTATGTAATAGCAGTCATTTCTGAGGAGTACGGTTCTATAACTTCAATATTAATATTAGTTATTTTTTTGTATATTTCTTTTAGAATAATTAAAAATTGTTTCAATCAAGATGATCAATTTTTAAAGATTTCTTTAAGTGGATTAGCAACATTATTAATTTTTCAAGCTTTTATTCATGCAGGAGTAAATACAAATTTATTACCAACAACGGGTATGACTTTACCTTTTTTAAGCTACGGTGGGTCGTCAATAATAGGAAGTGCAATTTTAGCAGGCTTAGTTTTAAACTACACCAAGAACAAAACATATTTATATGACTAAAAAAAATATATTAATAGCATCAGGTGGAACTGGAGGTCATGTATTTCCAGCATATAGTTTGGCAAATTTTTTTTCAAACCAAAGTTATAATGTAAAATTAATTACTGATAAAAGAGGATATGAGTATCTAAAAAATCATAAAAATTTAAATTTGATAAAGATGCCCTCATCTCCTTTGCTCAAAAAAAATATCTTTAAATTGATATATTCAATTCTAACTATTATTTTTTCGATTATAATTTCTTTACTATTTTTGTTATTTAATAGACCCTCAATAGTTTTTGGCATGGGAGGTTATTCTTCTTTTCCAATTTGTATTGCAGCTACAATTTTAAGAATAAAATTTGTAATTTACGAGAATAATTTAATAATTGGTAAGGCCAATAAATACTTAATTCCTTTCACTGAAAAAATACTTGTTTCTTACGAAGATTTAGAAGGAATTCCAAATAAGTATAATCATAAAGTTACTAAAATTGGAAATATTGTTAGAAAAGAAATAATCAATTCTAGAATTGTAAATTTAGAGAGCAATAAATTTAATGAAATTAATTTATTGATATTAGGGGGAAGTCAAGCTGCTAGAAAATTTGGTGAAATATTACCAACTATAATTGAGAAATTGAGTAATTCAAATATTCCGATTAAAGTTTACCAGCAATGTCAAAAAGAACAGAGTGAAAAATTGTCAAAATTTTATACAAAAGCTAAAATAAATCATGAAATATTTAATTTTTCTGAAAAAATTATTGATTATTATTTAAAAGCAAATCTTGTTATCACTCGATCAGGAGCCTCTGTTTTAGGAGAACTAGTTAACTTAAAAATTCCTTTCATTTCAATACCTCTGCCAACATCAGCAGATAATCACCAGCAAAAAAACGCGGAATTTTACCTGAAAAGAGGATATGGGTATTTGGTAGAGGAGAAAGACGTAAAAGATAAATTGTATGGTCTTATAAGGTCTTTTTTTGAAGATAAAACATTGATAAAAAATATTATAAATAATCAAAAACAACATTCTGACAAAAATATTTTTAAAAGTTTAGATGATCTAATTAAGGAGATTTTAGATGAGAAAAATTAATTTTGGCCAAAAAGATATTATACATTTTGTTGGTATTGGTGGCATTGGAATGAGTGGATTGGCTCAAATTATGAAGAATATGGGATTTAGAATTCAAGGGAGCGATCAAAACAAAAATAAAAATACAGTTAGTTGCTTTAAATCTGGAATAAAAATATTTATTGGTCACTCTTCGACTAATATAAAAAAAGCGACAATATTAGTAAAATCTACTGCTATTAAAAAAAATAACATAGAACTTAAGTATGCTAAAAAAAATAAAATACCAATCCACACTAGAGCAGAGGTTTTAGCTGATGTTGTTTCGCTAAAAAAAAATATAATAGTTACGGGCTCACATGGAAAAACTACAACAACATCATTAGTTGCAAAAATTTTATCAGATCAAAAATTAGATCCAACAATTATCAACGGTGGAGTAATCAATTCTTTTAAAAGCAATGCAAAGCTCGGTAGAGGTGAATGGGCAATATTGGAAGCAGATGAGTCAGATGGAAGTTTTTTAAAATTACCTATTAATTATTCAGTAGTAACTAATATTGATTTTGAACATTTAGATTATTATAAAAATTACAAAAATTTAGAAAATTCATTTTTAGAGTTTATAAACAAAACTCCGCCCACAGGTAAAGCAATAATTTGCACAGACTGTAAAAATATAAGAAAAATTTTAAACAAAATTAAAAATAAGAATATTTTAACTTATGGTGAAAATAAAAAAGCGGAGTACCGAGTAAAAAAGATAAAATACAATATTGAAAATACCTCTTTTGATTTAACTTACAAAGATAAAGAAAAGAAAATAAAAAATATTAAAAATATTACTGTAAAATTATTAGGTAAGCATAATGTGCTCAACGCAACTGCTGCCTTTATAGTCTGCCTCAATCTTGGAGCAGATTTAAATAAAGCCAAGAAATCTCTTAAAAATTTTTCTGGAGTCCAAAGAAGGATGACTAAAGTTTTTTCAAAAAATAAAAATGACTTTTACGACGATTATGCTCACCACCCAACTGAGATAAGTTCAATATTAGAGGGAATTCAGAATGTTAATCCAGAGAGAAAAATTATAAGTGTATTCGAACCGCATAGATATTCTAGAGTTTTATCTTTAAAAAATGAATTTTCTAAATGTTTTTCTAAATCAAATTTAGTCCTAATGTGTCCGATATACGCTGCAGGTGAAAGAAAGAATTTAAAATATAATTCAATAAAGTTTGCAGAATTAATTTCTAAAAATTCCAATACGCAAGTAATTTTAATAAAAAATGAAAATGAGTTAAGTAAATATTTTAAAAAAAATTTAATTAGCAATGAAATTATAATTGGAATGGGAGCAGGGATAATTTCTAAATGGATGACAGGACTTAGGTATTCTATATGAAATTGAAAGAAGATCTTTTAAAAAAATTTGGTACTGATTTTACTTCATCTGTTAACTTATCTAATTACAGTTGGTTTAACCTTGGAGGAAATGCTGAATATTTTTATAAAGCGCAGGATAAAGATCAACTAAAAGAGTTTTTAAAAGAAGCAAAAAAACAAAATTTAAAGATAACTATTTTAGGCGCTGGTTCTAACACACTATTTAGAGACAAAGGTGTGAAAGGAGCAGTTATTAAGCTAGGTCAAAATTTTTCTTTTATAAAAGTAATTGATAAAGATATTTTAGAGGTAGGGGCCGCAACACTTGATAGAAAAGTATCAAACTTTGCCAAAGATAATAATTTAGCAAATTTAGAATTTTTATCTTGTATACCAGGATCAATCGGTGGCGCTATAATAATGAATAGTGGTTGTTATGATAATGAAATATCTAAAGTTTTTATATCTTTAATTGCTATAGATAAAAAAAAATTAACTGAAATTGAAATAAAAAAAGACGACATTAAGTTTTTATATAGGGGGACTAATTTACCAGACGATCTAATAATTATTTCGGCAAAATTTAGAGGAAAAATCAGCAATAAAGATGAAATTGAAAAAAAACAAGCAAATCTTGTTGCTAGAAAAAAAACTTCTCAACCAAGTCAAATTAAAACATGTGGAAGCACTTTTAAAAATATAAGTAAAGATAAAAAAGCTTGGATGCTTATAAAAAAAGCTGGTTGTGAGCATTTCAAAGAAGGTGATGCAATGATCTCTCAAAAACATTGTAACTTTTTTGTTAATAATGGTAACGCTAAATCTTTGGATATTGAAAATTTAATTAATAAAGTGAAAAAAGAAGTTTACGAAAAAACTGGAGTAAATCTTGAACTAGAGATTAAAATAATCGGTGATCAATAAAAAATTTAAAAATGTTTTAGTTGTACTTGGAGGCACATCAGGAGAGAGAGCAGTTAGCTTAGAGAGCGGCAAAGCTTGCATTAAAGCTTTAAAAAGAAAAGGCTATAAAGTGTCAACTTTTGATCCCAAAAAAAAAAATTTTAATTTAATCAATAAAAAAAATATAGACGTAATTTTTAACGCTTTACATGGAAGAGATGGAGAGGATGGAGTGGCACAAAGTTATTTTGAGTATTTAAAGATACCTTACACTCATTCTGGGGTAATCAGCTCATATAACGCTATGAATAAAGTTAATTCTAAAATGTTATTTTTAAAGAATAAAATAAAAACTCCAAAGTTTGTTGCAATAAGCAGATCTGAATTTAATAAAAATACAATAAAAAAAATTATAAATAAGAAAAAAATTAAGTTTCCAATCGTTTCTAAACCTATAAATGAAGGGTCTAGTTTAGGTGTAGAGGTTTGTAAAAATAAAGAAAAATTATTTAAATCTATAAAAAATTCCTTCAAGAAATATGATGAATTAATATTAGAGGAATATATTGGAGGTCAAGAAATTCAAGTCGCTGTAATTAATGGAACTCCCTTAGGAGCAATAGAGCTTATACCAAAAAGATTATTTTACGATTATAAAGCAAAGTATACAAAAAAAGCAAAAACTAAACATCTAATGCCTGCCAGGTTATCTAAAAAAAAATATAATGATGTTCTATTGATATCCAAAAAAACTCATAAAGTTTTACAGTGCAGAGGAGTAACAAGATCAGATTTTAAATTTTTTAATAATAGTTTTTATTTGTTAGAAATTAATACGCAGCCTGGTATGACAAGCCTATCTTTAGTTCCTGAAATTGCTAACTATGCGGGTATATCATTTGAAAATTTAGTTGAGAAAATTCTATTAGATGCAAGTATCAATAGATGAAAAAACGAGCTGTAATTGGATTTGTATTACTTCTTTTATTGACAACTATAATATCTGAGCAAAAAATAGTAATTTCAAAATTTGATTTAAAAGAAATAGAGATAGAAAATAACTTTTTAATTAATCAAGAAGACATTAAAAAATTATTAGCTCCGATTTATGGAAAAAATCTATTTTTCATTACAAATTCAGAGATAGAGAGAGTATTAATGCAAAATACTTTAATTAACGGTTTTAATTTAAAAAAGAAATATCCAGATAGGTTAAGAATAGAAATATTTGAAAAAAAACCTATTGCAATTCTTGTAGATAAAAAGAAAAAATTTTACATAAGTAAGAAAATTGATTTAATTGAATTCGAAAATATAAAAAATTTCCAAAATCTTCCTTTAGTTTTTGGGAATAAAAAAGAATTTAAAATTTTTTACAATAATTTAAAAAAAGCAAATTTCCCTTTTTTTATTATAAAAAAATATACTTTATATGAGTCAAAAAGATGGGATATAGAGACAATTGACAAACAAGTTATAAAGCTACCCTCAAAAAATTATATTAAAAGTCTAAAT
>MDTB01154563.1_pt1 | contig 15311 bp, 17 predicted proteins | sample 811161 | NCBI WGS metagenome assembly MDTB01 (sample SAMN05326650, study PRJNA326480) | marine metagenome | isolation source: seawater | place: Mediterranean Sea | collected 2009 | reverse complement strand
TCTACTGATAGTTTTGCAAATTATTGGGTTCACAATGGTTTTGTGACAATCAATAAAGAAAAAATGTCTAAATCTTTAGGCAATATCATTACAATTTCTGATGCAGTAAAAAAATATTCTGGACAAGTCGTAAGATTAGCTTTGTTGAGCGCTCACTATAGTCAACCACTCGATTGGAATGATGAGTTACTAGAAAACCAAAAAAATACAATTGAAAAATGGTACAGTCTTTATGAAAAAACAAATCAAGAGAATATTCTAGACATCTCTGAAACTTTACTTGACGATTTAAACACACCAGGTTTTATTGCTAGAATACATGAATTATATAATAGCGCTAATAATGGTGAGAAAAAAAGCAAATCGTTATTTAATAATGCTTGTAGACTGATAGGTTTATTTAATATCAGCAAAGATAAATGGGAAAATTTTAAAAAATCAAACATCCAAATTTCAGAAGAATATATTTTAAAGAAAATTGCTGAGAGAGCTAAAGCAAAAAAAGATGGAGATTTTAAGCTTGCAGATAAAATAAGAAATGAATTACTCAACGAAGGAATTTTAATTGAAGACAAAAAAGACAAAACAGAATGGAAATATAAATGAGTAAAGATAAATTATATATCTTCGACACAACTCTTAGGGACGGGGCACAAACAGAGGGTGTAGATTTTTCGGTAAGCGACAAGAATAAAATTGCAAAAATTTTATCTAAAATTGGAGTCGACTATGTAGAAGGTGGATGGCCTGGAGCTAATCCTGTAGACACTGAATTTTTCGATAATTCTCCTGATCTTGGCAGTACAAAATTTACCGCTTTTGGAATGACCAAGAAAAATGGAATAAGTGCTGATAACGATCCTAATTTGTCACCTTTAGTAAATGCTAATTGCAAAACGGTTTGTGTAGTGGGAAAAACATGGGACTTTCAAGTAAAAATAGCTTTGGGAATTAAAAACGATGAAAACCTTAAAAACATCAAAGAGACCGCAAGGCATTTTATAAAAAATAAAAAAGAATTTTTATTTGATGCAGAGCATTTTTTTGATGGTTATAAAAATAACCCAAACTATGCATTAGATTGTTTAAAACAAGCATATGATGAAGGAGCGAGATGGTTGGTGCTTTGTGATACTAATGGAGGAACTTTACCAAATGAAGTGGGAGACATAGTTGACGCAGTTTCAAAAGTTATTCCAGGTAAAAATCTAGGTATCCACGCACACAATGATACAGAGAATGCTGTAAGCAATTCTTTAGCAGCAGTTCTAGCTGGCGCAAGACAAATTCAAGGAACTATTAATGGATTAGGGGAAAGATGTGGTAATGCAAATTTAATGTCAATAATTCCTACTTTATTTTTGAAAAAAACTTTTAACGAAAAATATGAACTTAATATAAAAAAAGAAAAACTTTCATCTTTAACAGAATGTTCAAGATTTTTAGATGAAGTTCTTAATAGAAAACCAAACAAAAATATGGCTTATGTCGGAGCTTCAGCTTTTTCACATAAAGGCGGACTACATGTTTCAGCTGTTAAAAAAGATCCTAAAACTTATGAACATGTAGATCCTAAATTAGTAGGTAATCATAGAAATATAATTGTCTCACATCAGGCAGGTAGATCAAACATTTTATCAAGGCTTGAGAATTACGGAGTAAAAATAGATTCAAAAGATCCTAATGTACAAAAAATCTTAGACGAAGTGAAAGGAAGAGAATTTAGCGGATACTCTTATGATGGCGCTGATGCTTCATTTGAATTACTTGCTAACAAGCTTCTTGGTAAATTACCAGAGTATCTTAAAGTCAAAAATTATAACGTAAATGTTCAAAAATCTGATTCAATCAAAACTACTGCAGACGTAACTTTCTTGATTGACGGCAAGGAGATTAAATGCTCAGGCTCAGGAAATGGTCCTGTAAATGCTTTAGATAATGCAATTAGATCTAATTTTAAAAGAGTTGAAAAATATTATAAATATTTTTCAGACCTAAAGCTTTTAGATTACAAGGTGAGAATATTAAATACTGGAACAGGTGCAACTACCCGTGTTTTAATTGAAAGTACAGACAAAACTGGAAAAAGCTGGTTTACAATTGGAGTATCGCAAAACATAATAGAAGCATCTTTCAAGGCTTTAATTGATAGTTTGGAATATAAACTTTTCAAAGAAAAGGCACCAGCTAATATAAATGAAAAATAATTTTGGTTTTGTGCTCATAAAGCCTCAACTTGGTCAAAACATAGGATCTTGTGCAAGAGTTTTAAAAAATTTTGGTTTTTCAAAATTAAGCATAGTGAACCCTAGAGATGGATGGCCAAATTATAAAGCACGTATGACATCTGTTGGTGCATACGATATGTTGCAAAAAGTTAAAGTTTACAAAAACACCTTAGATTCAATAAAAAATTTTGATTTAGTATTTTCTACAACTGCAAGAAAAAGAAACATTAACAAAAAACATATTTCTATATCCAGTTTTATTAAATCAATAAAAAAAAATAAAAGACTGAAGATTGGAATAATGTTTGGCCCTGAAGCTTCAGGTTTGTCAAATGAAGATTTGTCTTATTCAAATTCTATAATTCAGATACCTACATCAAAAAAATTTAGCTCTATGAATCTTTCTCATTCAATGACAGTAATTTGTTATGAAATATTTAAATCAATGTATTCAAATAGATTTAAAAAAGAGAAAAAAATTCTTAAATTTTCTTCAAAAAAATCTGTTGCTAAACTCTTAAAACATTTAACCAACCTTTTGGAAGAAAAAAAATTTTTTCTTCCAAAAGAGAAAAAAGAGGCCATGTTATTAAACATAAATAATTTATTTTATAGATTTGAATTAAGTGACAAAGAAGTGAGGGTTTTAGCTAGTATTATAAGCAGCTTAAGCAAAAAAAACAGAAAGCATAATTGACAATCCCCCTACAAAGATTATAAACACTGTTCAACAAATATGACAAAAAGACTTAAGTCAAAACACAAAGTTGATAGAAGATTAAAAGTTAATTTATGGGGCAGACCCAAAAGTCCATTTAATACCAGAGCCTATCCACCAGGTCAGCATGGGCAAGCACGAAAAGGAAAACCCACTGATTATGGAATACAGCTAAACGCAAAACAAAAACTAAAGTCATATTATGGAAACATAAACGAAAGACAGTTTCGTAATATATATAGAAAAGCTCTTTCTAAAAGAGGAGACACTACTGAGAACCTAATTGCACTTTTAGAAAGTAGGTTAGATACAGTAGTATATAGAGGAAAGTTTGCGCCAACAGTTTTTTCAGCTAGACAGCTAATTAATCATGGACACATAAAAGTTAATAAAAAGAAAGTTAATATTTCAAGTTATTTAGTTAAAGAGTCCGATATTATTGAGATCAAAGAAAAATCAAAAAAATTAAATATTATTGAAGGGTCTCTTTCAAACAAAGAAAGAGATGTTCCAGAATATATTCAAGTAGATGGAAAAAATAAATCTGTAAAACTTGTTAGAATTCCAAAATTTTCCGAAGTTCCTTATCCCGTTATTATGGAGCCTAGTTTAGTAATCGAATATTATTCTAGATAATTTTAAATTAAAGATTTTTGTTGAAGAATTTTTTTAAGATCGCCTTTCTCAAACATTTCTTTGACAATATCACATCCACCAATAAACTCTCCTTTTATGTAGAGCTGCGGAATTGTTGGCCAGTCACTGTAATCTTTAATTCCTTGTCTTAAGTTTTGATTCTCCAAAACATTAATACCTTTAAATTTAACATTGAGGTGTTTCAGAACATTTGAGACCGCCATTGAAAAACCACATTGAGGAGAATCAGGGCTGCCTTTCATGAAAAGACAGACGTCATTTTTTTCTATTATGTTTTTAATTTCATCTTTTATATTCATAGTCTATTTCTCTTCAGTTGTAATTGACAAAGCATGTAGTTCATTTCCCATTTTTCCTTTTAAAGATTTATAAACCAATTTATGCTGCTCAATCTTAGATTTTCCACTAAATATTTTAGAAGATATTTTTGCAGAGTAATGATTCTGATCTCCCATGAGATCTTTGATCTCTATAGTGGCATCAGGAATAGAATCTTTTATTAAGCTTTCGATCTCTTTCTCTGATAAAGACATTAGTAATTATAATACCATTTATTATTAATATTAAACAGATCTTTAATATTTATTTTTAACTCTCCAGGCAGTTCAAAATTATCTTTTTGTGTAATTCCTACGATTTCTCGAAAAATATTGTTGTTTTTAAACAATTTCTCAATTTTCTGTAAATTATTTTTTTCTACTTCTATCAAGTATCTACCTTGGTCTTCTCCATAAAAATATTTAAATAGATTGTTTGGTCTTTTAGGTTTTTCTATCTTTATACCGTAATTTGAACCTATACACATTTCAGCCAACGCAACTATTAGACCCCCAGAAGAAATGTCATGTACTGATTTAACAAGATTACTTTTGATGAGCTGCAAAACAAACTCTCCATTATTTTTTTCATTCAAAAGATTAACCTCTGGAGGTGGCCCTTCATTTATAGAGTAAATCTCTTCAAAAAAAGTACTTTGATCTAAATGTCCAAAAGTTTTTCCTACTAGCAAGATTAGATTTCCTTCTTCTTTTAGAATATGATTTATTTTTTTGTTTGGTTGCATAATTAAACCGACACCACCAATAACTGGAGTAGGGTATATATTCTTTCTATTTGTTCCATTATAAAAAGAAACATTTCCAGAGACTACAGGGTAGTTTAAATACTCACATGCTTCTTTAATTCCCAAAATAGATTCTGCAAATTCTCCCATAATTTCAGGATTTTCAGGATTTCCAAAATTTAAACAATTTGTAATAGCAATAGGTTTTGCACCCACTGAAATTAAATTTCTCCAACTTTCACAAACAATCTGTTTTCCACCTGTTTCTGGATGAGATTTAGAATAGTTAGCTGAAGAATCGACTGTTACAGCTATGGCCTTATCCTTGTTATGTATTTTAACTACTGCTGAATCAGCACCTGATCTTTGCATTGTGTCACACATAACCATCTGGTCATATTGTTCTGTTATCCAGCTTTTATTTGACTGATTAGAAGAAGAAATAATTCTTAGAAAACTATCTTCAAATTTAATTTTTTTTAAATTTTTAATATCTGTTTTTTTCTCAGACAGTTTAATTTTATTCCATTTTCTTTCATACTGTGGAGCTTTTGAGGACAGAGCTTCGATAGGTATATCGGCCACTACTTCTTGCTTATAATTAAGCGTGAGTTTTTTTGTATCAGTTGTTTTTCCAATAACTACAAAATCTAAATCCCATTTATCAAAAATTTTCTTTGCAAAATTTTCTTTATTTTTTTCAAGAATAATAAGCATTCTTTCTTGGCTTTCCGAAAGCATCATTTCATAAGGATTCATTCCTTCTTCCCTACAAGGAATTTTGTCTAAATTTATATTTATACCTAGGTCACCTTTAAAGGCCATTTCTACACTAGAAGAAGTCAGTCCTGCAGCACCCATATCTTGAATAGAAATTATTGAATCATCTTTCATTAATTCAAGACAAGCTTCCATTAATAATTTTTCCGTAAAAGGGTCTCCAACTTGGACTGTTGGTTTTTTCTCTTCAGAATTTTCATCGAACTCTGCTGAAGCCATTGAAGCTCCGTGAATACCATCTCGACCTGTTTTTGAACCCACGTATACAACAGATTTTCCTACACCTTTTGCTTTTGAGTAAAAAATTTTATCCTTTTTTACATGCCCTACTGCCATAGCATTAACCAATATGTTTTCATTATAAGTGCTATTAAACTTTGTTTCTCCAGCAACCGTTGGTACTCCTATACAGTTACCATATCCTCCAATTCCAGAGACAACACCATGCAAAAGATTTCTAGTCTTTTTATTGTTAGGTGAACCAAAATGAATTGAATTTAATAAAGCTATAGGTCTTGCGCCCATAGTAAATACATCTCTTAAAATTCCACCCACACCTGTGGCTGCACCTTGATATGGTTCAATAAAAGAGGGATGATTATGACTTTCGATTTTAAAAACTATGGCGTCTCCATCTCCAATATCTATTACGCCAGCATTTTCCCCAGGCCCTTGAATTACATTTTTATTTTTTGTAGGGAGTTTTTTTAGATGAATTTTTGAAGATTTATATGAGCAGTGTTCATTCCACATTGCAGAAAAAATACCAAGCTCTAATAGGTTTGGTTCTCTTTTAAGCAATTCTTTAATTTTAGAATATTCTTCTATTTTCAAACCATGTTCTTCAACAACTTGATTGGTTATTTTCATTATTCAATTGAGCAAACTTGAAAAAAGATTAATACCATCATCGTTTGAAATTGATTTTTCAATCATACGTTCAGGATGAGGCATCATTCCTAAAATATTTTTATTTTCATTAAAAATTCCAGCAATATTATTTAGAGATCCGTTAGGATTTGAGCTTTCATTTATATTTCCTTTTTTATCACAATATTTAAAAGCAATTAGATTTTTATCTTCTAATTTTTTTAAGTATTCAGAATTAGTAAAATAATTTCCTTCGTTATGAGCAATATTCAATTTAATTATTTGTCCAGTCTTATACTTTTTACAAAACCTGTTATCGTTTTTAATAACTTTAATAAAGATATCTTTAGATAAAAATTTTAGATTTTTATTTCTTAATAGAGTACCTTTTAAGAGACCAGTTTCAATTAAGATTTGGAATCCATTACAAACACCCAATATCAAACATCCTTTATTAGCCGCTTTAATTACCTCATTGATAATGTTTGATTTTGCTGCAATAGCGCCTGATCTTAAATAATCTCCATAGGAAAAACCACCAGGAATTACAATCAAATCTGATTTAGGTAATTCAGAATCTTTATGCCACACCATTTTATTTTTAAATTGTAATTTTTCTAAAGCTACAGCAATATCTCTATCGCAATTAGATCCAGGAAATACAATAACAGACGAATTCATTATGAAAGTTTAGATATTTTAAAATCTTCTATAATTAAATTTACCAATAATTTTTTGCATATTTCATCAATTTTATTTTTTGCTTCATTTTCATCATTTTCATTTATTTCAATTTCAAAATACTTTCCTTGACGAAGTTCTTTAAGTGTTTTCATCCCCATATTCTGCAAGGTTTGTTGAACAACTTTTCCCTGAGGATCTAGCACATCTTTTTTCAAAGTGACTGTTACTGAGAATTTCAATTTATTTTTTTTTGAATTTTACTGATGTGGGTTTACCAAATTTAACTTCACTGACATTAGTTTCTTCAGGCATTATACCCAATCTTCTCGCAACCTCTTGATACGCTTGTATAATATTTCCTAAATCTTTTCTAAATCTATCTTTATCTAATTTACGTTCGCTTTTGATATCCCAAAGTCTACATGTGTCAGGACTAATTTCATCAGCAAGAACTATTTCTTGTTTATCTTTTTCCCAAACTTTTCCATATTCAAGCTTGAAATCTACCAGTTTAATACCAACACCCCTAAACATACCTTGAAGTAAATCATTTATTCTATGAGTGGTTTTGTCTATCAGTTCGATTTCTTCTTTTTTTGCCCAACCAAATGCATATATATGTTCTTTAGATATTACTGGATCTCCAAGATCATCATTTTTATAACAGTATTCTAATAAAGGTTTTTCAAAAACTGTTCCATCGGGAATTCCTAGTCTTTTTGACAGAGATCCAGTGGCTATATTTCTAACTATGAATTCTAGTGGAAAAATTTCTGCATGCTTAATTAATTGCTCTCTCATATTTAATCTTTTTACTAAGTGTGTTTTTATTCCACATTGATTTAGATTCATTAATATGTGTTCAGATATTCTGTTGTTAAGAACGCCTTTGCCTTCAACACTTGCCTTTTTTAAATTATTAAAAGCGGTAGCATCATCTTTAAAATGCTGAATGACCAAACCTTTTTCCTTAGTTTCGTAGATAATTTTTGCTTTACCTTCGTATAACTTTTTGCCTTTATTCATATGAAATTATTTTTTTAAACTTCTTTTGAAAATTATATTAATTTTTCTTGTGTGGTAACTAAAATTAAATAATTTTTTCAATTTATTAACAGGTATTTTTTTACTAATTTTGTTGTCATTTGATATGTTTTCATAGAATGAAGTTTTGTTATTCCAAGATTTCATAGCATTTTTTTGAACTAATTTATAAGCCTCTTCTCTTGTGAATCCCAAGGTTGTTAATTCTAACAAAACTCTTTGGGAAAAAAATAAGCCATTAGTTAAATTTAAATTTTTTGTCATATTTTTTGGATAAATATTTAAATTTTTTACAATTTCATTCAATCTATTTAAAGCAAAGTCTAGGGCAATAGTTGAGTCTGGACCAATATTTCTTTCAACACTAGAGTGAGAAATATCTCTTTCATGCCAAAGAGATACATTTTCTAAAGCAGGTATAACACTAGATCTTATTAATCTTGCTAACCCTGTTAAATTTTCACTCAAAATTGGATTCTTTTTGTGAGGCATGGCTGAAGAACCCTTTTGTTTTTTTCCAAAGAATTCTTCAACTTCAGAAACTTCTGTTCTTTGCAAATGTCTAATTTCAGTTGCAAACCTTTCTATCGAACTTGCAATGATAGCTAAAGTAGAAAAGAATTGAGCATGTCTATCACGAGGGATAATTTGAGTAGATACAGGCTCAACATTAAGTTTAAGCTTTTTTGCAACATGGCTTTCTACTTTTGGATCTATATTTGCAAAAGTTCCAACAGCTCCTGAAATTGCACATGTTGAAATTTCTTCTATAGAACTTTCTAGTCTTTTTTTATTTCTTATAAATTCCTGATAAAATGTTAACATTTTTAAACCAAATGTAATCGGCTCAGCATGAATTCCATGACTTCTTCCAATACATAAAGTAAACTTATGTTTAATTGCTTGCTTTTTAATTGATGACAACAAAGAATTTATATCTTTTAATATAATTTCACCTGATTGTTTTAACTGTAGATTAAAGCAAGTGTCCAATACATCTGAAGAAGTCATGCCTTTATGGAGATACCTAGCTTCTTTCCCAGCTTTTTCTGCAATAGATGTTAAAAAAGCAATGACATCATGCTTTACATTTTTTTCTATATCTAGAATTCTTTTTACATTTATTTTAGCTTTTGATTTTATTTTTTTTGAGACTCCTCTTGGAATGATTTTTAATTTTTCCATTGCTTCGGCTGCAGCCAATTCAATCTTTAGCCATATGGTGTACTTATTTTTTTCATCCCAAATATCTTTAAGTTCTTTTCTAGAGTATCTATCAATCATTATTTATATGGAGGAAAGTTTAAACCTTTTTCAGATGAGGTGAAAACTTCGTATCCGTCATTTGTTATACCAACAGTGTGTTCAAATTGTGCTGATAATTTTTTGTCTTTGGTTACAGCAGTCCAACCATCATTTAAAAGTTTCGTTTCATAGTTACCTTCATTAATCATTGGCTCTATTGTGAATATCATTCCAGTTTTAAGTTTTGCACCTTTCCCTTTTTTTCCATAATGAAGAATATTAGGTTCTTTATGAAATTTTTTTCCAATACCATGACCACAAAAATCTCTAACAACAGAGAATCCATTTTTTTCAACATAATTCTGTATGGTCGCTCCTATATCTCCTAGATGAATATTTTTATTCAAAATTTTTATTGCTTCCATCATTGCTGCGTATGTACTTTCAACAAGTTTTTTTGCTTTTACAGAAACATCGCCAACATAAAACATTCTACTTGTATCACCGTGCCAACCATCTTTGTATACCGTTACATCCACATTTACTATATCTCCTTCGTTTAGTATTTTATCTCCAGGAATTCCATGACAGACAATATGGTTGGCGGAAGTACAGCATGATTTAGGAAATCCTCTATAAAATAAAGGAGCAGAATAAGCGCCGTTGTCATTTATAAATTCGTAGCATATAGAATCAATTTTATCAGTGCTAATTCCTGGTTTAATAATTTTTGAAATTTCGTCCAAAGCACTTGCAGCAATGGAGCCTGCAACTCTTGTTTTGTTAAAAGATTCTTGAATTTCTTCAGTCATTAATTTTTAATTTAACCTCTTTATTAAGTATTATTCCTTTTGTTGAAAATTTACAATCATAGCAAAGTACTTTAACATTATTTTTTGTCGCTTCTTTGAAAGACTTAAAGTATTCGGGGTCAATATCTGAGGCAATACCAAAGGATTCACAGTTTTCTATCTGCACCAAAAAGAGTAAATAACTTTCATATCCCTGATTATTTGCAAGCACTAAATTTTTAAGATGTTTTTTTCCTCTGCTAGTTACGGCATCAGGAAATTCCGCATGTTTATTTGTTCTATTAAGCGTTACACTTTTTACTTCAAGGAATGCTTTTTTATTATTTTTACTATTGGTCAATAAAAAATCAAATCTAGTATTATTTCCAAATTTTTTTTCGGCTCTAATCAAGTTATAATGATTAAGTCTTTTAATTATTTTTTTTTCTAAAGATTCATGTACTATTTTATTAGTTATATGAGTATTAACACAAAACTTAGAATTATTTACTTCAATAATCTGTAAAGTATATTTAAGTTTTCTATTTTCATTATCAGACTTAGTAATCCAAACCAAGTTTCCCTTATCAAGCAAATTGAACATGGATCCAGGATTAGGACAATGAGCTGTTATTATTTTATCCTTCAATTTTATATCTACAAAAAATCGTTTGTATCTTTTTATTAAAACACCTGGTATTAATTCATTTTCAAAATTCATATATATAATTGTAACAAACTATGAGGAAGAATAATAAAAAAAAAATAAATGCAGCAATTCTTATAATAGGCAATGAAATTTTGTCAGGCCGAACACAAGATTTAAATGTTTCATTTCTTTCCGATTGGTTAAATAAAAAATGCGGAATCACAGTTGAAGAAGTTAGAGTTATTCCCGATATTGAAAAAAAAATTGTTATAAATATTTTGGAGTTAAAAAAAAATTTTAATTACGTTTTTACCACAGGAGGGATCGGACCTACTCATGATGATATCACAGCTAAATCGCTGTCTAAGGCATTTAACACAAAATACGAATATCATAAGGAGGCTTATTCAATTTTAGAAAACTATTATGGTAGAAGCAAATTTAATGATGGAAGAAAAAAAATGGCAAAGATGCCAAGAGGCTCATCTTTAATCTATAATCCTGTTAGCGCAGCACCCGGATTTATAATTAAAAATATAATTTGTTTACCAGGAGTTCCATCAATATTAAAATCTATGATAGATAATGTAAAAAAATACTTGGTAAAAGGTTTGGTTATTTTCAATAAGTCAATAAGCTTATATACAATCGAAAGCAACATTTCAAAAGATTTAAAAAAAATTCAAAATAAATTCTCAAAGAAAGTTGAAATTGGAAGCTATCCTTTTTTTAGATTAGGCCGTATCGGTGTTTCAGTTGTTTTAAGGTCTTCAAATAAAAATAAACTTGATTCTTGTTTATCCCAGATTAAAAAGATGGTTAAAAAAAAGAAAATAAAGGTTTTCAAATAATATGCTCTATTTTGCTTTCGGAAGTAATTTATATCATAAGCAGATGAAAAAACGTTGCAAAGATTCTGTTTATATCAAATGCTATGTTTTAAAAAACTATAGACTTTTTTTTAGAAATAATTTCTTAGGTGGAGGAGTTGCCGACATAGAAAAGAGAAAAAACTCTAAAGTACTAGGTGCTTTATATAAAATTTCAAAAAAAGATGAAAAAAAATTAGACATTTATGAAGATTTTCCAAAAACTTATGTAAAAAGATATTTTAAAATTTCAGGAAAAAAAATAATGTTTTATTACATGCCTAAAAAAACTAAATACAACAAACCAAGTAAGCGATACCTAAATTTAATAATAAAAGGTTATAGAGATTGCGGTTGGGATAAAAAAATTCTTTTAAAAACTATAGACAGCTTAAAACATCGTCAAGCTTAATTTTAGCAACATCATCAATTCCATACATTTTTTTACTGTCTAATATCTTTACATCTTTTTGATTTGGTGCAAATTTTTTAGAATTTGTTGGGCCAAATAAAACTATCATTGGAATTGAAGCTAAGGCAATCATGTGCATCACTCCATTGTCAATAGAGATTGCTTTTTCGAGCCTGTTTGCTAATGCCGTAACGAGAGCAGGGCTTGATAATTCTGAATTGTGTTCAGGAAATAAAGCTTCTTTGATCTCCAATTTAATTTTATCTATTATTTCTTTGTTTGATTTTTCTATAAAAAAAACAGGTTTTTTATTCATGGACTGAATTTTTTTAGCCAATTCTATAAATCTATTCAAAGGCCAACTTTTTTTTCTATATTCATTACCTTGAGTGATAGAAAAGCCTACATAATTATTTTCAGGCAACAATCGTTTTGCTTCATCAATTAACCTTTTGTCCAGGTCATTCAAGGTATAGTTAATTTTTTTAATATCTGTATTAAAAAATTTTGTTAAATTGTCGATTGTCATATCTGATATATTTTCTTTATTCACATAGTCAGCTTTATTAGAACAAAAATTAAATCTATAAGTAGAAGAATAAAAACTGTTTGTGGGTATTCTTTTTAGTACAAGTGTATTCCTTAATTTTGATTGCAAATCAACAATTAGGTCAAATTTTTTTAAATTGAGTTGGAGAAATTTTTTTTTGACATTAAATAGATGCCACCATCTAAATCCAAAATATTTTAATCCAAGATCTAAGGTTTGTATTTGCATATTATATTCTTTTAGTTTCCCCAAATAATGATTTTCATGAGCACCTAGATAGTAAAATTGAGATTTTTTGAAATGATTTTTTAAACTTAAAATTAGTGGAAATAATTGTATAGAATCTCCAAGGCCTCCACCTGAATTATAAATCAATATATTTTTGTTCATTCAATAATTATTGCTTTATATTTGAGTCCATGTGAGGATACCACCGAAAAATGAAAAAAGAAAAACTTTTAATTTTTATAATAACTTACAAGGCCAAAAAACGTGTTTATGATGTTTTTAAAAAGATTAATTTTAAGAAGCTAAGAAAATACAAAACCCACCTTTTAATTAGTGATGATTTTTCTAACGACTCAACGGTTTATTATAGTAAAAAAATTTTAAGAGAATTTAAGTCTTCAAGATTAGTAGTTAACAAAAATAATTTAGGCTATGGAGGAAATATAAAAAAATGTCTTTCATATGGGATTAAAAATAAATTTAAATATGCAATAATGATTCATGGTGATGGACAGTATTCGCCAAAATATATCAACAATTTAATATCTGGTCTCAAAAAAAAAAACTGTTATGCAACAACAGGATCCAGACTGAAATCTGGTTTAAAAGGCGCTGTTTCTGGAGGAATGCCTTTATATAAATTAATTGGAAATATATTTTTAACAAATTTTTTTAATTTTGTTTTTAAAACAAATTTTAAAGATGCTCACACAGGTCTCTGGGCTTATAGAATAGAAATTTTTAAAAAAATTAGATTAAAAGAATTGCCAGATACATTTAACTTTGATCAACAAATAAGAATTCAACTTATCAAAAAAAAATTACATATTAAAGAAATTCCGATTAAAACAATATATGCAGACGAAAGATCTCAACTACATGTAGTATATGCCATAAAATTTTTTTTTATTACAATATTTAATTTTTTGAAATTAAATTATCTATTTAGCAAAAAAGAAGTTAATTGATACGAAGATATTTTTTTTGTTATTTCAAAATCTTTCTCAATTCTTATATTTTCTTCACATTTATTTTCTACAATAGGCGTATAGCAGAGTAGCCATATATTTTTTAAATTATGAGGAACTTCTTCTTGATTAAAAAATACAAAATCTTTATTTAAAGAATCAAATTGTTTAAGATAGTTTTTAATAATTTTTCTTTCTTTAAATATATCTTTATGATTTACGTCCACCATATATGGGTGCAACTTGTCTACTGTAATTATTCCTATATTTTTTACTTCTTCTTTATTTAGAATATTAACCATTTTTTTGAAATCAGGTTTATCAATATTGTCATTATATATTTCAAAAAATTGGTTTGTAATACTTGAGATGAAAATTAATATAATAAATAAATTTTTTAATTTTTTATTCTCAAGTTCATAAACCAAAAATGAAATTAATAATATAATTGGTATTAATACAAAAATTATATATCTATCTTGCAAAACAGGATTGAAAATATAGCCATAAGTAATTGGAATTGCATAAGTTAGAATAAATAAAATAAATAAAAATAGATAAAATTTATTATTAAATATTTTATTTATATTTTTTATTAATAAAAAAACAAATATAAACAAGTATATAACTCCCATAATCTTGGAGCCAAAAAAGCGACTAAAATAAAAGTTTCCAAGAAAATCTATGTTAGGATTTTTAACAAAGAATTCTGGAGGAGAATAATTAAATAAACTTATAAAATAATTATGTTCAATTATTAAATATGTTGCAAAAATAGCAAAAAAAATAAAATAATTAATATATGTAATTTTTTTGTTTCTGAAATCGTAAATTGAGAGAAACATCAATTCTGAAATTAGTATTAGTATTGTAAATGGGTGTGATAGCAAAGCAATAACGGAAAAAAAAGAAAACAAAAATAAAAATAGAATATTTTTTTTCTTTGAAAGAAAAACTTCAAAAAAAAAGCATATGTTAACTAAGGAGAATAAAAAAACAGTAGAGTATGCTCTTGTTTCAGCAGAATAACTTATTAAAAATATATTAAAACTTGATAGAAAAATAACAAGAAACAAAGGTTTTTTTTTAGAAATAATAAAGGATAAGTATGCAAAAACAAAAATACTTAAAATGCCAGAAAAAACTGAAAAATATCTTCCAATATCTGGCGAATAACCAAAAAGCATAAACCAGTTTTTTAAAAGAAAATTAAATAAAAATGGACTGCGATCTGTACTATAGCTTCTTAAAAATGATTCTTCGAAAGTTAAACGTGGATCTGAAACATAAAAAGCAATTTGTTCATCAAACCAATAACTTTCTAAACCCGAATAATAGAATCTTAAAACTATCCCAATAATAAGTATTGATATAAAATGGTAGTAATTTTTAATTATTTTTAAATTCATTAAACAATTATTACTTTATAAGATCAAAAAAATAATATAAACGTATTTACTTTATTAACAAGACCTGCCCTCGTGGTGAAATTGGTAGACACAAAGGACTTAAAAGCCGAGGGATAGAAGTTAAAGTCAGTCCATAGTAGTCCAGG
>MDTB01233992.1_pt1 | contig 15312 bp, 9 predicted proteins | sample 811161 | NCBI WGS metagenome assembly MDTB01 (sample SAMN05326650, study PRJNA326480) | marine metagenome | isolation source: seawater | place: Mediterranean Sea | collected 2009 | reverse complement strand
GGTAAATTGGTCTGGAAAATTTAGACCCGATTTAGTAAATCAAGCAATTTATCCTAGACCACTACAGGATCCACTACCAATTTGGGTTGGTGTAGGTGGAACTCCTGAATCTTTCGTTAGAGCCGGCGTACTTGGATTACCATTAATGATTGCAATTATTGGAGGAGAAACTCACCGTTTTGCTCCACTCGTTGAATTATACAAAAATGCAGGTGAAAAAGCAGGACATGACCCCGAAAAATTAAAAGTTGGAGTTCATTCACTAGGATATATTGCAGAAACAAGAGAACAGGCTATCAACGATTTCTTTCCTGGTTATGCAGAATCATTTACCCGTATTGGAAGAGAAAGAGGTTGGCCTCCTGTTACAATGTCACATTTTGAATCTCAGATTGGTCCAACCGGAGCATTAGTTGTAGGAAATGTCGAAGAGGTAGCTGAAAAAGTAATCCGGCACAGTGAAGCACTTGGAGGATTGTCAAGATTCAGCTTTCAGCTAGATGTAGCTGGATTAACCCATGATCAACTAATGAATGCGATTGACTTGTTAGGAAACAAGGTTTCACCGATAGTTAGCAGTAAGTTATCTGAAGTATCGAGAGACTAAAATTACTAAAGCTATAGCTGGAACAAACAAAAACCCATTCAAACTGCTGGAAGTTGATTCCATACTGTCTTGTTCAGAATTAACTGAGTCTGTAGAATTTGTCTCATCAACAGAAGGATTAACTGTGATGGTTCCGACCATTGCGAGTAGCTCGTGCGGTTCACAAATGAAATCGTAAGTATTGTTTGTTCCTCTATCAAAAGTGAAAGCATAATCTACTTCTTTCTCTGGATCGCCAGAGTCAAACATACCGTTGAGAGCAACTGCATTATGATCTAAAAATTCTCCGCTCCAAAAGAATCTAACTGTTTGCCCTTCATTAATTGTGACTTCAGAAGGTGAAAATTGAAGATTAGTACTATCTACTGTAATAATAACTGTATTATCTGTGTAAGCTTCGGATTCGACAGCTATAGAAGAGGCTTGCAAACTCAAAAAACTAATGCCTAACATAAATGCCATTAGTACTTTGATGTTTAGTGACTTAATCATAATCTATGTTCAGTTTGAGCATATATAAAAGCTAATTTCTAGTGCCTACTTATAGTGCCAAACTATCTTTTAGAACTAATTCGTCAATTATTGGTTCCTTACAAGTATAATTTTTACATATGTAAATCGCTGGCTTTCCATTCACCATTTTCTTTCCTTCCAATATCGGAAGAGTCATATTTGTTGAACTACTAGCTAAAATCTTACAGGGCAAATATGCTTGTTTTACAATATCCATCAATGCCCCATCATTAGTTTCTGCAGCCAATACTATTTCCTTTGGACCCTGAGATAGGTAATTTTGTACTAAAAGTGCAGTTGAATGTGCATAAGGATATTGATTGATGTAAGTACCAGCCTTATCTATCGAAGCTTTGACTATTTCTAGATAGTTTTTATTGCCATAATAATGATAAAGTCGAATTAGCAATAGGCTACACATGAAGTTGTAGGAAGGTGTAGCATTATCCATACTATTACCACTATTAATCACGATATTTTTTGAAAGTGATTGCTTGAATTGACCGTCTGCATAAAATTGTTCGACCAAAATATCTGCATATTTTTTAGCTAATTCTAAATATTTTGAATCAAAACTAGCCTCATACATGTCAATAAGTGAATTGCCAAAATACGAATAATCCTCAGCAAAAGCATCTATGTGAACTACATCATTCCTGTAAATTCTGTTTAATGTCCCATCTTTCTTAGACATCTTTTGAATTATGAAATCTACGGCTTTATCTGCCACATCAAAATATTCTTTCTTACCAAGTACGAATGAGGCTTTGGCGAGAGAACTTATCATCAAACCATTCCAAGACACTATGACTTTATCATCCGTTCCAGGAGGAATTCTTGAAGCACGGTGTTGTTTTACTTTAATTCTTGAACTGGATAATGATTCATCCATTTTATCTTTAGGAATTTTCAAGAAGTTAGACAATGATGATTTCTTCATTATTATCCTAGGAATCGAATTACCCTCCCAATTCCCTTCGTCTGTTATGTCAAAATATTGGGCAAAAATATCTGCATCCTTTTTACCTAAAATCTCTTCAATCTCTGATCGCTTCCAAACGTAATATTTACCTTCAACTCCCTCTGAATCTGCATCCATGGAAGAATAGAAACCGCCCTTTGAATCAATCATTTCATCGTTTAACCACTCAAATATTCGGGAAATTACCTCCAAATATTCTGGTTTTTTCGTTATTTGATATCCTGCCAAATAAGCTTCCATAAGTTGGCCATTGTCATACAACATTTTTTCAAAATGAGGAACTAACCATTTCTCATCAACTGAATATCGAGCAAAACCGCCACCAATGTGATCATAGATTCCTCCACTATACATTGAATCTAATGTTTTCACGGCTGAAGTCAACGACTCTTCCGAACTATTCCTATGATAATCATTTAGAAGATGCAAAATAGCTCCACTATTCGGGAATTTAGGAGCTGGACCAAATCCGCCCCACGTCTTGTCAAAATTAGAATTCCAATGTCCTACTGCTTTTTGATTAACATTTGTTTCTATACTTGCATTTTTAATCTGAACAGAATTCAAATGTTCTACAATCGAATTTGCCTGTGAAAGTAATTGATCTTTGTTGCTAGACCATACTTCTGAAAGTTTAGTAAGAAGTGTAGGGAAACCAGGTCTGCCATAAGCATCTTGAGGCGGAAAATAAGTTCCTGCAAAAAAAGGTTTGAGATTTGGAGCCAAGAATACAGTCATTGGCCAACCTCCTTGGCCTTTGTTCATCACTTGTGTCGCTGACATGTATACTTCATCTAAATCGGGCCTTTCTTCTCTGTCAACCTTAATATTAATAAAATTCTTATTCATTATTTTAGCAGTATCTTCATTCTCAAAAGATTCTTTTTCCATAACATGACACCAATGGCATGCCGAATATCCAATGCTTAGTAGTATTGGAATATCACGTTCCTTTGCTTCATCAAGTGCTTCTTTAGACCATTCATACCAATCTACTGGATTATGCGCGTGTTGTAACAGGTAAGGACTTGTAGAATTAATCAAAGAATTAGTGTACTTTGGATTATCTCCCATGATGAACAAGCATTATTGACTGCTGTATTAAATTAATCCTAAATATCAAGGCACAACAACTAAAACAGACCTGTTACTCCCTACTTCTTGTCTAGTCCGATGATGCGTCAGTACCACGCCATAAAACGTGAAAATCCAGATTCCATTTTATTATTTAGAATGGGTGATTTTTACGAAACTTTTGGCGATGATGCAATAGTAGCTGCTAAAGATCTTGATATCACTTTAACTGCTAGGGATAAAAATTCGGATAATCCTATTCCATTAGCCGGAATACCATATCATGCTCTTGATGGCTATCTTGGAAAATTAATCAAAAAGGGACATAGGGTTGCAATTTGTGAACAACTCGAGGATCCAAAGAGCTCAAAAGGAATCGTAAGAAGAGGAGTTACTAGAATCGTAAGTCCTGGAACTGTTGTTGAAGGGACTATGCTAAGTAATTCTAACAACTTCTTAGCATCCATAAATGAAACCGACGATGGAATTGGTCTGGCAATAATGGACATCTCGACTGGCGAATTTGCTACTGCTCAATTCAGAGACCGAGAATCTTTAGAATCTGAAATGATGAGATATGCGCCTGCTGAAGTAATCGTTCCTGAAGGTAATGAGAGTGTTGAAAACTGGATGAAAGCCTTAGGAGTAAATATCACACCATGCAAAGCTGATTCATGGATGTATCCTGTCTCCAAAAAGGCCTTAGAAGAAAGGTTTGGAAGCGTTGAAGAATTGAATACATATCCAATGGCCGTAACTGCAGCGGGTGCAATCCTTTCTTATGCAATCGATACTCAATTCAGTGACTTACCTCATCTAAGACCTCCATCTCTAATGGTTAAAGCTAAAACAATGACATTAGATGCTGTAACTCTAAGAAATTTAGAAATTGTACGTACGATTAGTGATTCATCCAAAGATACTTTGTTTGCAGTTCTAAACAAAAGCTCAACGGCAGGTGGTTCTCGAAGAATGAAAGATTGGTTGCTTAGACCTTTGTATGATTTAGAAAGGATAAATGAAAGGCATGATGCAGTTCAAGAATTATTTGACAACACACTTAGCCGTAGAGAAATTAGAGATATCTTGAAAGGTTTTCAAGATGTTGAAAGGCTGTTGTCTAGATTGGGCCACGGATCTATCTCACCTAGAGATTTAGATAGTTTGAAATCTAGCTTAAACACAGTAAAAGATCTCAAACAATTTCTAAGTGAAGAGCCTTTGAAATCAAAGTTAATGAAGAAACTTATCAAATCAATAGACATACACAAACAAGTTTCCAAAAAATTAGAAGAAGCCATTGTAGAAGAGCCGCCACTCGTTCTCAGAGACGGTGGAATTTTCAAGAAAGGATACTCAAAAGAATTAGATGATTTGAGATCAAAAGCGAGCAGTGGAAGAGAATGGGTTGCTTCATTAGAAAATGAAGAAAAAGAAAAAACCGGTATTCCAAAATTAAAGATTGGATATAATCGTGTTTTCGGATATTATATTGAAGTTCCAAAAACATATGCTAAGAAGGTGCCCGAAAGCTATCATCGCAAGCAAACTGTGGCTGCTGGCGACCGATATATTACCCCTGAATTAAAAGAAAAAGAAACTACTATCCTAAGAGCTGATGAACGTTCTCAAGCACTTGAAACTGAACTATTCAAGGAATTAAGAGAATGGATTCTGGAATTTTTAGGTTCATTACAAGCAACAACTATGGCAATTTCTAGAATTGATGCTATTGGATCTCTTGCTGAAGTTAGCCAAATTAACAACTATGTTAGACCTGAAATGTCTAATGATGGTACCTTATCTATTTCAGATGGCAGGCATCCTGTTATTGAAGTTCTTAGAGATGGTCAATATATTCCTAATAATTTACAATTAGATAACAAGCAAAGACAGTTGATGATTTTGACAGGACCTAATATGGGCGGTAAATCTACCTATATGCGGCAGACTGCGCTAATTTCCGTAATGGCACAAGCTGGTTGCTTTGTTCCTGCTTCTTCAGCTAGATTAGGGATGGTTGATCGAGTTTTCACACGTGTAGGTGCTCATGACGATTTAGTGCATGGCCATTCAACATTCATGGTGGAAATGTTAGAATTAGCTAATATTTTGCGAAATGCAACGCCTAACAGCCTAGTACTTTTGGATGAAATAGGAAGAGGAACTTCAACTTTTGACGGGTTAGCTCTAGCATGGGCTGTTTCAGAAGAATTGCATGCAGGTAAAGGTGTGAAAACTTTGTTTGCTACTCATTATCATCAATTAACTGATGTGGCAAAAATATTGGATCGCTCTGTAAATTGCCATATGCAAGCGAAAGAAGACGGTCATGAATTGAAACTCCTACACCGAATTGCTGAAGGGCCTACTGATGCTTCATTTGGTATACATGTAGCAAAAATGGCAGGAGTGCCTGAAGAAGTTTTAGAAAGGGCTCGAAAAGTTTTAACCAATTTGGAAGAAGGATCTACAATTGAAGTCTCTAAAACGGGTCCTGTTCAATCTGTTTTCAGTGCAAATTTCAATGCTAGAAGTGAAACTAAAGAAAATCCAGTTGTAGATGAAATTAAAAAGATGGATTTAATGAATTTAACGCCTCTTCAAGCTTTAGAAAAATTGCACGAAATTCAACAAAAATTACTCTAACCAATAGTTATACTTATTTTCTTTGTGTTTGAATTTCCTTCAGAGTCTTCTGCATTTATTGTAAACGAATACGAACCGCTTTTCAAACCTTCAAATGCATAATAATGCCAACTATTTCCGGTTATATTATACTCATTATTTTCTTCAAGTTTAGGCATAAGTTGTGAATTAAGTCCTGCCGCTCCAGAGGTAATGGTTACTGATTCCACTTCCCAATTATCTTTTACGGATACTACTAGAACAAAAGCTGTATCTTCATCTATTTCTACAGTTTCATTCCATGCGCCGTCAATCTCAACATACATGTCAACTCCTTGAAATTTAGGCTTAGCAATATCATTGAATGGAGGGTTGGAAAGTAAAATCATAAAGCCTAACCAAGCCATAAAAGACATGAACATTGGGCCCATCCAATTTTTTCGTTCAAACTCACTTGTATCAAAAAATAGAGGAATAACTTTAGTTAAACCTAAAGGAGCTATAAATCCAATAATAGTTACCCAACCACCTATTCCTGCCATTCTAACGAGTGAATAGCAAATTACTGCTACTACTAAGGCGTAGAATACTGAGAGCAAAGTGACCTTAGAATCTCGAATTTCTTTAGTCCTATACTCGTCTCTATTAAATTCAGGAAACGTGAAGATTTCTTCGCGTTTACCTTTTTTCTTCGCCATTGGGCTCCATAATGGAGGTTAAATAAAGGCCCGCGTGGAATCCAATGTAGCTAGGACTGTATGACAACGAAGAAAGAAGAAACCGAAGTGGAAGCCATCGAAGAAGAACTACTTGAAGAAGATGTTGAAGCTGAAGATGACGAAAAAGAAATATTACCTGAATTAACAGGTATGCCTGCTGAAGTTCATATCCGTAGACACATTAAATTAATATTTTTCTTATTATTCTGTCTTTCCCTAGGATGGTATTCTTTTGTTCTATTCGTTGCTGCTTGGGTAACTGGCGTTAGATGGGCTGACAATGAAGGGTATTTGGCGAAATACAATATGGATCTAGTTTGGGGACGTTCTTTTCTAATGTGGAGAACTGACTGGGGTAAAGATTTCATAGAAAAGGTGTCTCAAAATAAGCCGTTTTGGAGAAGAGTAGGAGATGTTTGGGTTGTTACTGTATTTGTAATAATGATTCTTATGTTTTCATTATTACTTTGGCAAGCAACTCTTGCTTGGCAGATTCCTAAAACTTCTGCAGTATCTCCTAAAATGATGATTGGATTACCTGGTGTAAATCCTGTAATCCCTCTATGGTATGGAATTTTAGCACTCGTTATTGCAATGGTTATTCATGAGTTTAGTCATGGAATTTTAAGTCGTGTTGCTAATGTTAAAGTTAAAGCTCTAGGACTTTTACTTTTCATTTTTCCCGTCGGGGCGTTTGTAGAACCTGATGAAGAAGAAATGAAAGCTATGAAAAAATGGGAGCGGATGAGGCTCTATGCTGCAGGACCTGGAAGTAATATGGTCATTGCAGTTATTTTTTCATTCCTATTTTCATCTGTAATGGTTGCCTCGTTAGAGCCTGCTGAAGATGGATTATTACTATACAGTGTAAGCGCAGATTATGGAGGTGCTGAAGCCGGTTTGGAACCATGGATGCTTTTAACTTCTATTGATGAAGAAATGATAGAAGACGGTGATGACTGGCAACGGATAATGAATGATACTTATGCTGGCCAAACCGTTAATGTTTCAATTATGAATGCAGGAGTTCCTGAAACTTATGCCGTAACTTTATCTGATAAAGGGAGTTATTATCTAAAATATTATCCCGATTTATATGAACCTTGGATGTCTGGAAAAGGATTCATGGGTGTTGCCGCTGAGAATCCTGAATTTGTAACTAATAACTTAGCAAACCCTACTGAAAACATCTTACTATACATCTCATTACCTTTTGCTAAACTACAACCTTTCCCCGATCATTTTACTTCAATTTTTGAACCAAGTGGAGCTGTTGGTGCTATACCTGATAATCTTTTTTGGATTCTTGCTAATTCTTTCTATTGGATATTTTGGCTTAATTTAATGGTGGGATTGACAAATGCTCTGCCTTCAGTTCCTCTTGATGGAGGCTTTATTTTTGCAGATGGTATTACAGGGGTACTCGATAAGGTCAAAACTGGTTTAACTGAAAAAAGGAAAGAAGAAATTGTAGATAATTTAGTCGCAGTTCTAGCTTTTACTGTTGTATTCCTAGTAGTCTGGCAACTTATCGGACCAAGAATTGTTGGTGTTGACCCTGTAATACTGGATGCAAATATAGAATCCAGTGGAACAAGTGGTTGGAATGGTGATGTTTTCGAATTCGACGCCACCATGTCTGAAGGTGCATTTGTATCATATGAATGGGACTTTGGAGATGGGAATGTAATGGAAGGAGAAAGTGTATCTCATTCCTGGTCGGAAGGCGGATTATTTTTCGTAGTACTTACTGCAAAAGATGCAGAAGATAGACAAAGTGTAGCATTTGAGCAAGTAAGTATCAATTATTTCTCTGAAGGTGAAGGAAGTGTCAATGGTGGGGCTGAAACTAGCATACCTGCAACAGCTAACCCATACGTAGAATCTGTAGATGTTTACATCAACCTTACTGGAGATAGTGGGCTTCCACTGGTTCAATCTGACATTACAGTCACAATAAGCAGCCCATCTGGTAACGTTTTTGAAGAAGACTATCTCCTCAACGATGGTCAAACTCAATCAATTAGCTTTAGCACTGACGAAGGTGAAATGGTAGGTGAATGGGAAATTGTTCTTGAATCTAATGATCCTGCATCTGATTTTACCTACAACTATGACTGGTATAATTACTATCAAGCCAGTTCCTAAAGTAGTCTTTAATAACGCATATCATGTTCTATCTGTTAACGCATAGATGCGTAGTTCCTGAGAAGTGAATAATCAATGAGTAAAGATCCAGTCCCACTAAAAGCAGTCCACCACGTTGAATTCTGGGTAGGAAATGCAAAACAAGCAGCCTATTATTACAGAAAAGCTTTCGGATTTAATCAAATTGCATACTCTGGTTTAGAAACTAATGATAGAGAAAAAGCAAGTTATGTACTACAGCAAGGTAGAATTAAGATGGTATTTTCCACACCTCTAAACGGAAATAATGAACTTGCTGAACACATAAGAAAGCACGGTGACGGTGTAAAGGATATTGCATTCCATGTGGATGATGCAAAAAGTTGCTATGATGCATGCATAGCTCGAGGTGCTAAAAGCGCTCATGAACCTGAAACTCTTAGTGATGAAAACGGAAGTATTACAAAAGCTGCAATTTACACATATGGAGAAACAGTACACTCATTCATATCACATAATGACTACAAAGGACCTTTTTTACCTGGATTCATAGAAAGTAAGGTTGAAGGAAATGAAGTTGGATTGAAATTTGTTGATCATATAGTTGGAAATGTTGAATTAGGTAAAATGGAACATTGGGTCAATTTTTATGCCGATATCATGGGCTTTTCCCAAATTCAAGAATTTAGTGATGATGACATTGCAACCGAATACTCTGCACTTATGTCAAAAGTTATGGAAAGTGACAACGGAAGAATAAAATTCCCAATTAATGAACCTGCTGAAGGTAAAAAGAAATCTCAAATTGATGAATACTTAGAATTTTATGAAGGTCCTGGCGTACAGCATGTAGCACTTTTGACTAGCGATATTATAAAAACCATTACAAAATTAAAAGAAAATGGCGTTGAATTTTTAGAAGTACCTGATACCTATTATCAAGATTTAACAAAACGTGTTGGCGTAATTGATGAAGATTTAGAAGTACTGCGAAAATTAAAGATTTTAGTTGATAGGGATGATGAAGGATATCTCTTGCAACTTTTTACAAAACCTGTAGAAGACAGACCTACTGTTTTCTATGAAGTCATACAAAGAAAAGGATCAAGAGGCTTTGGAATTGGTAATTTCAAAGCATTATTTGAAGCAATTGAAAGGCATCAAGCTGAAAGAGGAAACTTGTAATGCACAGATATCATAAATTAGGAAAAGTAGCTAAGAAGAGACACACCGTCTTTAGAGACGATAATGGGAAAATATACCATGAGGAATTGAAGGGAAATAAGGGGTTTGTAGGGCCATCTTCACTTCTTTACCATATTTACCCTCCAACCGAAGTGTTATCTACAAAACAAATTGGAAGTTTTAAAATAGAAGAAGATGAAGATAAATCTCTCCGGATGAGGCATTTTTACTCTAACAGAGCAAAAAAAGGTGGAAGCGCAATAATGGATCGTACACCTTTCTTATTCAATGACGATGTAGTTATGATGATGGCTTATCCTGACAAAAATGATGACTACTACTATAGAAATGCTCAGGGAGATGAAATTATCTATGTCAGCCAAGGTAGTGGCGTTTTAGAAAGTGCTTTTGGAAATCTAAAATATTCACAAGGAGATTATCTTGTAATTCCAAGAGGAATACTGCACCGATATGTAATGAATAATGAAGAACATACTCTTCTAATTGTTGAATCACCTGGAGAAGTAAGAACTCCAAAAAGATATAGAAACGAATATGGGCAAATTATTGAAAGAAGTCCGTATTCTGAAAGAGATTTTAGAGCTCCTGATGAATTAGTGACGTATGATGAAAAAGGTGAATTCAAAGTTATTGTCAAACAAAGAAACTTATTCACTGAAGTAACGCTAGGTCACCACCCTTGTGATGTTGTTGGATGGGATGGATTTTACTTTCCTTATGCATTCAGTATTCACGACTTCGAACCGATTGTTGGTAGGATACATGAACCCCCTCCCGTACATCAGACATTTGCTGGAGATAGGTTTGTTGTATGTTCATTTTGTCCAAGACCTTTCGATTTTGATGAAAATGCAATACCTGCACCGTACAACCATTCAAATGTTATGTCTGATGAAGTGATTTATTATGATTCAAAAGAATTTATGTCACGTAAAGGTGTTGAATTTGGTTCAATGACTTTGCATCCTGATGGATTGACCCACGGACCTCATCCTGGAAAATATGAAGCATCTATAGGTGCAAAAAGAACTGATGAATTGGCAGTTATGGTGGATACACATTATCCTCTAAAAGTTGCTAAACCTGCACTAGGTGTTGAAGATCCGGATTATGCGAAATCCTGGTTGGATGGTGAAGGCTACAAAGAAGCGCTAGGCGAATAAAATTCTGATGAAAGAAAGTCTTAGAACTTTCATGAATGGCTTAATTGATTACGCCGGCCTCTTCCCTCCTGCTGATTTACCGCTAAATGAGGCTATAGAAGAATACGTTTCACAACTGAAAAGCAATAATTCCTCAATGTTGAGTCGTTTTATAATTCATACTTCAAAATTAAATGATTTAGAACAATTTTTACCACTTTTCAGTGATTTGGATGCGTTAAGGCTGTCTGTTTTAGGAGGTGGAGGAAATAGCGACGACGACTACTTAAACAAAATAACGGGAAATATCGCAGATATTACTAAATTCAGGGAAAAACATGGAGAAAAGATTGAAATTGACGTTATAGAGTGTAAAATGCCTTCTAATTCACCATCTCGAAAGACGATGGTAGAAGTAACAACATTGCTTAATGAAAATGGATTAACTCATTATCATGAATTTTTGAAATTACCCGAAATAAATATGAACTATTCAACCGATGTCGATGAGAGCATATGGGATGATGAAATTGTACCGACTGTAGAATTACTTTCCAAAATGAAAAATACTGGTATAAAGTTAAGATGCGGAGGTGTAGTGAAAGAAGCATTTCCTACAGTTGAACAAATTGCAGCTATGATACAAACATGCGTTATCTCTGAAGTCCCAATGAAATTTACTGCCGGATTACATCATCCAATCCGCCATTTTGCAGAAGAATACGATGAGTACATGCATGGATTCATCAATACCTTCGGGGCAGGGATTTTTGCAACTACTTTCCCAAAACCAAATAATTTACAGGAAAAATATCGGATGTTTATTCTGCTATCTCATATGATTGATGATCAAAATGCCGAGAATTTTAGTTTTACTAACAATTCTCTAATTTGGAAAGTTGGAGATGACCGAGATACTGAATTTGAAATTGATGATGAAAAAATTAAAACCGCACGCGAGAAAAATATGATTTCATATGGCAGTTGCTCTTTTCAAGAGCCTATAGATGACTTATCACAATTAGGATGGATGTAATGGACAAAACACACGATTCAAATCTAAAATCATGGATTGAAGTTGATGAAAAATCAGATTTTCCAATCCAAAATATTCCTTTTGGAATATATTCGCCAAAGGGTGGTGGAGATTTACATGTAGCTACTGCAATTGGAAATTATGTTTTAGATTTAGCATACTTAGACGAAGCTGGATATTTCCAAAACACTGAAGTGGAAGGGACTGAAATTTTCCATGAGCCTACACTGAATGCATTCATGTCTTTAGGTAGAAAAGCTTGGAAAGATACGAGAAATGTAATTAGTCATCTTCTAAACAAAGATACTGAGAAACTAAGAGACAATAAAGAATTAAGAGAATTAGTATTGGTTCCAATGGAAGATGCTGAAATGGAATTCCCTGTTGATATAGGAGATTACACTGATTTTTATTCCTCAAAAGAACATGCTTCAAATGTAGGTACTATCTTTAGAGGCCCTGAAAATGCATTAATGCCTAATTGGCTGCACCTACCTATTGCATATCATGGTCGTGCATCATCGATAATTCTTGACGGTGGAAATGTTGTCAGACCTAAAGGCCAAACTAAACTACCTAGCGCTGAAAATCCTTCATTTGGAGACAGTAAAAGAATGGACTTTGAACTTGAAATGGGATTATTCATAGGTACAGGGAATAGTTTAGGAGAACGTATTTCTGTTAAAGATGCTGAGGAACATATTTTTGGTATGGCTCTTGTAAATGACTGGTCGGCTAGAGATATTCAGGCTTGGGAATATCAACCTCTAGGACCATTCCTAGCAAAGAATTTAGCTACCACTATCTCTCCATGGATTATAACTCTTGAAGCCCTAGAACCATTCCGATGCAGTGGCCCTAAACAAGAACCTGAACCTCTTGAATATTTGAGAAATGAAAAAGATAGTACTTTTGATATTAATTTGGAAATTCACCTTAAATCTGAAAAAATGGATGAATATGAACTGATTTCATCAAGTAATTACAATTATCTATATTGGGATATGAATCAACAAATTGTACATCACACAACGACAGGTTGTAATCTTCGAACTGGAGATATGCTAGCTAGTGGGACTATATCAGGTCCCGAAAAGAATAGCAGAGGATCTATGCTAGAGCTAACTTGGGGGTGGAGTGAGCCCTTAAAACTTTCAAATGGGGAAGAGAGGCTGGCACTTGAAGACGGCGATACTGTAATGCTAAAGGGATGGTGCCAAGGAGATAATTACAGAATTGGTTTTGGCAAGTGTACTGGTAAGCTTCTACCCTCTGTTTAATCTAGTTTTTAGAGTAGACCTTATATAACCATCCGAGTGGCGCCCAGTCCGTCTTCTGTTAGAGGACACCGAAAGGACACAACATCAATGGCAAGACAAACACGTCGCAGACGTGACTCCAAGTCAAAAAATCGCTATCGCCCTCGCTTCTCTTCAGCTTCAGGTAGAGCTAGCTCTGAAACAAGTGACGTTATGCCGCGTAAAGTTGAGAAAGTCGACTGGACTACTGTTTTTATTTTACTTGCAATTTTCCTTTTTTCCCTTTACATTAGAACTGCATGGACTCTAGAACCAGCTACTGAAGATGGCTTTCAACTTACTGGAGGCAGTGACCCTTACTATCACAAACATGTTGTCGATTACGTTGCTGAAAATGGAGAGCACTTGGAAAGAGATGAAATGCTTAACTATCCTTATGGCGCCAATAACAACAGACCTCCTCTATTCGATTGGTCTATTGCGATTGTTGGATTGGCACTTTCCCCATTCTTTGGAGGAGATACTGAAGAATCTGTTTGGTGGTCTATGCAAGTGTTACCTGCAATTTATGGTGCCTTGATTATCTTCCCTGTTTATGCAATAGGTAGAGCTCAATTTGGTAAAGAAGCCGGAATAATTGGTGCCTTTTTCATTGGTGTAAATTCACAGCATGTTGGACATTCTAGTTTGGCTTTAGCTGACCACGATTCGTATATCATATTATTTGGAACAACTGCTTATTTCTTCTTCATGAGAGCTTTGACTGTTGCAAATGACAGAAAGTGGGTTTCGGATTGGAAAAATAGTGATGAAATAAAGAGCGGAATAAGTCAATTTATCAATTCTGAAAAATTAGCTCTTGGCTACGCTGGTTTAGCTGGCATGACTATTACAATGATCTCTATGAGTTGGAAAGGTTTTCCATATATCATGGCTATCATCGCAATTTATCTAGGACTGCAAATGCTAGTAAACGCATTCCGTAGAATAGATAGTTTAACTACGGCAGCTTTAGGATTAGTCACACTTTCGATGCCTGTTATTATTTCATATCCATATTACAATACTATGGGGTTCGTTAACACCTGGTGGGAAGCTCCCGCATATATTTTGGTAGGATATATTCTAATGTCTTTAGTTATGGTTACCACCCGAGACTTACCTTGGCTATTGGTTATTGGAGTTTCTGCAGGTATTGCTACGGTTCTTTACCTATTGCTAACATATGTTTTCAAAGATCTTGGATTCTTACTTTTCAGCGGGCAGGGGTATTTTGTTAGAACAAAATTATTCAATACCATTGCCGAGGCTCAACCTCCTGAATTTGCGGATTTCGTATTTGCTTTTGGACCTATTTCAATATGGCTAGCAATCTTTGGTGTGATTTGGATGGCCTATCAGTTATTCAATCAAAGTATGTGGAAGAAAGATTACTTGTTTGTTATGACGTGGGCTCTTGTCTCTATTTACATGGCTCAATCTGCTATTCGTTTTATTTTTAACGCAACTCCTGTTGTCTCTCTGATTAGTGGATGGATGACTTGGCTGTTAATTCAAAGAGGTGATTTCCCTGCCATTATTACTACTTGGAAAGCATTCTGGGGTAAAAGAGGTGGGCTGTTCTACTGGCTTTCACTAGCCTCTATTTTTGCAGGTCTTATTCTGTTCTTTACGGTAAGTATTGCAATTGGACTAATTTCAACTCTAATACTTCTACTCTTGGTTATGGTTGTTGGGCACATGGATGCTCAAAGTGAAGACCAATATCGTTTCCGTGATAGAATTAGAGGATTAAGGCAAGGTTTTGATATGAAAAGGCCATTAATTGCTCTTTTTGTTGGTTTATTTATTTTCCTTCCTAACACCTTTTATGGATATGATGCAGGTGTACCATATGAAGATAAGAAGAACCATGATTCTGATATATATGAATTCTTAAGTTATGATTTTCTAAGACCTGAAGGATATAGTTGGGATGAGCGAAACAATCAAACTAAGTATCCTGACGGTACTGAAGGG
>MDTB01146601.1_pt1 | contig 15312 bp, 13 predicted proteins | sample 811161 | NCBI WGS metagenome assembly MDTB01 (sample SAMN05326650, study PRJNA326480) | marine metagenome | isolation source: seawater | place: Mediterranean Sea | collected 2009 | reverse complement strand
TTGGGCGGTAGGCCTAATTATTATCAGTATTCTTGCTATGGCCTGCGGGGGAGCCGCAGACGTAGATGATTACAAAGCTGCATTTGTGTATGTAGGTCCAGCAGACGATGGCGGCTGGTCACAAGCACACGATGTAGGGAGACAATATCTTGTAGAACAAACTGGAATTGAAACAGCTTACACAGAGCTAGTTCCAGAAGATGCTACAGAATTTAGAACAGTTGCCGAAGCTTATATTGAACAAGGTTACAATATAATATTTGGAACAACATTCGGCTATTTAGATGCAATGGCTGAAATGGCAGAAGAATATCCAGATGTCATTTTCTTACATTGCTCTGGTTATCTTAAAAATGATACAAACTTTGGAAATTATTTCGGAAAAATGTATCAACCAAGATATCTTTCAGGTTTAGCTGCAGGTGCAATGACAGAATCTAATAAAATAGGTTATGTTGCTGCATTTCCTATTCCTGAAGTAATCAGGGGAATTAATGCTTTTGCAACAGGAGTAAAAGAAGTAAACCCAGATGCAACCGTTGAGGTTGTGTGGACATTTACTTGGTTTGGCCCTGAAGCTGAAACTCAAGCTGCAAATGCACTACTTGAAACTGGAGTAGATGTATTAGCACAACATCAAGATTCACCATCTACAGGTATCGCAGCAGAAGCTGCCGGTGCAAAGTGGATTTCTTACAATACTGCATATGGACAAGACGCTGCTCCTGGAGCTTTCGTAACAGCACCTGTGTGGGACTGGGGTCCATATTATGTTGATGTAGTTGAATCTATCATTAATGATGAATTTGTAGCTGAAGCTTACTGGGGAGGAATGGAGACAGGGTTAGTTTCACTTTATGAACTAACAAGTGGTGTGCCATCCGAAACAGCGAGTTTAATTTCAGATAGAACTGAAGAAATTATTAGTGGTTCTTTTGATCCGCCAATAGTTGAAGAAGAGTTCATCGACAATGTTATAGGAACAGTTAATCCATAACTATTTAATTTTTAAACACTCCAGTATTTACTGGAGTGTTTAATTTTTTCCATATGAACAACCCGATATTAGAAGCCAGAGGTATTTCCAAATCTTTTGGAACTATAAAAGCACTAGATAATGTTGATTTTTTTCTTGAAAAAGGAATAATTCATGGTCTTTTAGGAGAAAATGGTGCTGGTAAATCATCCCTAATGAATATTCTTTCCGGCATTTATTTACCTGAAAAAGGAATAATAAAAATAGATGGGATGCTTGTTAATCGATTAAACCCCGATTTAGCATCTTCTTTTGGTATTGGGATGGTACATCAAGAATTCAGACTTATCGATAGCTTCTCTATAAAAGACAACTTAACTTTATCTAAGTCAAATATTTATAAAAATGACTTTGATGAGGCATTCGCAAAATATTCCGATATTTTTGCACTTAATCTAAATTTCATGACTCCGGTTTCAGAATTATCTGTTGGAGAGAAACAAAAAGTGGAGATTATGAAACTTATTTTTAATAATAGTTCAATAATGTTACTTGATGAACCAACAGCTGTTCTTACTCCTCAGGAAACAGTTCAATTAAAAATATCTTTGGAGACTCTTTCTCAAGAGGATGAAAAAACTATTGTATTAATCACCCATAAATTAAAAGAGATTAAAGATTTTACCGAAAAAATTTATGTTATGAAAAATGGAAAAATGGTTGCAAAAAATTTAGATACAAAAACAGTATCAGATAAGCAACTTATTGAGCTTATGATGGGTGAGATTAAGACATCAAAGTTTGATAAAAATAATTCTAAAGGTGATACAAAGCTGGAAGCTATAGATATTACATTTACAAATGAGCAAAATATTAAAACTCTTCAAAATGTGTCATTAGATATAAAAGCAGGTGAAGTTTTAGGAGTTGCGGGTGTATCAGGAAATGGACAAGTTGAATTAGCAAATATTATTTGTGGAATTATTAAAGATTTCGATGGAAGGGTCATTGTTAAGACAAAAGATGTTACAGGAAAAGGTGTAAAATCAAGAAAAAAATTAAATCTTTCATATATACCTGAAAATAGACTTGGAGTAGGTTTAGCTCCAGGAGTTTCTGTTTTAGACAATTCTGCTATAAAGGAATATTTTAAAGCAAGCTACGGACCACACTTATCGAAAAATGTTTTGTTAAATTCATTAAATGACTTAATAAATAAATTTTCAATTAAAGCACCAGATATAAAAGCTGAAATTTCAACATTATCAGGTGGAAATATGCAAAAACTTTTGATGGGCAGAGAGTTGATTTCAAATCCTGATGTAATTATTGCTGCTCAACCTACTAGGGGCTTAGACGTAAGTGCAGTTAACTCGATACATAATTTAATTATTAATCAAAGAGATAAAGGGTCAGCAATACTTTTAATCTCAGAAGACTTAGATGAATTATTTAAACTTTCTGACAGATTAATAGTTATGTATGAAGGTAAAGTAGTCACTGAAGTTGAAACTGAATTAGCAACTATTGAAAATATTGGCTTTGCGATGGCTGGTATAAATGAATAAATTTATACTCTCTAAAAAACTTTACAGAAATGAGTTTGCTACATTCTATTCATTTCTAATTGGGTTCTGCATAGCAATCATTATTGGTTCAATTATTTTACTTCTTCAGTCCAAAAATCCACTTGATGTATTCTCATTAATGCTCAAACTATCGATTGGTAGTGTAAATAGTTTAAGTAACTCATTAAATAAAGCTATCCCTTTGATATTGGCTGGATTAGGTATAGCTATAATCAATTCGGTAAAACTATGGAATATCGGAGCAGAGGGTCAGATATTTTTTGGTGCAATTGCATTAAATTTTGTCTATATAAATACTGCTATTGAAAATTCATATTTATACATTCTACTTTTATTGGCTTCTGGATTTATAGGTGGTTCAATTTGTATACTTCTACCTGCATTATCAAAGGTGCTGTTTGGTGTAAACGAAATAATTACAACTCTCTTAACAAATTATATAGTTTTTGGGTTAACTATATATTTAATCAATGGAGTGTGGAAAGATCCAAATTCTTTAAACTTTCCTGCTGCCGCATATGTAAGTGAATCTGTTTATTTACCTACTGTAGGTGGAAAGCTAAGCTCAGGGTTTTTTATTTGTATTCTATTTACATTGATTGCATATTACATAAAAGACAAATCTGTTTTTGGATATGAAATGAGAATTGCTGGAGGTTCTGCACTTACAGCAATCTATGCTGGTATCAGTGCAAAACAAAAAGCTTTTATTGCAATGTTGATTGGTGGAGGTTTTGCAGGATTAGCTGGGGCCATTGAACTATTAAGTCAAACCCATAGAGTGTCAACAGGAATCTCTCAAGGTTTTGGATATACAGCAATAATTGTTGCCGCAATAACAGGAATGCGGCCTCTAGGTATATTTTTAGTTGGATCACTTTTTGGTGCCCTAGCAATAGGAGGTACTGTTATACAAACAATTGGAGTGAGTTCTTATATTGCTGAGATAATACAAGCAACAACACTATTTGGGGCATTGATTGCTCAATTTTTCTTTTCTTATGAAATTAAAAGAGTTGATAATGATTGATATTCAATTTTTAGGACTAATAAATGCAACCCTACAAGCTGCAACGCTTCTATTTATTGCCGCATTAGGTGAACTTATTGCTGAAAAGTCAGGCGTTTTGAATTTGGGAGTCGAAGGTATGATTTCAATTGGTGCTGTTTCAGGATTTATTACAGCAATAAATACGGAAAATTTATTTCTTTCAATCTTGGTTGGAATAATTAGTGCAGCACTATTTTCATCGATTCACGCATTTGTGACCGTCATACTGAAACAAGACCAAACAGTTTCTGGATTAATTCTTACTATTCTTGGATTGTCCCTCTCATCATTAATTGGTAAAAAATATGTTGGTAAAAAACTAAATACTAAACTTGAAGGTGTTTTTGATATAGAAAATCCTTCTAATATTATAGAAATTATACTTAGTCAAAATATCATATTTTATATTGCAATTATTTTGATGATTGTCAGCGCTTTTGTACTTAAAAAAACAATGTTTGGAAGAAGAATAGAAGCAATTGGTGAGGATTTAAAATCTGCAGACTCTATGGGTTTGAAAATAGGAAAGACTCAATTCATCGCTACCTGTGTTGGTGGGGCTTTTGCAGGACTTTCTGGGGTTTATCTTACTCTAAGCTATGTTCCATATTGGACTGATGGAATGACCTCTGGAAGAGGGTGGATAGCTCTTGCACTTGTCATTTTTGGTGGATGGAAACCATACAGAACTGCTTTTGGTGCCATTCTTTTTGGTTTTCTTGAAGCTCTTGGTCCAAGACTACAAACATATGGCTTTGAAATGAGTCCCTATATTGTAAAGATCACTCCTTATGTAATAACAATTCTTGTTTTGATTGTTTTAACTATTTTAAAAAATGGTAACACTGGTGCGCCTAAAAATATTGGAATCCCTTTCTTTAGAGAAAATAGATAATCCTCTATATTTAATTAGGAATTTTGGTAATATAAATAAAGCTTTAATTGATACCTGTGAGTATCGAAAGGAATAGAGTGGAAATAGAAAAAATTCTTTTTCGTCTCAGTAAACAAATCACTGAGTCCAATCATCAAAATCCTCTTTTAATTGGCATTCCAAGAAGAGGTGATTTAATTGCTAAAAGAATATCTAATAATCTCAGAAATTTTGACTTTTCTCATGACCTAGATACCGTAAACTATCTTCCATTTAGAGACGATATAAATGAAGATATTGAAAAAACGTTATTAACAATTAATCCTTTAGATAGAGACGTAATTTTAATTGATGATGTTATTTATACAGGAAGAACACTCCGGGCATCTATCGAAGCTGTGATGAACTCGGGAAGGCCTAAACTAATTTCACTCTTATGTCTGGTAGACAGAGGGCATAGGGAATTACCCATATCTCCAAAATTTATCGGAAGAAACATCCCTACAAATGAAAATGAGTATGTATCAGTGTTTTTAGAAGAAATCGATAATATTGACAAGATTGAAATTACTTAAAAATGAAGCATCTATTAAATTTTGACAACTTAGAAAAAAAAGAATTAGAAAAACTTATTGATGAAACACTAAAGACAGGAAATAATAATATCAAGAAAATTAATTCTTATTCTCTTTTGAAATTTGATGAAGGGTCAACAAGAACTAGGCTTTCTTTTCTATTAGCAGCTAAAAAATCAGGTATCGAAATAGCAGAAACTAATGATTTTATTTCTGCAAAATCTAAAGGTGAAGATTTACAACATGAAGTAGAAACGTATAAAGCATTAGGTGTCGAGATATTAGTTATCAGGACAAAAGAGAATAATTTATCAGACTATGAAAATATAAGTAATTTAGGAGTAATTAGTGCGGGGTTTGGCAATAGTTCACATCCTACCCAAGCGTTAATTGATATTTCAACTTTAGAAAAATTTCAAAAGTTAGACAAGAATATCCCCGTTACATATGTCGGAGACTTAAGACATTCTCGAGTATTTGCATCTGGAAGAGAGCTTTTAGGAAAATTGGGATTTAAAATTGGTGTTTATACAAGTGATGAGTTATTACCTAATGACCTTAGTAACTTGCATATTTATAACTCATGGGAAGAAGTAGTAAGTGAAACTGGTGCTATTGAGTTACTGCGAGTACAAAAAGAAAGAATTAAAGATATTCAAGAATTTAATTTTGAAGACTACACAAAAAAATTTCAAATAAGTAAAAAAATTCTCGATAAATCACCTGATGACCTAATAGTTTTACACCCTATGCCAATAAATGTAGGGGTTGAGATATCTGAAGAAGCAGCACTTCATAATAAATTTAAATTTAAAGAACAACTTCAATTAGCAATTGGATCAAGAATTGTATCTTACAAATATGTACTAGATCTTATATGATAGAAATTCCTGCATTCCTAGACCTGCATACACACACAAGATATCCTGACAAATCATTTTTTCCAGCTAAAGATATTGAAAAATCAGCAATGAATGGTGGTTACTCAGATATATTAGCAATGCCTAATTCTGAAATATCAATTGATGATATAGAAGCACTAAAAATCGCAAAAGAAATAGATAGTTCATTAAATATCAATGTTCACCGAGTTGGGGCTCTTTCAAAGGGTCTCCAAGGGAAAGAGTTAGTAGATTTTAAATCATTTATTAAAAATGGAGTTACAATTTTTTCAGATGATGGCAAGTCTTTAATAGAAGATAAACTTGCTGAACAAGCATTTAAGATAGTTTCTGAACTAGATGGTGCAATTTTTCAACACTGTGAAAAAAGCTGTTTCTCAAGTCCTGGTGATATAGCTCCACCAAGTAACTTAAGAGAACTAACATTAATACCCGACTCAGAGGAATTTGAAATACTTAAAAGAGATCTTGACTTAGTTGAAAAATATAATACTAGATATCATGCCCAGCACCTTTCATCTAAAAAGAGTGTTGAATTAATTGAGAAAGCAAAAAATAAAAACTTACCAGTTACAGCTGAAGTAACACCCCACCATTTACTCATGAATAATGAAAATTTAGATACTACAAATGGAAAATATAAAATGTATCCTCCAATTCGTACTGAAAAAGATCGTCAAGCACTTGTAAACGCTTTAAAGGCTGGAATAATCGATACTATAGCAACTGACCATGCACCACATCCTGAAGATACAAAGAATGTGAGATTTAAAGAAGCAGCACGAGGTGTTGTGGGTCTTGAATCTGCTTTTCCAGTCCTGTATTCTTCTGACATTTTTACATTAGATGAATTAAAAATATTCCTAATAGATAAACCCAGAGAAATTTTACAAAATCTAGGTTATGAAATAGAGAAACCATTTAATAACAAGTGGAGTATAGGAAATGAATTATTTCATACTAAATCTGAATATAAAAATTCAGCATTTGAAAATTTTGAAGTAAATATTAAAAAGGTTGATTTGTATGTTTAAAAAAACATTGCTTATAAATAAGCATGGGGATGAATTTACTGGTTGGTCAGAAAATTCATTTAAACCAGCAACAGGTGAACTAATTTTTAATACAGCAATGACAGGTTTTGTTGAAATTTTAAGTGATCCATCTTATATAAATCAAATTGTAACTTTTACATCATCACATATAGGTAATTATGGTTTATCTAGAATAGATTTTGAATCAAATAAGCCCAAGATAGAGGCTGCCGTAGGAAATACATTTAGTCATTCTCCTTCTTCTTGGAGGTCGGAAAAATCTCTTACTTCATGGTTATCTGAATATGAAATACCATTCAGTGGAGGATTTGATGTAAGATCTGTGACTAAACACCTACGTGATAATGGAAGTAGTATGTATGCTTTAGGTGTAGATGTTGAAAAAAGTGATTTGCTCGAATTACTAAATACTGCAACAGATATTTTAGGAGACAACTCTGCTTTAACAGCTGGAAGTTTAAACCTTAATCGCCACATGCCTGACGGAAAGGTTGGGATATTAGATCTGGGTGCTAAGCAAAGTATTGTAAGTGTTTTAGAAAATTTAAACTTTCAGGTTGTTTCTATAAAGCCAGATGTATCTGCTGAAAATATTCTTTCAATGAATCTAAAAGGGCTTTTAATCTCAAATGGACCAGGTGATCCAAGATCTCTTATAGATGTGATAATAACCGTAAATAATTTAATAGGTAAAATACCGATATTTGGAATTTGTTTAGGCCACCAAATACTAAGTCTTGCATGCGGACTAAAGGTTAATAAATTGGAGTTTGGACATCATGGTTCTAATCATCCAGTAAAAATAAAGGGGATTAAGAAAGCATTAATAACTGCACAAAACCATGGATTTGCAGTAGAAGAATTCGGTGAAAATATAATCCATAAAGATTTCGGAAAAATAGAAAATTATGCAAGTAATTTAAACGATGGAAGTAACGAAGGGATTTCTATATGGGATTCAATGGCTTATTCTGTACAGTTCCATCCTGAGTCTGGTCCTGGAACATCCGATGGATTACAAATATTTAATCCTTTTATTGAAATGATGGAAGAACAATATGCCAAAAAATAAAGAAATAAAAAGCATTCTAATTATTGGTTCAGGGCCGATAGTGATTGGACAAGCATGTGAATTTGATTACTCAGGATCGCAGGCAGCAAAAGCTTTGAAGAATGAAGGATACAGAATTATCTTAGTAAACTCGAATCCAGCAACAATCATGACAGACCCAAAAATGGCAGATGCAACATACATTGAACCATTAACTTTTGAATTTCTTAAAAGAATTATAGAAATTGAAAAACCTGATGCTATTTTGCCAACTTTAGGAGGTCAAACTGCATTAAATCTAGCAATGGAGTTAAATGAGAATAATATTTTCAAACAAAATAATATAAAACTATTAGGAGCATCGGCTGAGTCTATCGAAGTCGCTGAAAATAGATGGAAATTTAAAAATGCCATGGAAAATGTCGGGATTAAAACCTTGCAAGCTGAGTATGTTAAATCTATTGAGGAAGGAATGAGTGTTAGTAAAAAAATAGGGTATCCACTTATGCTTAGACCTTCATATATTCTTGGAGGAGGTGGAACAGGGTTAGTACAAAGTGAGAAAGATCTTAATAAGAAACTTAAAGAAGCATTCAATGCTTCTCCTACACAGGAAGTGCTAATTGAAGAATCTGTATATGGATGGAAAGAGTTTGAGCTTGAAGTCATGCGAGATCAAGAGGGTAATGGAGTAATTGTTTGTGGAATTGAAAACTTTGACCCTATGGGAATTCACACTGGTGATTCTATAACTATTGCACCAATACAAACCTTATCTGATAAAGAGTATCAGGAAATGCGAGATGAGGCTCTACTGTGTCTTGATACTATAGGTATCGCAACTGGCGGGAGTAATGTACAATTTGCTATTAATCCAATAAATGGTGACAGAAGGATTATTGAAATGAATCCTAGAGTTTCACGATCTTCAGCTCTTGCATCTAAAGCGACTGGTTTTCCGATTGCAAAATTTGCTGCTTTGCTTGCAGTTGGATACAGCCTAACAGAACTTAAAAATGATATTACAGGCTCTACTCCAGCTAGCTTTGAACCTGTTCAAGATTATGTTGTTGTTAAAATTCCTAGATTTGACTTCCCAAAATTTCCATCCACAGATGATGTACTTGGTACATCGATGCAAAGTGTTGGTGAAGTAATGTCAATAGCATCAACATTTACTGAAAGTTTAACAAAAGCTATCAGGTCACTTGAAATTGGAAAAACTGGAATAAGAAATATAGATAACCGTTTTATTAATTTATCAAAAGCTCACTTAGAAGAGGAAATTAAGACTCCTAGACCAAGAAGAATTTTTGCAATTTTAGAAGGAATACGCAGAAATTGGGCTATCGAAAAAATAGCAGATCTTTCTGAAATTGATATGTGGTTTTTAAATGAAATTGAAAAAAGCTTCAATGTTACTCCTGAATCTACCCCTACATCAATACTAAAAATGCTTGGCTGGACAGATGAAGATCTTGATACAAAAGATAAAAAAAATAGTCTTAAAGAAAATAGGGTATATAAATTGGTTGATACCTGCTCTGCCGAGTTTGAATCTAAAACGCCATACCTTTACTCTACAAATGGATCAGAAGATGACGATCAAACCTCAAAAAATAAAAAAGTAGTTGTTATTGGTTCTGGCCCAAACAGAATAGGTCAAGGAATTGAATTTGATTATTGTTGTGTTCATGGAGTTGAGTCACTGAAAGAAAACGAATATGAATCAATAATGATAAATTCTAATCCTGAGACTGTTTCGACTGATTATGACACTGCTGACAAGCTTTATTTTGAACCCCTTTCATGGGATGAAGTTAGTTCCGTACTTAAAAGAGAACAACCTGATTCAGTAATCATTCAACTTGGTGGACAGACTCCATTAAAACTTGCTAAAAAAATATACAAAGCTGGATATAATATTGCAGGTTCATCGCTAGAGGTGATTGAAGCAACTGAAGATCGTAATTTATTTCAAAAACTTTGTAAATCACAAGATATTAACCAACCAATTTCACAAATAGCCTCAAATGAAAATGAACTGATAGATTCTGTAAGTGAAATTGGATACCCAGTTCTGTTAAGGCCTAGCTACGTATTGGGAGGAAGAGCAATGAGAGTTGTTCAGAATGATGATGAACTAAAAAATTATCTTACAATATTAGCTAGTGCAGATGAAGATGGTAATCCCTTTAATTCAGGTCCATTACTAGTAGATCAATTCTTAACAGATACAGTAGAGGTGGATGTAGATTTAATCTCTGATGGTAAAGAGGTATTTATAGCTGGAGTCCTTGAACACCTAGAACCAGCAGGTGTACATAGTGGGGATTCAACAGCAGTGCTGCCACCATTTAGTATTAACAAAAAAATTATTGATGAGATTGAGCAAAAAAGTATACAACTAGCAAAAGCTTTAAATGTTAAGGGGCTTTTGAATATTCAATTTGCAGTTAAAGAAGGTACACTATACATCTTAGAAGCAAACCCTAGAGCATCAAGAACAATGCCTTTTGTTGCCAAGGTAACTGGAAACCAAATAATTAAAGCGGGTACATTATTAATGCTTGGTCATTCTTTAAATTATGTAAAAAAAGAAACTGATTATTTAAATAGCTCAACAAAAAAAATAGCTATTAAAAAAGCAATTTTTCCATGGTCAAGGTTTCCTGCAGAAGATACAATGCTAGGCCCAGAAATGAAAGCAACTGGAGAGGTTTTAGGAATTGGATCAAGTTTTGGAATTGCGCTAAATAAAGCATATGCTGCAGCTGGGGTTTTAATCAATAAAAAACAAAAAGGTGTCTTTATATCATTAAGTGATAAAGAAAAACCTAACTTTGTTAAGGTTGCAAAAAATTATACTAAATTGGGTTTCAAAATCTTTACAACTGAAGGTACTGGAGCTTATCTTAATGAACATAACATTTCTTCGACAATTGTCGGTAGAGCAAATGATAAGTCGCCAACCTCACTTACTATTATTCATGAAAATTTAATTTCGTTAGTAATTAATACTCCAACATTTGCTAATGAGTACACAGATGGATGGAAAATTAGAAGACTGTCACACGAAACAGGTGTTGCTGTGGTCTCATCAGTTAGAGAAGCGAAAGCTTTTATGAAAGCGTTTTTAGAACAAGAAAATACATTAGATGATATGGAGGCAATACAAAATGTCAGTTAAACCTATATTTTTTGCATTAGATGGCAAATCTTTGAATGAATTTGAATTTGAACTAAAAAAATTGAAAAATAAAATCTATGGTGTAAAAGTAGGTCTTGAAATGTTCGTTTCAGAAGGCCCTAATGTGATAAATCGCCTTAAGGATGAAGGGTGGAAGGTATTCCTAGATTTAAAACTACATGATATTCCTAATACTGTAAAAGAAGCAACTAAAAGTGCAGGAGAAATTGGAGCTGATTATTTAACTATCCATATTTCGTCCTCTAAAGAAGCTTTGTATGAAGCATCATCAAATAAAAAAGAAGACTTAAAATTACTAGGGGTTAGCTCAGCTCTTACAAGTAAAGCCATAGATGAAGAGACAAGTAAAAAGGTGCAGCTAGAATTTGAATTAGCAAAAGAATCAAACCTAGATGGAATAATTTGCCCACCCTCTGAAATAATTAAATCAATAAATATTTTTGATTTAATCGTAAGTCCAGGTATTAGATTAAAGGATGATTTATCCAATGATCAAAAGAATATAACTACACCAGAAAAAGCAATAGCTGATGGAGCTTCTTATATAGTTATGGGAAGATCAATTAGAAATAATCTGGATTATGTGATAAATGAATTAAATTTATGAAAAAATTTATCGCTGCACCATTTGGTAATTACATAAAAACTAAAAATACAATTTCTGTTTCTGGAAGCTGGACTGTTGAAAAGAGAACTGGACGGATAATCCAAATTGCTAAAACTTTACGTTACACAAAAAAAGGTTGGGTAAACAAGATAGGTCTAAGAAATCCTGGTGTTGAAATTGGTCTCATAAAACATAAGGGTAATGAAGTGTTCTCTATAGCCGGAATAGAAAAAGAAGATTGGAGAATATTTGCTGAAAAAATACCAGAAAATTTTAATATTGAAATAAATATGTCCTGTCCAAATATAGATGAACATCATATAGAAGGTATTGAAGAATTTAATCCAAGTACAAGAGAATGGTTTATAGGTAAAATTTCACCTATTACAACTTTTAAAGAACTGGATATATTTATTGAAACTTTTAGATTTAAACAAATACATGCGTGTAATACTCTTCCAGTTGACAAAGGTGGCCTCAGTGGTAAAGAGCTGATACCTTACACTACAAAATTTATTAAATACATAAAATCAAACTATCCAAAAGTAGAAATTATTGCTGGAGGTGGCATAGACTCTAAAAAAGATATAGATTATTATAAAAATATTGGTGCAGATCATATTAGTTTGGGAACTGTATGTTTTAATCCATTAAAATTAAGAAAGTTAGTATGAATTTATTTATAAAAGAAGATTTTATCTCACATGCAGGACTCCCATTAAGCTGGAAAGTAGAATGTGATGCTTTAACAGAAAGTGATTACGAGGCATTAGCAAAAATTGTTAGTGAAAAATTAACTTTTAGAGATGTAAAAGGAATCCCTAGAGGTGGGATACCATTCGAAAAAGCATTAAAACCTTACTCCACTAACAATGAACAAGACCCTTTATTAATTGCTGACGATGTATACACAACTGGAACTTCCATGAGGGAAGTATATGAACAAGATGCAATTGGAATAGTGGTTTTTGCGAGAAATGAGATCAAAGACGATTGGATAAAAGCCATTTGGCAGATATCAATTTAATCTTCTAATTTGTTTATTCTTCTTTGGTAACGTTCTTCATTTAAAAACTGTGCATCCAAAAATTTAGAAATTATATTTACTGCTTCCTGATTATTCATATAATTTGAACCTAAACAAAGAATATTTACATTATTGTGTTCAACACTCTGTATGGCAGTTTCTTCATTTGTAACATTTGAAGCTCTGATACCTTTAATTTTATTTGCAGCTATAGACATACCTACCCCACTACCACAAATTAATATCCCTCTGTAATTTTTATTATTTAATACAAAATGAGCAACTTCAGAAGCAAAATCTGGATAATCACAACTTTCTTGGCTATCGGTTCCAAAATCTTTAACTATTATTTCTTCTCCAAGATTATCAATAAGATATTGTTTCAATTTATAGCCGGCATGATCGGATGCGATAGCAATATTGTTATTCATTAAACTAATTTTTCTAAATCTAACAAGTCATCTATTTCAGCTTCAGAAAGCAAGTCTTTTTCAAGCAGCACTTCTTTGATGGTTTTGTTATTAGATATCGCCTCCTTAGCTACTTCAGCTGCTGTGTCATATCCTATCTTTGGTACTAGTGCTGTAACTAAAATTGGGTTTTTTTGAGTATTTTCTTTCATTTGTTTAATATTTGGCTCTAATCCATCAATGAGCTTTTCTCTAAAAACCTTCACACTACTGTCTAGAATTTCAATACTTTCTAAAATATTATGAGCCATAACTGGAAGCATGGTATTTAATTCAAAATTACCATTTGCAGCTGCAAAAGTTATAGCAGTATCATTTCCAATTACCTGAGTTGCTACTTGCATCATCATTTCGGGAATAACAGGATTTACTTTTCCTGGCATAATAGAAGATCCAGGCTGAAGTGCAGGAATATTTAATTCATTTAATCCTGAAATAGGACCGCTACCCATCCATCTAATGTCATTTGCAATTTTAAAAAGTGAAACTGCCAATCTTTTTAACGAACCTGAAAGCTCAACTATCTCATCCCTTGAACCTTGACTTGCAAAGTGGTTTTCGGTTTCATTGAAAAGTAAGCCAATTGATTTTTCTAATTCTTTTGCAACATCTTTGCCAAAATTATTTGGAGCATTTATTCCACTACCAACTGCAGTGCCTCCAATAGGGAGATCACAAACAGATTTCACTGAAGAGTCAGTAGCACTTTGACTAAATGCAATTTGAGAAGCATACCCACCAAATACTTGTCCTAAAGTAACTGGAGTTGCGTCCATAAGATGAGTTCTACCATTTTTATAAACTTTGTCCCATTCTTTTGCTTTTGTTTGAAGTGCTTTATGTAATTCAACTAGTTGTCCGGATAGTCCTGAATGAGTGTCTCCCATATAAGCAATTACAGCTGCAACATTTGTTGCAGTCGGTATAACATCATTAGAAGACTGACTCATGTTTACATGATCATTTGGATGAACTGCTATACCAGATTTCTCAGTAGCTAGATTTGCAATTATTTCATTAGCATTCATATTGGTTGATGTGCCAGAACCAGTTTGAAAAATATCTACTACAAAATCTTTGTCATGATTTCCATCAATAACTTCTTGGGCACTATCAATAATTGCTTTTGAAATATTTTCTTCTAGTAAGTTATTTTTATGGTTTACAGCTGCACATGCTTTTTTAATTTCTCCGAGTGATCTAATAAATACCCTTGAAAATCTCAAATGAGATATAGGAAAGTTTTCTACAGCTCTTGCAGTTGAAGCGCCATATTTGGCGTCTAGTGGAACTTGGAACTCTCCCATGGAGTCTTTTTCAGTTCTAAATTCTTTTGTCATTTATTGCCCTAATATTGAGTATATCCTCCTGAATCTACTTCTTCAATAAGTTCTTTGGAACCTGACTTAACAATCTTTCCATTTACAACAATATGAACTTGATCAACATCCAAATATTTTAAGATTCTGCTGTAGTGGGTAACAATTAAATAGGAAGTACTTTGATCCCTAGTCTCATTAATTAATTCAGCTACAGATTTGATTGCATCAATATCTAGACCAGAATCTATTTCATCTAGTAAAGCAACTTTTGGACTAGTCAAAGCAATTTGAAATAACTCACATCGTTTTTTTTCTCCTCCAGATAAATCGACGTTAACTTCTCTATCCAAAAATTCTTTTACATTAAATTTTTCAGCTAACTTTTCTATTTCCTGTCCGTTTAAGTCTTGATTTATGTATTTTGAAAATTCCCTCAAGGTAACTCCAGATAGGCCGACTGGGTATTGGAATGATTGAAAAACTCCCGCATTAGATCTCTCAAGTTGTGTTTGTCCAGACACATCAGTTTTGTCAACAGTAATTATGCCCTGTTCTTGGTAAGTTTTATTACCCATAACAACGTGACACAATGTTGATTTACC
>MDTB01005581.1_pt1 | contig 15313 bp, 11 predicted proteins | sample 811161 | NCBI WGS metagenome assembly MDTB01 (sample SAMN05326650, study PRJNA326480) | marine metagenome | isolation source: seawater | place: Mediterranean Sea | collected 2009 | reverse complement strand
GTCGTCTTACCATGATCAACGTGACCTATAGTCCCAACATTTACGTGCGGTTTACTTCGCTCAAACTTCTCTTTAGACATTTATCACCTCTACAAACCTAATTAACATGAAACAGCCTATCCTTGCTTCTTGACCACCGCCTCCGCGATACTGTCTGGAACTTCCTTGTAGGTTTCAAACTCCATAGAAAAAGTCGCTCTTCCCTGAGTTGTTGACCTCATATCCGTTGCATAGCCAAACATCTCAGAAAGGGGGACTTCCGCTCGAACGGCTTTCCCGGCCGGAACATCTTCCATCCCGAGCACAATTCCTCTTCGGCGATTTAGATCCCCAATAATATCGCCATAGTAATCTTCAGGTGTAACCACCTCCACTTTCATGACAGGCTCTAGTAAGACTGCATCTGCGTCAATAGCACCCTGACGCATCGCCATGGAGCCAGCTACTTTGAAGGCTACTTCGCTAGAATCAACATCATGATAAGAACCATCATATAGAGTCGCCTTTACACCTTGAAGGGGATAACCAGCTATTACACCGTTTGAGAGCTGCTCCTGAATTCCCTTGTCGACTGCCCCAATATATTCTCTCGGAACAACACCACCGACAATCTCGTCTACAAACTCATAATCATCATCAGCTAAAGGTTCTATACGTAACCAAACATGGCCATATTGACCTCGACCCCCAGTTTGACGAACAAACTTACCTTCCGCTTCAACTGAACGGCGAATTGTTTCCCGATAAGCGACCTGAGGAGCACCTATGTTAGCCTCGACGCTAAATTCCCTTTTCATTCGATCAATAATTATATCTAGATGCAATTCACCCATTCCGCCAATAATAGTCTGACCGGACTCCTCATCCGTACGAACCGAAAAAGACGGATCCTCGGCAGCGAGCTTACTTAACGCAACACCCATCTTCTCCTGATCAATCTTTGATCTTGGCTCCACTGCAACGTGTATCACTGGGTCAGGAAACTCCATTCGCTCAAGCGTAATAACTTCTTTTTCGTCGCACAAGGTATCGCCAGTAGTTGCCTGCTTCAGGCCAATTGCTGCTGCGATATCGCCAGCGCGAACTTCCTTAATTTCCTGTCGATCATTCGAATGCATTTGCACCATTCGACCAATTCTTTCTTTTTTATCTTTAACCGGGTTATATACTGAATCCCCAGTTTGAAGAACACCAGAATAAACACGGAAAAATGTTAAGGCTCCCACGTGCTTGTCGGTTGCGATCTTGAAAGCAAGCGCGGCAAAAGGTTCTTCATCATCAGCGTTTCTAGCAGCCTCGGTCTCATTGACATCATCGAGAAAACCTTTGATTGCCTTCACTTCATCTGGTGCCGGAAGAAACTCCACAACAGCGTCCAGCATAGTCTGTACGCCTTTGTTCTTAAATGCAGAGCCACACAGGGCAGGAACTATTTCATTGGCCAACGTGCGTATACGAATACCGTTTTTGATCTCCTCAATACTCAGTTCACCCTCCTCCAAGTATTTTTCCATGAGATTATCATTAGCTTCTGCGGCTGCTTCGACCATTTTTTCATGATACTCTTCAGACAATTCCTGCAATTCCTCGGGGATACTCTGCTCTTCAAAAGTTAACCCCTGATCTTCCTCATTCCAATAAATAGCCTTCATCTTAATTAGATCAACAATTCCCCTAAAATTGTCCTCCGCCCCTATAGCAAGTTGGAGAGGGATTGGCTTTGAGCCCAATCTATCCTCAATCTGTTTCACCACGCGCAGAAAATCCGCCCCGGCTCGATCCATCTTATTTACAAATACCATACGTGGAACTTCGTAGCGGTTAGCTTGACGCCAAACGGTTTCAGACTGAGGCTCGACACCAGAGGTCGCACAAAAAACTACCACTGCCCCATCAAGCACTCGCAAGGACCGCTCTACTTCAATAGTGAAATCGACATGTCCGGGTGTATCAATGATGTTAATTCGGTGTTCATCAAATTGTTGTTCCGAACCCCGCCAAAAGGTAGTTGTTGCGGCAGAGGTTATGGTTATACCGCGCTCTTGTTCTTGTTCCATCCAGTCCATAACCGCTGCACCGTCATGGACCTCACCAATTTTATGAGAAATTCCGGTGTAGAATAGTATCCTTTCAGTCGTCGTTGTTTTTCCCGCGTCAACGTGGGCTACAACGCCGATGTTCCGATATCTTTTTATGGGAGTTGACCTTGGCAATTTATTGTCCTCGAAGACTCATTAAAAACGGTAATGTGCAAACGCCTTGTTTGCATCTGCCATACGGTGGGTATCCTCTCTACGTCGGACTGCTGCACCCCGGCCCTCCGCTGCATCCATAAGCTCTCCAGCTAACCGCAAAGGCATTGATTTTTCACCTCTACTCCTCGCGGAATCGACTAACCACCGCATCGCCAAAGCAGTTCTTCTTGAAGGACGAACCTCTACAGGCACCTGATAGGTAGCTCCGCCAACTCGTCTTGATTTGACTTCAACGGCTGGCGATACCGCCTCAAGCGCAGCATCAAAAACATCAATCGGATCAGAACTTACGCGTTCTTTAATTCTGTCCAACGCCCCATAAACAATTTTTTCAGCAACAGCTTTCTTACCACTGATCATCACGTGATTCATAAACTTAGCTAAAGTTTTATTATTGAATTTGGGATCAGGGAGCACTTCCCTTTTCTCAGGAACTCTTCTTCTTGGCATCGATTTTCCCTTCCTTCAGGTTATTCGAGAATACACTCGACCTTACTGTTTACCATCCATTAAACTGATATTACTATGTCTTAGGTTTCTTTGTTCCATACTTGGAGCGACCCTGGGATCGGTCGCTAACGCCAGTGGTATCTAAAGTTCCTCGGACCGTATGATATCTAACTCCTGGTAGGTCCTTGACACGACCTCCCCTGATTAAGACCACACTGTGCTCTTGCAAATTGTGGCCTTCTCCACCAATGTAGGAATTCACTTCAGCACCATTAGTCAGTCTCACACGACAAACCTTCCGTAGGGCTGAGTTAGGCTTTTTTGGCGTGGTAGTATAAACCCTAAGGCAGACTCCGCGACGCTGGGGACATGCCTGTAACGCCGGCACATTACTCTTCGCGACTTTCCGCTTCCTAGGCTTACGCACTAATTGGTTAATTCTTGCCATCAATACTCCAAATCACAAGTCTAGCCCAAAGAAGCCAAACACTGTATTCAAGTTGGGCGCGAATTCTAAGCGCCTGACTCAAGCGAGTCAACTTCTCTTTCAAAACTAAGGGCCTGTATTACCTGAGTTAAGAGCCTCACTAAGAGCAGCTTCCACTTCACTAGCACTCACTACTGTATGCTCTTCCTTACCAGATTCTCGTTTCTTGCGCCTATCTTCATGGTATTTCAAGCCAGTACCGGCTGGGATCAGGCGGCCAACAATTACATTTTCTTTTAGACCACGCAAATAATCTCGCTTGCCTGTAACAGCAGCCTCAGTTAGCACCCGAGTTGTTTCTTGAAATGAAGCTGCAGAGATAAACGACTCGGTAGCGAGAGAAGCCTTGGTTATACCAAGCAGCACTGTTTCTCCGTTAGCAGATTCTTTCCCCTCTTGAACCATTTGTTCATTGCGTTCGAGAAATTGTGTGTATTCAACCTGTTCACCTTGTATAAATCCTGTATCGCCCGGCGACACAATCTCTACTTTCCTTAGCATTTGACATACGATCACTTCAATGTGCTTGTCATTGATGGTCACACCTTGGAGTCGATAAACATCCTGAATCTCTTTGACTATATATTTTGCAAGTTCATTTATCCCTTTCAGACGCAAGATATCATGCGGGTTCTCTGGGCCATCCGATACAACTTCGCCCTTTGCTACATGCTCGCCCTCAAACACCGTCATATTCCGCCATTTATGTATCAGAACTTCATAATGATCCGTTCCTTCCGGCAACTCACTCTCAGCTTCCGAGGGAGTGATAACTAAGCGGCGCTTACCCTTGGTTTCTTTACCAAAACTCACTGTGCCCGTGATTTCTGCTAAAATGGCGGCATCCTTTGGCTTCCTCGCTTCAAACAGGTCTGCTACTCTTGGAAGACCTCCCGTAATATCTCTTGTTTTTGATCCTTCCTGCGGGATACGAGCTATGACGTCTCCTACGGCGATGTGATCTCCATCCTCAAGACTTAGAATCGCATTGGGCTCGAGGAAATAATGAGCTGGCACATCAGTCTCGGGCAACATCAAATCGTCACCAGCGTTATTGACTAGACGGACAGCAGGCCGAATATCCTTGCCCGCTGTTGGCCTATCCTTCGGATCAATGACGGATATACTCGACAGTCCTGTTAGCTCATCGGTCTGTCGACGAACAGTTACCCCTTCGTCCATAGACTCAAAGACTACCTGACCTTCTACCTCAGTTACTATAGGATGGGTGTGGGGATCCCAGTTAGCAACAATTTCTCCAGCTTCAGTAGGCGCATTATCGCGTTTCTTAAGAATGGCTCCATAGGGTAATTTATATCGTTCTCTCTCTCTTCCTGACTCATCTGCAACGGCAATCTCACCAGACCGAGATATTGCTACTAAGTCACCATTCGCCTTTTCAGTTGTTTTTAGATTGTGCAGTCTTATAGTTCCTGAGTGACCAACCTGCACATTATCTATGGCGGCGGCCCTGGATGCTGCCCCTCCGATATGAAAGGTACGCATAGTGAGCTGAGTTCCTGGTTCACCAATAGATTGCGCTGCAATAACCCCAACGGCCTCTCCGATATTGACCAGATGACCACGACCCAGATCACGCCCATAACACATCGCACAAACCCCATAACGAGTATCACAAGCAATGGCGCTACGAACGAATATCTCGTCAACTCCAAGATCTTCGAGCTGCACAACCCAACTCTCATCGATCATGGTATTTCTTGGTATGACAACCGAATCGCCTGAAGTGCTCACGACATCTCTCGCCACTACTCGGCCAAGAACCCTGCTCCCTAGTGGTTGCACTACATCACCGCCTTCGATCACTGCCGTCATCAAAAGGCCATTTTCTGTTCCACAGTCGACCTCGGTAATTACCAGATCTTGTGCCACATCAACTAACCGCCTGGTTAAATAACCAGAATTTGCGGTCTTAAGGGCTGTGTCGGCCAAGCCCTTGCGGGCCCCATGGGTAGAGATGAAATATTGCATCACCGATAGCCCTTCTCGAAAATTCGCGGTTATTGGAGTCTCGATAATGGAGCCATCAGGCTTAGTCATTAATCCCCGCATCCCAGACAATTGTCTGATCTGCGTGGGCGAACCACGAGCGCCAGAATCAGAGTACATCCACACGCTATTAAAAGAGCCTTGTTCTTCTTCTTCACCATCACGATTAACTACCATTTCCTTACTAAGCGTGTCCATCATGGCTTTACCCACTAAATCATTAGCGCGTGTCCAAATATCAATTACTTTGTTGTATTTCTCCCCTTGAGTTACAAGCCCAGAAGCAAACTGTGACTCAATCTCACGAATCTCACTCTCAGCTTCTGAGATAATTACGGCCTTCTCTTCCGGGATGACGAAATCATCAACCCCGATTGAGGAACCTGATCGTGTGGAATATTCATAACCCATATACATAATCTGATCTGCGAAAATTACTGTTTCCTTTAAACCAACAGCTCGATAACAAAGGTTAATCAATCTAGATATATCCTTGTTACCCATCATCTGATTAATCTCAGAGAATGGGATCCCTTCCGGCACGATCTCGTAAAGAAGGGCCCTACCGACTGTAGTTTCCTGAATCTCACTTCTAAACTGAAACGCTCCACTCTCGTTTTTTACTTGTTCTTTAACACGAACCTTTATTCGAGCTTGTAAGCCAACCTTCTTATTGGTAAAAGCTCGGTTAACTTCCTCCACATCTGAGAAAGTCATACCCTCGCCTAGGTCATTTATACGTTCCCGAGTCATCCAATAAACACCCAGAACAACATCTTGAGAGGGCACAATAATAGGCTCACCATCTGCCGGGAGCAGCACATTGTTCGTCGACATCATCAATGCCCTTGCCTCTAATTGAGCCTCCAGAGTCAAAGGAACATGCACAGCCATCTGGTCACCATCGAAATCTGCGTTATAAGCTGTACAGACCAAAGGATGGAGCTGGATAGCCTTTCCCTCGATCAAAACAGGTTCAAAAGCCTGAATACCCAGTCTATGAAGAGTAGGCGCTCGGTTCAGTAAAACAGGATGTTCACGAATGACCTCCGCAAGGATATCCCAAACCTCTGCTGTTTCGCGCTCCACCATTTTTTTAGCAGCCTTGATAGTAGCAGCTAGACCACGCCCCTCTAACTTTCCAAAAATGAATGGTTTGAAAAGTTCAAGTGCCATTTTTTTTGGTAACCCACACTGATGAAGACGTAAAGAAGGGCCGCAAACAATGACGGATCGACCAGAATAATCAACACGCTTACCTAAAAGATTCTGACGGAAGCGTCCTTGTTTACCCTTAATCATATCAGCCAACGACTTTAGGGGTCTTTTATTCGTACCAGTTATTGCTCGTCCACGACGACCGTTGTCAAGTAGCGCATCTACTGACTCCTGTAACATCCTTTTTTCATTTCGAACTATTATGTCTGGGGCGCTCAGATCTAAGAGCCTCTTCAATCGATTATTCCTATTAATGACCCTACGGTATAAATCATTCAAATCAGAGGTAGCAAAACGTCCACCTTCTAGTGGCACCAGGGGCCTAAGGTCAGGGGGTAATACTGGCAAAACATTGAAGATCATCCACTCTGGCTTATTGCCGGACCTCTCAAAAGCCTCCATCAACTTCAACCGCTTGGTCAGCTTCTTTATCTTTGTCTCAGAATTAGTCTGAGGTAGTTCTTCCCGAATTGCTGCAATATCTTCCGCTAGATCCATATCTGACATTAGATCCTGGATCGCCTCCGCGCCCATTTTTGCCTCAAATTCATCACCAAACTCTTCAAGAGCCTCGAAGTACTGCTCGTCATTTAACAATTGTCTTTTTTCCAATGAAGTAAGACCTGGATCAGTAACAACAAAGGACTCAAAGTACAGCACTCTTTCAATGTCTCGCAGGGTCATATCCATCAGTAACCCGATTCGAGATGGCAGAGATTTTAGAAACCAAATGTGAGCAACAGGACTGGCTAGTTCTATATGTCCCATTCGCTCACGTCTGACCTTAGCGAGAGCAACCTCTACGCCACACTTTTCGCAAATCACTCCCCTATGCTTAAGTCGTTTATATTTTCCACAAAGACACTCATAGTCCTTATTAGGACCGAAAATTTTTGCACAGAACAATCCATCACGCTCTGGCTTAAAAGTACGATAATTTATAGTCTCAGGTTTCTTAACTTCACCATAAGACCAGGATCTAATCATCTCTGGGGACGCTAAACCAATTCTGAGTGAATCGAATTCTTCGGATTGCCCTTGCGCTTTAAGAATATTCAAAAGATCTTTCAAGACTTTCCTCCACTTTGAGCTTTACACCCAAACTTAAGTTGATGTCGATGATAGAGCATTAAGTCAGTCACTTTCCAACTCAATATCGATACCTAATGACCGAATTTCTTTAACCAAAACATTAAATGATTCAGGCATTCCGGGCTCCATCCTGTGATCCCCATCGACAATATTTTTATACATCTTTGTACGGCCATGGACGTCATCAGATTTAACTGTAAGCATTTCTTGTAAGGTATAAGCTGCGCCATAAGCTTCCAGAGCCCAAACCTCCATCTCGCCAAAACGCTGACCACCGAATTGGGCTTTCCCTCCCAAAGGCTGTTGAGTAACTAAGGAGTATGAACCAGTCGACCTAGCATGCATTTTATCATCCACTAGATGGTTGAGCTTAAGCATGTACATGTAACCAACTGTTACGGGACGATCAAATTGATCGCCGGTACGGCCATCATAGAGGGTTGTCTGTCCATCAGAAGGCAATCCTGCAAGGTCAAGCATTCCCTTAATTTCCTCTTCTGTAGCCCCATTAAAAACCCCAGTTGCCATAGGAACGCCGCCGACAAGATTACGAGACATTTCTACAATCTCAGCATCAGAGAAATCATCCAAATTCTCTTGTCTTCCACTGCGGTTATACACTTCGTGAAGAAATTTTCGAATTTCCGAAACCTCCTGCTTGACTTCTAGCATAGAGTTAATCTTTTCACCAATACCTCTAGCAGCCCAACCAAGATGAGTTTCCAGGATCTGACCAACATTCATCCTTTTTGGAACACCCAAGGGGTTAAGCACGATATCAATAGGCTCACCGTTCTCATCAAACGGCATATCCTCCACTGGCTTGATAACAGATATAACGCCCTTATTCCCATGCCTCCCTGCCATCTTGTCGCCGGGTTGTATACGCCGTTTTATGGCAAGGTATACTTTGACAATCTTCAACACACCAGGAGGAAGATCATCACCACTTTGCAATTTTTGCTTACTTTCTTCAAATCGATCGTCAAGGTCTTTGCGCGTATCTTTCAACCGCTGTTCAGCCTGTTCTAAAAGCTCATTTAGAGAATCTGCCTCCATCCGCAATTTGAAATATTCCAATGCAGGAAGCTCTCCCAGATAATCCTTTGTTATCTTGTCACCCTTTTTTAATCCGGGACCGGCAATAACCTTCTTACTTACCAGAGATTCGGCAAGCCTTTCGAAAGTCGCTGTTTCTATAATCCGGAATTCCTCGTCTATATTGTTTTTGACTGCCTGGAGCTCCTGACGATCAATAGCCAAAGCTCGCTCGTCTTTTTCAATACCGTCTCTCGTGAACACTCGTACATCTATGACTGTTCCGTTGTAGCTACTTGGTACTCGAAGGGAAGTATCTTTAACATCCGAAGCTTTCTCACCGAAAATAGCTCGTAAGAGCTTTTCTTCGGGCGTGAGTTGGGTTTCTCCTTTCGGAGTCACTTTGCCAACTAAAATGTCTCCCGCCTCAACCTCAGCTCCAATATAAACTATTCCAGCTTCATCAAGCTTAGATAGGGCCCCCTCTCCAACATTTGGAATGTCGGAGGTAATCTCTTCACTTCCAAGTTTGGTGTCGCGGGCGTAGCAGGTCAGTTCCTGAATATGAATCGTTGTAAAACGATCTTCTTTAACAACCTTCTCAGACACTAAGATCGAATCCTCAAAGTTATAACCATTCCAAGTCATGAAGGCGATTCGAATATTCTGTCCCAACGCAAGCTCACCCGTATCGATCGATGGCCCGTCTGCCAATATATCCTGACGACTAACCACATCGCCTTCATTTACCAAAGGCTTCTGATTTATGCATGTATTCTGGTTTGATCGCGTATATTTCGTTAAGTTATATATATCTACTCCAGCTTCACCAGTTTCCGTTTCGTTGTCGTTAACGCGAATAACTATTCGCGCTGCGTCCACGGTCTCCACTACACCACCCCGCTCGGCTACCACACAAACGCCAGAATCTCTGGCAACAACTCGCTCCATTCCCGTACCCACAAGAGGAGTCTCGCTACGAAGAGTCGGCACCGCTTGACGCTGCATATTTGACCCCATTAAAGCCCGGTTAGCGTCATCATGCTCTAAAAATGGGATAAGAGACGCAGCCACACTAACCACTTGTTGCGGAGATACATCCATGAAATTAACGCTTTCCCTTGGCATCTTTGTGAATTCCCCAAGATGACGAACATCCACTAAATCGTCAATAATTTGACCATCTTCTGTCAAAGGCACGCTCGCCTGAGCAATCACATAATCACTTTCTACTATGGCAGAAAGATATTCTATATCCCCTGTAACATGCCCGTCTTCTACCCTACGGTAGGGGCTCTCTAAAAACCCGTGCTCATTAGTTCGAGCGTAGCTTGCCAAAGAATTAATGAGACCAATATTGGGACCCTCTGGTGTTTCTATCGGACAAACACGTCCATAATGAGTAGGATGAACATCTCGCACTTCAAAACCAGCACGCTCACGAGTAAGCCCCCCTGGGCCTAGCGCTGACACGCGACGTTTGTGAGTAACCTCCGAAAGCGGGTTATTCTGATCCATAAATTGGGAAAGCTGCGCAGATCCAAAAAATTCCTTCACTGCAGCACCGACGGGCTTAGCATTAATAAGATCTTGTGGCATTAGCCCTTCAGATTCCGCAAGGCTCAACCTTTCTTTTACTGCTCTTTCAACACGGATGAGACCCAAACGAAATGCGTTTTCCGCCATCTCCCCTACTGACCGAATGCGGCGATTTCCCAAATGGTCGATATCGTCGACGGTGTCCTTGCCGTCACGAATACCGATCAGACATCTTAATACATCTATTATATCCTCATTACTGAGGATACCATCACCTACTTCCTCTTCCCTTCCTAAACGGCGATTGAACTTCATTCTACCAACTGCACTAAGGTCGTAACGCTCTGGCACAAAAAAAAGATTATTGAAGAGATTTTCTGCCGCCTCCTTAGTAGGTGGCTCGCCGGGACGCATCATCCTATATATTTCCACTAATGCTTCTAGTCGATTTTGTGTGGAGTCAATATTCAAAGTATCAGAAATAAATGGCCCACATTCTAAATCGTTGGTATAAATCGTTTTGAAAGACTCTACGTTCAACTCTCGAAGTTTCTCCAAAACGTCCTCTGAAATGGCCGTGTTACAAGGAACCAAAATCTCACCAGTTTCAGTGTCTACTACGTCGTGAGCCAGAACGTGGCCCTCAATATATTCCGACGGAACATTTAAATCACTAAGCCCAATCTTTTCTAATTCCCGGATATGTCTGGGGGTAATTCTAGTCCCCTCCTCGACAACAATGTTTTTGCCCGCCTTTATATCAAATTTAGCTGTTTCCCCTCGCAATCGATTAGCAATTAACTCAAGCGAGTATCCCTCATCCCGCATAAAAAAAGTGTCGGTATCAAAGAAGGTATTAAGTATTTCTTCCGAACTATAACCAAGCGCTCGCAAAAGGACCGTTGCCGGTAATTTTCGACGTCGATCTATGCGCACAAAGACACAGTCCTTCGGATCAAATTCAAAATCTAACCAAGAACCACGCATCGGTATTACTCTTGCGGAGTAAAGAAGTTTACCGGAGGAGTGAGTCTTACCTTTATCATGATCAAAAAATACCCCAGGCGAACGGTGCAACTGAGACACGACCACCCTTTCAATACCATTAATCACGAAGGTACCATTACTAGTCATCAATGGGATTTCTCCCATGTAGACTTCCTGCTCCTTGATATCCTTGATCGCTTTGTTATTTGAATCTTTATCGTAGATTATCAACCTTACTTTTACACGCAGGGGAACTGCATAGTAAGCGCTTCTCAATTGACACTCTTTAACGTCGAATACCGGCTTTCCTAATCGATAACCAACATATTCTAAAGCAGCATTACCAGAGTAACTCACTATGGGAAAGACTGACTTAAAGGCCGCATGCAGACCCTTGTCTATTCTCTCTTTCTCACTAACACCATCCTGCAAAAACTGCTCATAGGACTCTGTCTGAATTGCAAGCAAATAAGGAATATCCATAACCTCTGGCAATTTGCCAAAGTCTTTCCGAATTCGCTTTTTCTCTGTATATGAATAGGCCATCAGCTTCTCCTAACTAGATTGACTTGCCCGATACTTCGCAGAAAACATCAGGGCAATAATTACACGCAGCGCAACTTCGGGAATAATCCCGTTAACGTCATTATTGTTAAGCTTAAACAAAGAGATTACTTGAGCTCGGCACTTGCCCCAGCTTCTTCAAGCTGCTTAACGATATCGTCAGCTTCTTCTTTGGCCACACCTTCCTTAACAGTAGACGGAGCATCATCAACTAGTGCTTTGGCTTCCTTTAAACCAAGACCAGTGATGGCTCTCACAACCTTAATTGCATTAACCTTCTTTTCACCAGCAGAAGTGATAACAACCTCAAATTCGGTCTTTTCTTCTACCGCAGCCCCCCCATCTCCAGCATTACCCGCTACCGGAGCTGCCGCAACTGCTGCTGCGGCTGAAACGCCAAATTTTTCCTCCATGGCATCTACAAGCTCAACAACATCCATTACGCTCATTTCTGCAATAGCATCTAAAATCTCATCTTTCGATAATGACATGAATCATATCTCCTTAATTAAGTTATTCACCTTCTTGTTGCTTCTGATCTCGCACTGCAGCTACCAGCCTAGTTACACGTCCAGGCACATCATTAAGCGCCTGGGCTAGCTTAATAATCGGTGCTTGCATCACAGACATAAGTATTGAAATTGCTTGATCTCGTGTAGGTAGCTTCGCCAATACGTCTATCTGATCTGGAGGTAATACTTTTCCGCCAACACTTAATGCTTTAATCTCGAAGGACTCGTTTTCCTTTGCAAAATCCTTGAAAATCCTGGCGCCAGCACCAGGGTCTTCTATAGAAAAAGCTAAAATGTTTGGCCCAAGTAACGCATCATTCAGACACTCAAATTCAGTACCTTGAAACGCTCGCTTGGCCAGCGTATTTCGTATCACCCTTACATGAACTCCTGCTTCCCTTGCTTGTTGCCGCAGTGTCGTCATGTTATCGACAGGAACACCACGATAATCTGCCATAACAGCAGATAAAGCCACAGTAGCAGTTTCATTTACCTCAGCAACAATCGCCTCTTTCTCTTCAAGTCTTATTGGCACAGTTTCGTACTCCTGACCTATTACTTATCCGTCTTTTCGACGGGTCCCACGGCGATAGGATTCAACTTGCTGAATCAGGTTCACCGTCTGCGTAGGCTTTCTCTCGATAATTAACCTCCAGAAGTCAATGGACTTCCCTTGGGCCTACGGTCTTTGACGAGCTCTGCTATTCTTTTAAAGAAAACAGAAACCCCAAAGTTCTCTATACCTCTTCCAAAGACGATTGATCGATTTGCAAACCTGCACCCATCGTCGTTGACAAGACAATCTTCTTTAAATATGTTCCTTTCGCTGACGCTGGCTTAGCTTTCTTTAAATCAGATAACAAAGCCTCAAGATTCTCTTTGATCTGACCCGGTTCAAAACCGATTTTTCCAAGGCCGCCATGAATAATCCCATTTCGGTCGGTTCTATATCTGACCTGACCAGCCTTAGCATTTTTTACTGCTTCTCCCACTTCTGGCGTCACAGTGCCAAGGCGAGGGTTGGGCATAAGACCCCTAGGACCCAAAATCTGTCCCAACTGCCCGACCAACCTCATCGCATCAGGAGAGGCAATAACTACACCGAAATCTAGGTTTCCCGACTTAATGCTATCGGCTAAATCTTCCATCCCAACAACGTCTGCACCTGCATTTTTAGCCTCATCTGCCTTATCGCCTTGCGCGAATACAGCAACACGGACATCTTTTCCTGTTCCGTTTGGTAAAACTGTAGAGCCTCGTACTACTTGGTCTGATTTCTTAGGATCAACACCAAGATTAATACTAACATCAATTGATTCAGTAAACTTCACAGAGGAAAGCTCGCCAAGAAGTAATACTGCTTCGTCTATTGCATATAGCTTACCAGGATCAATCTTCTCTCTTAGCTCTCGAGTCCTCTTAGTTAACTTACCCATCTAGACATCCTCCACATCGATTCCTGCACTCCTTGCACTGCCAGCAATGGACCTCACCGCGGCATCCATATCCTGTGCAGTTAAATCTGGCATTTTGATGGTCGCAATCTCCTCCAACTGAGCACGAGTTACGCGTCCCACCTTGTTCAAGTGAGGCTCACCACTACCTTTGTCGATACCAGCTGCCTTTCTCAGTAAAACTGCTGCAGGTGGAGTTTTTTTTATAAAGGTAAAGCTTTTATCCGCGTAAACAGTTATTACAACTGGAACTGGTATTCCGGGCTCCAGAGACTGAGTCTCAGCATTGAAGGCCTTACAGAAGTCCATAATGTTGACTCCATGCTGCCCTAGAGCTGGCCCCACTGGAGGACTCGGGTTTGCCTGAGCCGCAGGAATTTGCAGCTTAATATAAGCATCGATCTTTTTAGCCATATTTTACCTCACATCTTGGGTTCAAGCCCTTAAGCATTTCTTAGCTTTCATCTTCGCTCAATCGACCAGAACGATGACTTAAGGTCCCCATAAGTAGTGCACTTAAGCACTAAATTTGTTCTTAAAGTCAGCCTTTTTCCACCTGACCAAAATCCAATTCGACCGGAGTGGATCGTCCGAATATAGTAACAGCTACGTGTAGCTTATTCTTTTCGTAATTTACTGCTTCGACAACTCCGTTAAAGTCATTGAAAGGTCCATCCACGACACGAACCAACTCTCCGGGCTCAAAGACCGTCTTAGGAGTCGCTTGCTCACTACCTACTTGTATTCGCTGAATGATTTTCTCTGCATCACGATCTGAAATGGGTGCAGGCTTATCTGCCTTACCTCCTATAAAACCCATGACTCTAGGAGTGTTTTTTATTAGATGCCATGTTTCATCATCCAAATCCATCTCAACCAGAACATAACCCGGAAAAAATTTTCTCTCACTTCGTCTTTTCTTACCCCCACGCATTTCTACTACTTCTTCTGCGGGAACAATAACTTCTCCAAACTTATCGGCTACCTCAGATAGATCGATTCTTTCTTTAATGGCGCGCATGACTTGCTTTTCATAACCCGAATAAGCATGCACAACATACCAGCGTTTGTTCAACCTGTACTCCCCGTTAGCCAATTATACTTTGAATGGCCCAACTTAAACCCGAATCCAGACCCCAAAGAATAAAGCCGACGAATACAACCACCACCACAACTATTAAAGTAGTTTGAGTCAGCTCGGGAGTAGTCGGCCAAACCACCTTACGGATCTCCAATCTGGCCTCCTTTGCTAGTTCCCAAACAGCTGCTCCTCTACGAGTCTTTATTGCTATAATAATCCCTAGCAACCCTACAATGACACCTATTATTGCTTTCAGAATTGGCGAAGCGCCAGCATACACAGAATTTGCGTAAACGCTAATAATAATCAAAGCGAAAACGACTATCCACTTTAATGAATCAAAACGAGACAAAGACTCTTCTGTTTTCATAATATTTTAATTTACAATTTCCGAAAATCTGGCAGGCCAGGAGGGAATCGAACCCCCAACCTGCGGTTTTGGAGACCGCCGCTCTGCCAATTGAGCTACTGGCCTTAATTTCATAAATTTTAGCGGAGTTCTAAACATTCCAATACTTGAGACCAGGATTCCTTCAATTACTAATCTTAGTAACAACGCCTGCCCCGACTGTCCTGCCACCTTCACGAATAGCAAAACGCTGACCTTCCTCCATCGCTATTGGTGC
>MDTB01129461.1_pt1 | contig 15314 bp, 16 predicted proteins | sample 811161 | NCBI WGS metagenome assembly MDTB01 (sample SAMN05326650, study PRJNA326480) | marine metagenome | isolation source: seawater | place: Mediterranean Sea | collected 2009 | reverse complement strand
TAAATATATAGGCATACCTATTCCATTATTTTTATTTGCAATTACTAATGAAATCTGTTTTGGTGATATACATTTTGTATCAGGTACACTTTTAATTTCAGCAGTCCATTTCCATCTATTATTATTCTTATTGGTATTGAAACATTGTACTTTATTTTCAGCAGCTCTTTCTTGCACTAAACATGTTTTCTCTGATCCATTTATAATAAAATATCCTCCTGGATCTAAATTACATTCACCTAATTCTTGTAATGATTTATTACTTGGTTGACTTAATGTACATATTTTTGATTTTATCATTATAGGTAGTTTACCTATATGAATATTTGGCAATACTGTATGGAATGTTTGCTCTGCATTCAAGTTTTCTCCTCCCCGAACTATATACTTAATATTTAAATTTACGGTCATTATAGATGAATACGTGAAATTGCGTAATCTAGCCTCATATGGATACATTAACTTTATCGCACCTGTATTTTCATTTATTCTTGGTCTTTGTAATTTAAATTCCGTGAATGTAATAAATATTTCTAATGAATATTTTTTAGAATCTATGTCAAATGATTTATCAGATTTAATATGTACTGGATTAAACATCGCTATTGTTTTTGGAATTTGTTTTGTAACAAAATCATTATATGACTCTAACTGATGTCTAACTAAACGCTTTAAATGATTGTTCTTAAAATATTCTTTAATAATTGTCCACAAATCATTTTTGTTTATCATCAGATTTTGAGTTTTTGACATAAAAGTATGTAATAATTATAAATCAATTTATCTTTAAACTTATTTTTTTAAGTTTTTATGTAAAATCCTTTATATAAAAATATTGATATATATATAAATGAATAAAAAAACAATTCATGTAGATCAAAATTATCTCTCATTAAACTCTAAATCAAAAAGACGCCAAAATAAAATTAAAAAAAAAACATCTAATCAAAAAAAAACTAGTAAAAATACAAAAGATCTCTGTAAACATTTTTTAGAGAATATTAAATCAAATCAATCTAGTAAACAAAACTTAACTAATAAATCAATCTATGTTGATAAATCAGATACGGAAAATAGCAATAAAACATCATTTAATGATTCTCTTGATTTTTTTAATAGTATTAGCAAATTAAATAAAACTAAAAAAATTAAAAAACCAATCACTACGTCTAATTCTAAAATTAATATTTCTTTTCCTAATACCATTCTTGTATCTAAACCTAATAAATCAACTTGTAGTTTACCTCCTATCAAATTAAAAGACCCACCTCCTTATGGTTGCCTTAAAAATTCAAATATACCTACTTATCGGCAATGGGTTAAAACACAAAAAAATAAACCATCTATATCTCTTAATTCTAAACCTATTGCAAAACCTATCGCTAAACCTATTGATATTCCTCCTGATACATATTCCACTACACCTATATTATCTACTCATAAGTCTGTTGCAAAATCTGCTAATACACCTATATCTATACCAGCTATACCTTGTAATATTACTACTCCACCTGAATTAAAACCATTACCTAAATCTAAACAAACAATAGGTGATATCATTAGTATACCTTTAAATCCTAATACAAATAAATCTAATAAAAATATGTATTGTAAGGGTGAATCTGTTTTATATAAAAATAATGAAAATATATTTGAAAAAGCTACTATTATTGATATACATATGGACTCCTTAAAACCATATTATACCATTAAATTACAAAATTCAAATACCGAACGACAAACTGAACCTAGTCGGTTATGTTATGAAAATCGGCTTGAACTAGACGATAAAAATAAAATATTTATAAAAAAAAATATTAGAACTGTTCGTCATAAATTAGGTAAACATCGAAATAAAATTGGTATTTTAATTAAAGATAAAAAACGTAGGGAAACTATTAGAAATATAAAAGGCAAAATGGGAAAAGAAGCATTACGTTCTGTAAAAAAATATCTACGAGATAAAAATCTAATCAAAATAGGAAGTAAAGCACCTAATGATGTTCTTCGTACTATTTATCAAGATTCTAAATTAGCAGGAGATATTAATAATACTGGAAAAGGTATCTTAATGCATAATTATCTTAATAATGATGAAAATGATGAAATCTCTCTTGAAGCCTAATCTATACAACATTTTAAATGATAATATATATCGTTTTCTTTTACTCTATAATGATCAATTGTAACCGGTTTATTACATTTCCCACATATTCCTCTAACTTTATCTTTTGGTGTTTCTGTTAATATTTTTTTAAAACTTGCTTGCTGTTCTTGGTGCGATAGTGGTGTTTGTTTTAAGGATGCTGTAAGGACGGGTTGTATAGGAGGTTCATTTGCAAAGTCTTTTGCTAATGTTGCAAAAGACATTGTTTCTCTAATTATATTAATTTACTATATAAAAAATTGAAATCAATTTTATTTATTGATATACATATATATTCCAATACTATTTCTAAAACAAACAACTTCTCTCAAAAACTATCTGTTCCGGTTTAATATCTCTAAATGAATCAACAAACTACCGGCATCATGTCTTCTCCTATCACTGGTATTTGTATCTTGATAATGTTGTTTACTATTATATTTGGAGTTAGTGCTCCATTAAAAACAGTAGGATTTTATGAAATTCCAGAAGGATTTCGTGGTACTATTAAAAGCTTTGGAAAACTTAAACCCGGTATATATAATCCTGGTTTAAACTGGAAATTTCCTTTCAATAAAGTTGAACTATATGATATTCGTTGGCAAATTGATAAATTAGATAATATTGTTTGTGGTAGTAGTCAAGGTGGCACTGTGTATCTTGATATTGAAGTAGTAAATCGTTTGAAAAATACACAAGAATGTGTTTATAAAATGGCGATGGAACATGGTGTTGATTATGATAGTAAGCTAATAAAAGATTATATCCCATCAGAAGTAGGACAATTCTGCAAAGATTATACTGTTGAAGATATTTATGTTAGAAAATTTGATAAATTAGACGAGGTTTTGGCTGGTGCATTAGAAAAAAATATTAAAGCATATAATATGGATGATTGTTTAGAGATTAAAAAAGATATTAATGGTATTACAGACGGTGTTAGAATTAATCGTCCAAGATTATCTACTATTATGAAAGATAAATTTGAATCAATTGAATCCGAAAAAAAAGACAAAGATTTAGCTCAACAACAACTTGAAACCGCAAAAGTAAAAGAACAACAAACAACTCAACAAGCAGTTATGAAACAAGAACGTGTGTTTCTTGTTGCAAAAAAAACAGCTGAAATTAAAAAATTAGAAGCCGAATCTGCCGCCACTCTTCAAAAAATTAAAGATAATTCCCTCGCTCAACAAATTACTTCAAAAGCTACTGCTGATGCAGAAGCACGAAAACTAATGGCCGAGGCCGATAAATTATGGCTTACTCCTCAACGAATCGAATATGAAAAGGCAATTGCAATTGCTAAAAATAGTAAACTTATATTTAATTCACCAGATAAAGCTTTTATTGGATTAGGTAATAATTTTAATCCATCTAATATAAAACAACCAATTGATGATAATAATCCTGATTTTGTTAAACAACAATGTTCTGCTGCATAAATATACAAATATATAATCCTTATAAATAATTCTTATATTGTATATATTTTGTTGTTTTGTTTTATATATTTTCCTGTTTTGTTTTGTATATTTTTTCTTATTTCTTTATTTAATAAAATTGATATTATATTGAGATAATTATTTTATTCTATATAATATCAAGTGAATTCATAGACTCTATCATATTAATCTTATCAAATGCCTCTACAAAATACAAGCACCGCTATAATTTCTACTACTTATATTCTTTATGAACCAGAGTTTGATACAAATACCGGTAGGTGGAAAGATAAAAATCCGTTTAAAAAAAATTCACATAATAATTATACAATAGAATGTAGATGCATATGCGGGTCTATTTTTAATACACATAGTGGATTTAGTAATCATTGTAAAAATAAAACACATAAGAAATGGGTTCAACATTATGACCGATTGTATGCAGAAGGTGATAAAGCTAAAAAAGAATTAAATGAATTTAAAAAAGAAAAAGAATTTTCAGATAGAAGAAATAAACAATTACAACGTAAAAACAGAGAATTACAACAACAAAATCAAACATCACAACAAAAATCAAAACAAATTATTGGTGAAAAAGTAATGCAAATACACGAATTACAACAACAAATTGATGAATTAAAAAAAAGCCAAAATCAAACCATATCTCAAAATAGTTTAAGCGAATCTGAAAATTCTGATGATGAACTACAATTTCAGGATGCAATTTAAGATACTGATTTAGAATTGGATTTTTACGGAATAATATTATATTACTTTTAGCAAACTGGTGCGTACATATCAATAAGCTCATATATAGTAGATATCATTTCAACTATTATATTTGTCTCTTTTAATAAATGATTATTTTCTTGCAAAATATATCCTAAACATTCCCTGAAACATCGTGAAGGTCCGTCTCGCTGCTGTTTCCAATATAAATATCTTTTCTCTATTATCTTTCTTAATTTTAAATCAATTGCTGGAACTGATCTACCAAGATTTTTTGCTACATCTCTAATATTTTCCGGAGTAGTATTTCCTTTTGCAATCCAATTAAATAACCAATTTTCTTCTTGCATTGACCATCTCTTACCATAATGTTCTCGTTTCTTGGTTGATTTTTTTGGGATAATAGTATCAACGGTATCAACCGGTTCTACTGTGTCTTCATCACCATCTTTTACTGGGTCATCACCGACATCTGGTCCTGGTTTAATGTCTTGGTTTTGTGAAGATAGTGGCGCTGATGGTGGGAGAGGTGGGTGATGCATTGCTAAAAATTTTTGTCCGTCTTTAACTAACGCATAACCATACTCTATTGTTTGAAATGCATTTCTTATCATTTTAAGTCCAGTAATAGTATATTGGTGAAATTCCTCAGCTCCACCTGCTTCTTCTAATTCAACAGCCCAATACGTTGCATCTTCTATATATTCCTTACCTTTATTCAATTCGGAATATCCTTCTGCTATTTTCATATGTCCATTTGCAATTATTTTATGACTATCTACTAATGTGGGTGAGTTGATTTGAGGTTGATCCATTAGAGAATTATATTGCGAAATACGATGAGTGATTTGTGATGAGGGATTTATGGTTTGTAGTGTGTAATTCTTTCTATGTAATAAAAAAGAGCTTTAATATATAAATCAATTTTTATATAGTTTTTTAAAAAATTCTAATATACTAAACATCAAAATAAAAATTACTTTGTCAAGATAATAAATAAATGATTGAATATTATTATAAATAAAAAATTGATGTTAAACAATACCGAAGAATTTAATTATAAAAGCACAAGATATAGATATAAATATGGATATAGACTTACAAAAATTTATTAAGTGTGATGTATTTACACCAGATGATATAAGTAAATTAATGGCTTCTAAATTAAATAATAAAGGAACTATTTTAGAACCATCTGTTGGTAGTGGTAATTTATTAAAGTATATAAATTTAGAAAATTATGAATATGTTGATATATTTGAAATAAAAAAAGAGTATTTAGATATTATACCATCCCACAAAAAAATAAATATTTATAATTGTGATTTTATAAAAAAACATATTGATACCAAATATGATAATATAATTATGAATCCACCATATATTAAAACACAGGATTTATCCAAAGATTATAGAAATTATTTAAAAACTAATTTTGATATTCTTAAAAATGGTATTATTGATATATATTATGCATTTATAATTAAATGTGTAGATTTATTGAAAACAAATGGTATATTTGTTTCAATAACACCTAATGCTTATTTATATAATAAGTCTTCTATAAGATTACGTAAATATTTATTTGATAATAAGTATATTCAAGAAATTATAGATTTTAATGATAAAAAAGTATTTCCAAATAATTCAGTTTATTGTTGCATAACAATATTTAGTAAAACAGACAAGCAACATATTATTTATAATAATAGAAAAATATTATATACAGATATAATTAAAAATTACTCATTATTTAATACAACATCAAATAATAATCTTAAATTAAAAAATATTTGTAAAATTAGATATGGTATTGCTACTTTACGCGATAAAATATATATTCATTCCACAAAGTTGTATGATGAACCTTGTTGGAAAAAAATAACAAAAGGAAATACAGAAAAATTTATTATTTATCCATATAATCAAGGTGTTATTATTGATGAAGAAATATTTAGTCAAGAAAATCCATTTACATATAATTATCTATTATCTAAAAAAGTTGAACTTTCTAAAAGGGATAAAGGTAATAAAAAATATCCAAAATGGTATTCATACGGACGAACACAATCATTAAAATATAGTAAAAAAAAGTGTATATATATACCTTGTTTTTTGAATCCAGAAACAATTCATGAAAATATTACTATAAATAGTAATATACTGCATTCAGGTTGTTTATGTATTGAACCTAATAATGAACAAGATATCGAATTAATTATCAAAACAATTATTAATAATAAGGAATTTATTAAATTAAATTCATCAAAGAGATCTGGCGGATGGATTAATTTAAATAGTAGAACATTATATGATTTAGAATTATAATAATTGATTTAATATTGAATGGAATGTTCTATATGGCGTAGTAAAGTTTTGTACAGAATGTATTTTATCAAAAATCTCATTCTCTTTTTTAATATGTTGAACTTCAACAATATAATTAATTATATCATAGCATAAGTTATAATTTATTAATTGGTTATAATTTTCAATATCATTTATTGTTACATTTTCAAATTTTTTAATTTCTTTATTTGTTTTTAAATAAGGTGTTTTATTCATTAATATATTAATAGGAATAATGTGTATATTAGGATTACACCATTTTATATGCATTAATTCACCAGTTAAATTTTCCCAACTATTATTTTTATTTTGTTTAAAATTAGTCATAATAATCTTAACAGGAAATATTATATATGGTATATTATTTTTTAAAACTACAATATCACATTTCTTTTTTTTACTAGAATTACATGATGGTATATCATATTCTAATTTTATATCATATCCTTTTAAAGAAGTAAAATATTCTTCTAATATATTTTTTATTGATGAATGGAAATAATCTACTTTTTTAGAACTTCGTGGACCATGTTGAAAATATTTTTCATATGTATTATTTATAATTTGCATAAATTGCTGTTTCTCTTGTTCTTCTGACACTATTATATTAGATTTATTCCTATTCATTTTTACTATTTTATAAGAAAGCACTTTGGAATTAAAATTGGTGTAGATGATTCGACGTATAATATAGTTTTTATATATATCTAATCTTCAATTTTTATATAGTTTTAAGATAGATTTTTAAGGAATTTGTAATCTAGTTGTTAATTAATTATATTTATATAATATAATTAATCTATGATATTATTTAATAGTTACGATAATAAAAAACAACCCGCTTTATTTACACCATTTAGTATAATACATATTACGAATTGTATTTTACTTACATATTTTTTATTGTATTGTTCTGATTTTAATTCTAAATATATCATAACGACTGTTGTTATTGTATTTGTATTACATACTATTTATGAAACATTTGATTATTATTTTAGTTATATAAACAAAACTGTTGTTAAACAATTCTCTTGGAAAAATAATAGTTTATATAATAGTATAGGTGATACTATATGTTGTATAATAGGTATTTGTATAGCATTATGGATATGTAATTATTATAAATTATTTAATATATTAACCAAACCACAGCAACAGCAACAGCAACAGCAACATCAAACCAAAAAAAAGATAAAATTACAGTTTATAGTTTTGATCGTTTTAATAATAGTAAATATAATATGTAATGTATTATTAATAATATTTTCAGTTTGTATATTTGAAAAAGAAGGGGTGCGTAATGATTTTAAATGGTTTTGTAAATATTTTGGTTAGTATTAAATTATTTATACTATAAATAATGTGTTAAGTATAGAGAATATTAATACAACTAACACAATTATATATCCATATATGGTTGTATTACTCCAAACATTATTAGTTAATATACATTTATTTTTATTAAATATGCAACATATACCTAAAATAATAATAGTTAGCAATAAAATATATCTTAAATATAAAGATGGATAAAATGGAGACAATATTAATAATAACCATAAGAAATAATCAATATATAAATAAATCTTTTGTTTAAGTGTCTTATTATTTTGTAATTCCCTATTTTTATTATCTTTTATATTATTATTATTTTTATTATCTTTTTTATCTTTTTTATCTTTTTTATCTTTTTTAGTAAAATTTTGGATAGCATCATTATTAAGATATAATAATATTATTTGGCATATTATTGATAATATAATAATTAGTTTCTCTAAAAAATATAAATTATTATATTGTAAAAAGAATAAAGTAAATAATATAATAATAGTTAAGATTGATAAAATATTTATAGTTGAATTCATATATATATAATCCCTATGTATTTTATATGAAAAGTTGTTGTAATCATACAAAAAAAAATAAATATTGCGTTAGAAAACAAGACAATAAAAAATTTAAACTTCCTAGAAAATTCTCTAAACAAAAGTGTAAAAAATCAAAAGGATTTACTATGAAAAGTAGTTGTGCTCCATATAAATATTGTCGAAAAACAAAACAAAAAGGTGGTAAAACAAAATTAAAAAATATTAACAACAAAAAATTACAATTATGTAGTTTAAATCCTAAAACAGGATATTATAGAAATGGATATTGTGAAACAGGACCCAATGATATTGGTACTCATACCGTTTGTTCTAAAATAAACGATAAATTTTTACAATATACTAAATCAAAAAAAAATGATTTATCATCAGTAGTTAAACCAGGAGATAAGTGGTGTTTATGTGAATCTAGATGGAATCAGGCTTATAAAGATAATTTAGCACCAGACGTTGTATTAAACGCTACTAATATCAAAACCAATAAAACAATTACTAATAATATTCGTAATCACTATAAGAATCAACATATAAAACGTCATAAAAAACGACATAAGAAACGACATAAGAAAACGATATAAATTATTTATATAATCTTTAAGTATTTTTATTATACTCTAATGATACAGAATTTTTCTTATTTTTAGTATTTGTTAAAATATAGTTTAATATACGTTGTAATCCTGGTAATTTAATTTTACCAGTTCCTCCTTCTCCTGTTTCTATATATTTTTGAGTTAATGATATAAAAATATCTATACCAGGATGCTCTTCGCTTAAACCTAATTCATCTAATTTTGATTTTATTTTTTCAATTTCATCGTATCGTTCTTGATATGATTTACAATTTTGATTCTCTAATTGTTGTTGTTTCAATAATAGTTTCTTTTCGTTTTGTTTTTGGATTTTTTTTGGATTTTTTGATTTTTTACCCATCAAATATATTAAATAATATTTTGTATTTAATATATTTTTTTGATTTATCTTTTATTTTTTGATTTTTTGATATGATTTACAATTTGTATTTAATATTTAATATTTATAATATATTATATGGTTAAACACAAATATATGAATGCATGTGTAGGTGCATTAGGTAAAGTTGTCGGTAGTGGCGGAGATAGTTTAACGGATTACCTACCTAGTAACAAATTACAAATTCATGCAAAAGATGTAGGTTCATCAATCGTAATCACATTTAATAATAAGTTTCAGATTGAATTGTTTAAGCCATGCATTGAGTTAGATAGTAGTAGCAAAAAACATCGCAAGAGGCGAGGTAAAAACTGGGGGAGATGGGGGCGAAAGAGTAGTAGGAGGCGAGGTAAAAACAGGTGGATGTGGGGGCGAAAGAGTAGTAGGAGGAGGTCAAACAATGTGCATCGAGGGCGAAAGAGTAGTATGAGAAGGTCAACCACTGTGCATCGGGGAGGAACGCGTAAGACAATGAGAAGGAGTAGCAGAAATGCTATACAGGTCTTTGAAAGGGGGACAATGTTCAAACTTATCGGCTTCTTCTTTCTTTTCCTGTATGTAGAATTTAGTGTTCGGATCAGACCCGGTACTCTCGATTCTAACGTTCTGACTAAAGATCAATTTATGTTTCAGGATGTGCTGAAATATGCACAAAATATAACTGCAATTGAGTTAACTGGGAACGTTTCAGAACCGAAGCTTTTGCAAGTTCTGGAACATAGCGGTAATTTCGATCAATTACTACAGCCAATGACACTTCCACCTAGTGGAACTAATCATGCTTCTTTTGTAGAGGCTAAGTATCCGAAGGGCAGTGCCACTGCTCAACTCGCCATTGCCCAAACGGCTATGCCTCATCTTGAGAGAAGTATAATCTCCCAAGAGACTCAACATAGTTTTTATAAGTGGGACATTGGTTGGAAGGTAGTTGATGGCGATGTTAAGGTGACGCTAGAAGACGTCCAGCTTGATGGAGATACAAGGTTCAGAACCGGTATTAACTCGAGCAAGGCGCTTACTAAACTAGTTCTCTCCTCGGCACAAGAACAGATAAACACCATGGTGCAAACTGGTCTCATACGTAGGCATGAGGTATCTGGGGTCGCCTATTTAGCGTTGGCTAACTTTATTCCTGGCTATGGCCTCCTTCCAGAGAGTATAAAGATGGTTCCTGAGTATCATAGAGACTCCGTTGGTCAGCACAACCCAAAATTCAAGGATCAGTATGAAGCTACGAAGGTAGGAAAAATATCTGATGCGCTGTATGGTCCGACATTAGTAGGAAAGAACTCCAATTCCACGATGGTCCGTAAGACATACACGGACCAGATTATAAGTTTCACATACGAGAAGGGAGCATTGGAAAGTAAGGTAAGAGCATACATGCAGAATAGAGACGGGGAGACAAAAATAGAACCAATCGATCACAAACAAAGTGGACAGTCAAATACTTTTATGATAGATCAGTGGTCTGGTTTGCAGCACTTGTCTCGCCAGGTGCCTTTCAGTAAGGATAGAAGAGCAATATTGTTCAATGTCATGCCGATTCAGTAGGATAGAAAAACTCTTGTATCAATATATTTTTATCGTGTATTTATAATTATTCATTTTTTAGTGCTTTTACTTGTTCCATCAATGCAGAATGTTTTACCTTAAACCCGAGTCCATTTTGAATAATACTACGAGTATCTTGATCTCTTGTTACAGGTGAAATCTTACATACACACAATTCATCCCATTTATAAGCCCACTTATAAATATCAAATGCACTCGGACTCGATGCAATAGCTACACCACTACCTTCACTTGGCACATGCCATCGTCCATAACACGTACACTTACCAGAATCAGCTTGATCCATTTCTTGAGACATTTCTGCAAAAGCAGAAAACCCATCTTCGCGATGAGATGGTCTGAATTTATAATTAATAAAATATAGACTTTCATTTTCATGAGGTGCACCTGATACATTATTATATTCTACCTTAAAATCTGGTTCCTTACCTAGAATTAGCTCACGTTGCTGATTATCATCTAGACATGGCCATACCTTAATATTTGCCATTGAAATCCACCCATTCAACCATTTTTGCATATCAACAACCGTTAGTGCTTGTGCAATACAATATCCACGACCTTCTCCTACACATGACCATCTTCCCAACAACTTAACATTACCAAGTTCATTAAGATCATCTGTAGGAGTCATTCCTCCAAAAAGAGTCATACATGAATCCCGTGTAGTAAATTCAGGTAGAATAGTATATTCACAAATAAAGGTAGTATTATTATCAGTAGTAGTCATATTTATATAATATCTATTATTATGTAATCTCTAATATGTTTTAATAAATATATATTTTTGGGTGTGTTAGTCTTCATCATCAGAAGCAGAGAAATATTCACGAGGTTCTTGTGTTTCACCATATCTTTGATCCATTATTTCATTTTTAACCAAATCTAACCAAATATTAAACTCAACATTAGTTAATTCTCTCTGTGTAGGAAATCCATATTGAGCTCCCATATTATATAAAGTATCATTATGTTGTCTTAAAATATCTGGAGGTATTTGAATATTTGGATTAGAAATAGTTAGATTTTCATTATCATAAGTTAACAATACATTTTCAATAGAATATTCATGCATAAATACTTCATCATTTATAACATCTCTTATTTTATTTTTAACTGTATTTAAATATTCTAACCAATAGTTTCTGTATGAATTTGCATCAAAATTAGTATTAAAATTAGCAAGCATTTCATTTAATTCTTCTTCAGTTGCGGGAGGAGGTTCTTCACCAGGTGGATTTAAATAATAATCTTCTTCGGAAGAGGTATTACTATTTAGAGAATTATTTTGAAAAAAATGTACAGGAAGTGGTTGAAAATTTGCAGGATCGTCTATATATATTTCAGCGGGTGAAATATTTTGTGGCGAACCATCAAATAATCTAACTCTGTCATTATTTTGTATTCTTCCTGCTTTACTATATCTATGCAATTTATGTAGTTTACGATATTTACGCATCTTATGTCTTGTTTTATGAGGTTTGTATCGGTGTTTATGCGGTTTATTTCTTGTTTTATGATGTTTGTATCGCTTAGTTTTCATTATACTATATATATATATATTAAAATAATTACGTTGAAAAAAATCAACTATTAATCAATTAATTAATTAAAAAAATTTGATATAATGTAATAACTAATTATGTGAATACTATTGCAAATAAATACTATAAATATATAAAATCGGGTTGTTATTCAGAATCTTCAAATTCTTCAAATTCAATACTATCTGTAAATGAATTCCAATATCCAATTGCAGTTTGTGTATTTATATCATATATAGTTCCATCATCTGATTTTAAATAAGTAATACCTTTCCAATTAAATTTAGTAACATCTATTACAATATCATTGTCATCCTCTTCATATTCAGTTTCACTTTCTTCATCTGAACCAAATAATTCATATAATTTTTCTTTTTTAAGTTGTTGTTCTGTTTTAAATTCCTGTTTCAATTCAACAGGTTTTTTAGATATTGTTTCTCTTTTATTGTATTGTTGATAGAACTCTAAATCAGAATCAGATATTTTAAATAAATTATACGCATCTTGTTTACTAAAATCATATTTACAAGATAATTTATCTATTAATAATATTTGGATTTTTAATCCAATAAACCTATTAGTATCTTCTATAATACTATTCATCGTTTCTCTCAATGATAACTTCATTGTGTGCGTGTGTCTATATGTTTATATGTCTTACCTATCCTGTGTATATGCAAACTACATACAAAAAAATAAAAATCAATTTTATATATATATTTTGAAAATCAACTTAAAGCCTCCTCACTAGTACATAGTAGAAGCACTTGTAGCTCAGTGGTAGAGCGGTAGTCTTATGAGCTATAGGTCGACGGTTCGAACCCGTCCTAGTGCATCTCATCATTTTTTAATGCTCATTTTTATGCATTATATCATTATATTTAATGATATAATATATAGAGTAAAAAAAATTGCAAAACACAAAACTTTACTAACTACTATACTAACTAAATACTCTATTTAGTAGTGTAATAATCTTGGAGTAGAGCAATCAAATCCCTCATACATACATTCATCGCAGCCACATGCATCTAAATCAATGCCGGAATATTTACAAACTCTTCCGGACTGACAATAGATATGTTGTAAGCTATCATTAACTGTTTTTTTATAGTTTTCTTTTTCTTGATTGGATTTTTCTACTGCTTTTGCAGCGGCATCTGCTGCTAATATTTGATTGTATCTGAGCTCTGTCGCTAATATTTGATTGTATCTGAGCTCAAATTGTATGATGTATACCATCTCCTCGACTAGACAAGTACATTCTGCCGCTGAAAATGCAGCTTTTGCAGCTTTTGCAGCAGCATCTGCCGCTTCAATTTGATTGAATGGCTTTGCAATTGTTTTTGGAATAAATTCCTTAGCGGTTACTTTAAGCTGAAACTTGGGTTTTGTGGTAGGTGCTGGCTTAGGATTTCTATTTAAATTAAGAATCCAATAGCGTCTAACTGGATCAGAAGAGCCTTTCCAGCCATTATTATAGCTATCGATAAATAGCTTTGCTTTGGTAGTTGGGGAAATAATATCTCGCTGTAATGCATTTGCTGTGGGATTATTAAACCACATATCAAAATGGACGAACGCGGTGTAATGTGTAAGAGAGTGTTTTGTAAGAGAGTTTTTTTTATATTTTAAAATGATATCTACTCTCTCAGCAAAACCAAGGTTTTGCGCCGCCATCTCATCTATAATGAATTGCTTAGTTGATTCTATGTGTTTTTTGGAACCAGGCAATCCCTCAACAGGCAAAGATCTAAAGTCGCATATTGGGATATGAAGCCCATTGGAGAGGGGTTTCAGATCAGGAGGAAGTACTTTTAGCTTCATTTAAGAATAAGAATAGCGAAGAGCTGAGTTATATGCTGAGTGTTACGAGAGATTGTTTTGGAATTTCTTTTGTTGTAGACGATCACGGCGTATAGTATTAGATATGATATGATTTGTTTTCAATTTTTATATGTTTTTTTTGAATTTAAAATTTTTTTTTATAATTTTATAACATTTTATAACATTATATAGAGAATTAATTGTATTATTTATAAATGACTTTATTTATTTCACCACCTTTTGGTAATTATATCGATTTACCATATACTAAATCCATAATAGGTAGTTTTACATTAAAAAATAGACCGGGTTTATTTAGTCAAATATACAAGACATTACATTATTCACATAAATATGGTGGTTGGGTAAATAAAATAGGATTACGTAATCCTGGTATAGATTGGGCTATATCAAAATATAATGATAAAACGATATTTAATTTTTATAAATCAAATATAATTAGTATATCTATATTAGATGTATCTGAAATAGATAAATTAGTTGAAAAGATTCCAAATGATATGAATATAGAATTAAATATTAGTTGTCCTAATGTTGGATATACAACTGATACTAATATAGATAAAAAAACGATAGAATCTGAATTATATAAATTTATTGATAAAAATAGAGAATGGTGTTGTATAAAATTATCTTGTAATACAAATCTCTCTACTATTGATAATTTATATAAACAAGGGTTCCGACAGTTTCATTGTAGTAATACATTACCAGTTTCTATTGGAGGAGTAAGTGGGCCAATTTTAATACCATATACTACAAAATTAATACAAAATATAAAGTCTAAATATCCAGATTGTGAAGTTGTTGCTGGTGG
>MDTB01235785.1_pt1 | contig 15315 bp, 17 predicted proteins | sample 811161 | NCBI WGS metagenome assembly MDTB01 (sample SAMN05326650, study PRJNA326480) | marine metagenome | isolation source: seawater | place: Mediterranean Sea | collected 2009 | reverse complement strand
TTTTTTAAACGCATTAAAATTGAAATCATTAATTGAAACGACAAAACTTAAATTTGGTAAGTAAAAGTTCTCAGACTGAAGAAAGGCTGATTTAATAATGTCTTCATATCTATTCTTCTTTTTTTCTTCTTTCTCATAATTGAATGAATGTTTAGATTTTTCTGGTATGTAAAGACAAATATTCTTCACACCAATTTCAACTGATTTTTGTAACATAAACTCAAGCTGATTTTTTTTTAGCATTGGAGCTAGCAGAGTTATTTGAAAATTTCTCTTTCTTGTCTCTAGGTCAATTGCTTTTAAACTAGCATTTCCGTCATATGCACAAATACATCTATTGCCGTCTCCATCTTGAACATGAACATTTTCATTCTTTTTAAGTTTTAATACTTTTTTTAGATAATGTATTTGACTATTGTCTAAAAAATGATCAGTATTTTTATCTAGTTTTTTTTTAACAAAAATTGAAGCTATTTTCATAGGAAGAGCAATTATATCATTTAGATGTCAACCAAGTTTAATACAAATAAAAGAAGTCTAAGAGGCGAAGTCAAAAGAGCCATAAAGCGCTATTATCGCAACTTAGATGGTGAAAGCCCAATAGAACTTTACAATTTAACTATCAGTCAAATTGAACCTCCTTTGCTTGAGGTTGTTCTTAAAAAATGTAAAGGAAACCAATCGCAGGCTAGTAAAATTTTAGGGCTCAATAGAGGAACGTTGAGAAAAAAAATGGAGAAGTATGGGCTTTTATAATGATAAAAATTAAGACTGCATTGATAAGTGTTTACGATAAAACAGGTTTACTGGAACTATCGCAAAACCTTATTAACAATAATGTTTTAATACTTTCTTCTGGAGGAACTGCAAAATATTTAAAGGATAATGGAATTAAAGTAACTGAAGTATCTGAATACACCGGATTTAATGAAGTTTTTGACGGTAGAGTAAAAACTCTTCATCCAAAGATTCACGCGGGAATTCTGGCCAGAGGAGATTCTGATAAACAAGAATTAGAAAAGCTCAATGCAAAAAAAATTGACCTTGTTGTTGTTAATTTATACCCATTTGCAGCAGAAGTAGCAGATGAAGATTCAACAGAGATTTCAATAATTGAGAAAATTGATATTGGTGGTCCTGCTATGGTTCGAGCAGCTGCAAAAAATTTTAAGCATACCGTTGTGATGACAGATCCAAAACAATATGATCAGTTAAGTTTAAAGAATTTCACTGAGGAGCAATCAAAAGAGTTTGCTGCTGAAGCTTTTAGCCTCACAACTGATTATGATTTAGATGTATCGAATTGGTTTTTAGATAATCCTATTAAAGAAGAATCAATAAAATTACGGTACGGCGAGAATCCACACCAAGAGGGGTTTTTGCATATTGGAAATGACTCGCCCATAGATTTTTTAAATCCCTTACAAGGAAAGGAAATATCTTTTAATAATGTATCTGATGCACTAGCTGCTTGGGCTTGTGTTCAAGAATTTGATGAACCAAGTGTATGTATTGTCAAACATACAAACCCTTGTGGTGTAGCGTCTTCTGATACTATTCTTTCTTCTTATAAAAAAGCTTTTCAAACCGATCCAACTTCGGCATTTGGAGGGGTCATCGCGGCTAATGGTGAAATTGATGAAGTGTGTGCAAAATTCATGATCGAAAACCAATTCATTGAAGTTTTAATTGCACCAAATTTCACATCTGAAGCACAAGAAATTTTGAATACAAAGCCAAATATCAGGGTGCTTAGAAGTAATGATGTGGCAACTGATATATATGAAAATAAAATGATTCACGGCGTTGGATTAGTTCAATCTACTGATATTGTTAACTTTGCAGAAATGAAACTTGAACATGTCACAAATAATCATCCATCTCAACATGAGATAGATGATTTAATCTTCGCTATGAAGGTGGCAAAACACGCTAAATCTAATGCAATTGTATTAGCTAAAAATAAGATGACTTTGGGTATTGGTGCTGGCCAAATGAGTAGAGTTGTAAGCACAAAAATAGCTTTCATGAAGGCAGAAGAAGAAGGCTTAGATGTTGCTAATTGTGTGTTAGCTTCTGATGCCTTTTTTCCATTTAGAGATAATATTGATTTTGCTGCAAGTAAAGGTGTACTGCATATTATTCAACCAGGTGGCTCAATTAAAGATGATGAAGTAATAAAAGCTGCCGAAGAAAAAAATCTCACCATGACTTTTACCGGAGTGAGGCACTTCAAGCATTGATGAAAATTTTAGTTATTGGGCAAGGCGGACGAGAACATGCATTGGCTTGGAAACTATCTCAATCAAAAAAAAGTAACATTGTTTTTGTTGCTCCGGGGAATGGCGGTACAAGCACTGAAGAAAAATGCGTTAATGTCAGCATTAATGTTAATGATTTTTCAGGTATAAAAAAATTCATAATCGAAGAAAAAATAGACCTCGTTGTGATAGGGCCAGAAGATCCATTGGTCAATGGTCTTGTTGATTATCTTAAAGATCTGAATATCTTAGTATTCGGGCCATGTTCAAATGGTGCACGACTTGAGGGTTCAAAAATATTTTCTAAAAAATTTCTTTTTGAAAATAATATTCCTACAGGTAAAGCTAGTTTTTTTTCTGATCCTGAAAGTGCATATTCTTTTTTAGATAATTGTGAATATCCGATTGTGCTCAAGGCAGATGGCCTTGCTGCTGGAAAGGGAGTTTTAGTCTCAAAAAATAGCAAAGAAGCGAAAGAGTGGGTTGATTCAGTAATGAATAATTCATTATTTGGTGTTGCTGGTGAGAATATCTTAATTGAAGAATGCTTATATGGAACTGAACTCAGTTTTATGGGCATAATGACTCCAAGTGAATTTATCCCTTTTGAAACTAGCGTCGATTACAAGCCACTTTTTGATGGAAATAAGGGTCCTAATACAGGAGGAATGGGCTGCATATCGCCCTCTCCATTTATGAACGATGTTTTGAGAAAAAAAATAATGAAAGAAGTTGTGCAACCAACAATAGATGGACTAAATAATATGGATGTTTCCTATTATGGTTTTATGTACTTTGGCCTTATGGTCAAGGATGATAACCCCCAAGTTTTAGAATTTAATTGTCGCTTAGGTGATCCAGAAACCCAATGTTTAATGATGCAGATGGATTCAGATCTTGTTGAATGTCTTGAAGATGCTCTTGATAATAAGAAAGTTTCAATATCTTGGAAACAAGGCTCATCTATGGGCGTAGTAATTGCATCAAGTGGCTACCCTGAAAAATATAGAACTAATATACCGATAGAAATAGGAAATTTGGATGAACTTAAACTATTTCATGCGGGAACAAACATTGCTGAAAACGAACTATTAACTTCTGGTGGAAGAGTTTTTTCTCTGAATTATCATGCATCAAACTTGGAGGATTGTGTTTCTTATATTTACAATAAAATTGATGAAATCAAATTTGATGGCACTATATATAGGACTGATATAGGAAAAATTTATGAATCTTAACGATAAATTAGCTACAGAGCTCAGTCATTTTTTGAAAACAATCACATATAAAAATACTGGTGAACTTGATAATTCGTTAACAGATGAAGAAAGACAGAAATCTATATCACTTATGCGAGTGAATGCTTCGGGTGAAGTGTCAGCACAAGCACTTTATAGAGGACAAGCTTTTTTCACAAATACACCAGAGGTAAGAAAGCACCTAATTAAAGCAGGAGATGAAGAATTCGCGCATTTAGAGTGGTGCAGCAAAAGGCTTGATGAGCTTGGTGGAAAGAAATCTATTCTTGATCCACTCTATTATGCAGGATCTTTCACACTTGGATCTATAGCTGCTCTAATAAGTGATGCTACAAGTTTAGGGTTTGTAGAAGAAACAGAAAAACAAGTAGTTGAACATCTAAAAAGACATTTAAAGGAAATGTCTCCAAAAGATGAAAAAAGTAGAAAAATCCTTGAAAGGATGTTGGAAGAAGAGGAGATTCATGGCCAAGAGGCAAAAGATCATGGCAGTGAAGAGCTTCCACCACCTGTAAAAGGAATGATGACTGCAACTTCAAAAATAATGACAACCCTTAGTCGGTATTTCTAGGGCAAAAAGACCTCAACTCCTGTTTCAATACTATTTTCTTTAAACCAACCTTTATTCATTTCTATTGCAGCTATTATATTTCCACTTGACGAGCAAATTGACTCTAAGCTCTTAGACTGTAATTCTTTAATTTCGATAATTTTTCTCTCTCTATCAATAAATGCCACTGATAAGTCTATTAGAGTATTTTTCATCCACATGCATTTTCTTGAAGCATTTGGCCAGATGAAAATCATGCCTTGATTATATTCAAGAGCTTTTACGCCCATTAGGCCCTCAGCACGCAAAGCTTGGGTATTTGCAACTTCAAGCAATATCTCTTTTTCACCAATTTTCGCTGGTATTAAATTTTCTTTAGAACTAAGAAATGCTGTTACGAAGCTTATTAATAGTATTCGAATAATCATCTGTATTAAAAATAGCTGAGCCTAAAACAAATGTATCTGCTCCTGCATCACATACTGTTTTTATATTCTCAGTATTCAAGCCACCATCTACCTCCAACCTAACTTCTTTGGATGAACTATCAATAATTTCTCTCATTTCAGAGACTTTTGGCAACACATCTGCTATAAATTTCTGACCACCGAATCCAGGATTTACTGACATTAATAAGGCCAAATCTAATTCTTCAATATAGTTTTTAACTATATCCAAATCTTCTTTTGGGTTTACAGCAAATCCTGCGGCACAACCAGAGCCTTTGATTAAAGCTAATGTTCTATCTACATTATCTGTTGCACCAGGATGGAATGAAATTAGATCTGCTCCTGCTTCTGCGAACATTTCTACTAACGCATCAACTGGTTCAACCATTAAGTGAACATCAATATAATTTTTTATGCCGTAATTTCTTAAAGATTTACAAACCATAGGACCAATGGTTAAGTTAGGGACGTAATGATTATCCATAACATCAAAGTGCACCCAATCTGCTCCTGCACTGATAACATTTTCAACCTCTTCACCTAATCTTGAAAAATCAGCAGAAAGAATTGAAGGAGCAATAATTTTTTTCACTTTAATTATTAAGTTTTTTTAATGTCTCAGCGTTACCGACATCATACCAATTTATATCCAAAATTTCTGCGTTAAGTTTTTTGTTATTTGCAAGCGGTTTTAAGCAGTCATGCCAATAATGGAAGCTTGAATTTAGGTTTTTATTTAAAGTTTCCTTTTTGATAATACTAAAACCGGTCCATGTGTAATTTTTATCGCCCTCAAGGCTTACAAGTTTTTCCTCCACATGAAAGTCTCCAGAACCAGACTGATTTGCAGGAACTACAAATAAAGTATTAGCTGAGAAATTTCTGAAACATCTGTAGTCTAAATCTGAATAAATATCTGAATTAATCACAACTATATCCTCATCTCCGAAACTTGATACAGCTTTTTTTAATCCACCTCCAGTACCAAGAATTTGATTTTCATGGCTTATATGAATTTCAATTTTTTGTCCGAAATTACTTATTACATGGTCAGAGATTTGAGCACCTAGATAATGAGTATTAATCGCTATAGTCTTAAACCCTGAAAAAATTAGTTTCTCAATGTGGTAGTCGATTAATGGCTTTCCTTTTACTTCTAATAAAGGCTTAGGTTTTCTTTTGGTTAATTCTCCAAGCCTTTTACCAAAGCCTGCTGCTAATATCATTGCTTTCATAATAATTTTTTCACTATTTTTGCTTCGTCTTTTTTTAATGTATGAAGAGCTAGATATATTCTTTGCAGGAATTTATCTAAATCTGATTTTCTGTTTAAAAGTTTACCTTCTTTAAAATATTTGTTGAAAGCTCCAACTATTCGCATAGAGCGATGTGCTAAAGCATGCATAATCATATTTTTTAATTCTTCACTAGATGCTTTAAGACCATTATTTTTTAGATGTTTCTCAAGCAAGTCATCAATCAAAACCTTCGGATATTCATAAGAATGCTCATACATAATTGAAGCTAGATCTATGCCTATAGGCCCCATATTTAAATCTTGGAAATCAATAACAAATAAATTTTCCTCGAACATCATTAAATTTCTTCTTTCAAAATCATTATGAGTGGGAATAAATTGTTGATTCAATAAATTTTGGGCTAAATTATTTCTGAGATTTTCAAGAGCTTTTAATTCATCATTAGATAGCTTATTTTCCTTGCAGAAATCGATGAAACTGTTGGTTTGTAGAAGCAATGATTCTTTTGTAGCACTTCTTAATACATCTTGGTCTGAAAAATATATTTTTGAAAGCTGCTCTAATGCCATTTCAAGTATTTTTTGATCTTTGTATTCATTATCGGTATCAAGGCTTTTGTCACCAAGATCTTGCAATAAAAGAAATCTTAAATCTTCTGAAAATGCTAAAACTTCCGGCACATTTACAGAACTATTTTTTAAAATTTTTGAGGCATATAGAAAATTTGCTGATTGATCTGTTTTATCAAAATTATCAGCTAACACATATGAAAAATTATCAGCTTTAATTCTGTAATACTTTCTATCGCTAGCTTCTTGACGTAATTCTTGGATATTAAACGAATTATTACCAATGGTTTTGCTTAACCAATTAGTAATTTCTTTTTGATCTGCTCTCAACTCTCTTTGACTACTTTTGGTACAGGGTAGCCATCTGCTGGAACAAAGAAGTCAGGCATTAATTGATCAAAAGGATAATCTGCATATTTACTAAAATCAGTTTCCCCGTGCTCAGCAAGCAATGAATCATCTATTAAAAAGTTGCCACTAAAGGTTTTATGATCCTTATTAAGAATGATATGTGCAGCATCAGACATTATTTCAGGTTTTCTTGATTTATCATACATTTCCTGGCCACCCAATACATTTGCTACAGCTGCTGTTCTTATGGCAGTTCTTGGCCAAAGTGCATTTACTGCAATTTTGCCTGAATATTCTGCAGCCATGCCTAATACACACATACTCATATTAAATTTAGCCATAGTGTATGCAAGTGATCCTTGGAACCAGAGCGGATCCATATCAAGCGGTGGAGATAGATTTAAAATATGTGGGTTTTCAGATTTTAATAAATGAGGAATGCAAAGCTTACTCATTAAAAATGTACCTCTGCCATTAATATTATGCATAAGATCATATCTTTTCATATCTGTTTGGAGTGTGGGTGTAAGGCTTATTGCTGAAGCGTTATTAACGCATATATCTATTCCTCCAAATTCCTCTATAGCTTGATCTACTGCATTTTGAATGCTTTCCTCGAAGCGAATGTCACACTGTACAGGCAATGCTTGTCCACCAGCTTTTTTTATTTCCTCAGCTGCAGTAAATATGGTCCCTTCAAGTTTTGGATGAGGGTCTACGGTCTTTGCTGCAATAACAACTTTAGCACCATCTTGAGCAGCTCGAAGAGCTATTGAAAGCCCAATACCTCTGCTTCCGCCTGACATAAAAATTACTTTATCTTTAAGACTCATAAAACTTTTTCCAATAGTATAAGTCTTATAATACAGGCATATGAAAAAAGTTAATAATCTTGGAGTTATCTTAATTTGGTTCAGCCTGTCTTTGAGTGCAGAAAATTGTGATGAGTCAGATAATGAAAATATTATTATTGAAAGCGGTAATATCGATCTCTCAGAGGAAATAAATCTTTCATTTGATACAGCAAAAAGTTTTGATGAAGCTTTAAAACTAGAAAATATTAAATTAACTTCATGTAAAAAAAGCTCTCTCTGGAGTTTAACTGCTGAAAATGCTGAGTTAAAAAATGAAAGTTTAATAATTCAGAATACAAAACTTAGAATTCTGAATGTGCCTTTATTTTCGCTTGGTGAGGTAAATTTAAATGAGGATGATAGCTTAAATATCCCTAGCCTTGGTGTTACTGATTCCAATCTAGATATAAGCTATAAATTCAGGGCTAAAAGTGAAAATTCTGAATTTGTTTTGGAACCGATTTATTCAAGCTCCTCATTTGGTCTTTCTATTGACTATGACTTTGATGATGGAGTGAATAATTTTCATATTAATAGTTTAGCTTTAGACGATAAAAATAGTTCTTGGGTATATGACATTGATTCTGTAATCAATTTGAATGATTTTATATCGCTAACTTTAGATTACTCAGATTTTAGTGGTAATTCACTCATACAAGATTACGGATTTAAGTATTTAGACATAAATAGAAGAAGCTTGGATTTAAAACAGTCATTTGGAATTTCATTTTTGAAAAATAATAGAAATATTTCTTTTTTTTCAGATGGCTTTTTACAGATTGGAGCATTAAGACCTGTATCACATTCTAAAGATTACATAACTTATGAAAGGTTTTTTGCTATTGATAACTGGGCTGTGAATATAGATTCTGAATACGCAAAATTTTCTAATAACACACCAAACAGTGTAGAAATGCCATATGCGCTTTATGATGATGTTGAGAGGACTTCTAGAAATATAGAGATTAAGAAAAATTTTACTTTCAGCAAGATAAATTATGAATCAAAATTTCTTTTTTCCACTCGAGATTATGAGATTAAAGACTTAAATGAAAATTTAAGAAATAATAACTTTGCTACGTCTCAAATATTTTCACTGGCCAAAGATAAAAGCCTTAAATTTGGCCTTATATGGTCAACTTTTAAGGATGAGTCATCATTACCGATTTTAGATTCTTATCCTGTTCTGCCCTCACCAAAATCAAATATTTCTTTAAGCTCTTGGTATGGCAAAGACAGATCTAATGGTTCAAGAAAGTTCTTTATTTATAAAAACTGGAGTACTTCTGCTTTTGATTTTTCAATATCATCCAACCTTTACGAAAAATATAATTTTGACCAAGAAAATAGTATTTTTAAAAAATTTTATGATGAAAAGCCAATCTTTTTTTCAGCTCAAACCAAAAATAAAAATCTAAATCTTTTTGCTAAGGGCAATTATAGTTTTGAGAAAAGCGATTTCATGGGGCTCACTCTAGGGGCAGAATATATAGATGATAAGACATATTTGTCGTTGCAAAAAAATAATATTGTTCCATCAAGCTATCCTCTTCAACCACTAGACAACTACGTGCTTAAATTTAAAAGAAACTTTGATAACTATCAGATTTTCTCACGAGCTCAATACTCTGAAGATGAAAGAAATATTAATGAAAATATTTTAGGCCTTCAATGGACATATGACTGCTTTAGATTTAGGTTAAGCGTAGAAAGAGCTAGTTTTTTCCCATTCATTGATCCAGATTTTGATGAAAACTCATATTTTGACCTAATATATTTGACTAATACTGAAGTAAAAAATAACCTAAGTTTTGAATTTGAGTTGGTTGGACTTACAAATATACTTACTCCAATAGATAATATTATTAATAATGGTTTATTTAACTAGAATCTTAACTCTTTTACTTTTTACAAATATTCTTGAATCGCAAGAATTAGACAGGGTGGCTGTAATTGTAAATGATGGTGTAGTGCTTGAATCAGACATTCAACAAAGGATGGCTGATTTTAAAAAAAATGCCACTCTTAATGGTGAAAAAATTCCTTCAGATGAAGCTCTTAGAGAAGATATTCAAGAGCAACTGATAACTGCTGAAATTCAACTTCAAATTGCAGATAAAGTGGGCATAAAGATAAGTGATGAAGAATTAAACCTAACCCTCAAAAGACTTGCCCAACAAAATAATTTAGAAATTGAGGAGTTTATTAGAGTGGTGGAGGAAAGAGGTGATTCTTACTCAGATTTAAGAGAAGAGGTCAGAAAAAATCTTAAGATTAATAGAGTTCAACAGGGTCGAATTCAGAATAAAATCCAGATAAGTAAAGATGAATTAGATAACTTTTTACAAACAGAAGAAGCTCAGAATCAGCTTGGACCTGAATTGAGGGTAAGACAAATACTGATTAGAAAAAATTCTTCACAAAATGTTAATGAAATTTACGAAGAAGCCTTATCAGGTTTACAAGCTGGAATTAATATAGAGAATCTTATTTCTAATTTTTCTGAGGATAGTGGTTCAGGAGATTTAGGCTGGAGAAAGTTGCCTGCTTTTCCGGAACTCTTTTCAACATCGCTAAAAAATATGAAAATTGGAGATCTATCAGCGCCTATAGAAAGTGGTGCGGGCAACCACTTACTTTACTTGGAAGATAAACGCGGACCAACTGTCTTGTTTGAGAAGCAATGGAATGTAAGACATATTCTACTTATACCAAACCGAATAAGACCTGATGCAGCTAGTGAAGAGCTCATAAGTGAAATAAAAAATAAAATTGAGAATGGAGAAAGTTTTAGTGAACTTGCATCAGAGTATTCTGATGATCCTGGGTCAAAACAAGAAGGTGGAAATCTTGGTTGGGCTGGTGAAGGAGTATACGATGACGAGTTTGAAAGGCAGATGATAAAGTCAAATCTAAATGAAGTTACTGACCCATTTTTAAGTCAATTTGGGTGGCATATTTTAGAAGTACTTGGCACAAGGGTTGAGGACAAGACTAATGAAAACATTCAAGATAGAGCATTCTCATATTTATTTAACAGAAAGTTTCAAGAAGAACTAGAAACAGATTTACAAGAATTGAGAGCAGATGCTTTCGTAGAGATAAAGGAGTTTGATTAGTAAGCCAACCTTTGTTTCTTTAGGCGACCCTTCTGGTATCGGTCCTGAAGTTTTTATAAAAGCTATAAATGATCAAAAACTAAAACAGCACCTATCTAAAATTATCTTAGTTTCCTCATCAAAAGTTATTGAAGGCGCAATTTCAGCTATAGGTGTTAAACAGAAAATAAATCTTATTTCTGATATAAAAAATGCTCAGCCTGATTCAATTAACCTTATTAATGTGAATGGTTGCACAGATTTTGTATTAGGAGAGCCAACTTTAAATAATTCAGAGTTTATCGTTGATTGTTTATCAAAAGCTGCCGATTTAGCACTTACAAATTCTTCATGCTTAGTGACTGGCCCATTAAATAAAAGCATTATTCAAAAACATGTTCAAAATTTTACGGGTCATACAGAATTTTTAAAAAGAAAATTTAATGCTAATGAAGTTTTAATGTATATGACTAATGGAAATTTGCATTTAGGGATTTTAACAACCCACATTCCTTTAAAAGAGGTGCCAAATGCAATTACGAGAGATCTAATCAAAAACAAATACAAGCTTTTGCATCATGGTCTCATGGATATTTTCAAATTAGCATGTCCGAAAATAGCTGTGCTTGGAATCAACCCACATGCAGGAGAATTTGGCACAATTGGAAATGAAGAACAAAATACTATTTTGCCTGCAATTGATGAGTTACGAGATGAAGGATATGATGCATATGGACCTGTATCCGCTGATACAGTATTTACACAAACTAAATATGATGCAGTTTTATCAATGTATCACGACCAAGCATTGCCCGTTCTAAAAACTATCGATTTTAACAAAACAGTAAACATTACATTAGGCTTGCCTTTCTTGAGAGTATCTGTTGATCACGGCACAGCTGAAGACATTGCAAAAAGTTATTCTGCGAATTATGAGAGCATGATGGAAGCATTATTAATTTCAATAGCTAGAAATGAAGCTTAAAAAATCACTTGGACAAAATTTTTTAAAAGATAGTTTTTTTCTTGAAAAAATAGTTCAAAGCTCACAAATTCAGAAGCTTGATGATGTAATTGAAATTGGCCCAGGAGATGGAGCTCTAACTGAACTCATTCTCAAGAAATCTAATAGTCTTATAGCAATTGAAATTGATCAAAGATTTAGTGAAAAGTTAAAAAAAAGGTATATCGATGACAATTTTCAAATACACAATACAGACTTTTTAAAAATAAATCTGAATGAAATTAACTTTGAAGATAAAGTTGTCATGGGAAACCTTCCATACAATGTTTCATCTCAAATAATTTTTAGACTTCTTGAATCAGAGCTTAAATTTAAACATTGTGTCTTTTTAATACAAAAAGAATTAGCAAATAGATTCCTTACAAATCAAAAAGCAACAAAAATATCAATTCAATGCCAATTATTCTGTGATATTGAGCCTTTGTTTGATATACCACCAGATGCTTTCCAACCCAAACCAAAGGTTACTTCAACTCTAATTCAAATCACGCCGCATAATAGGCATGCTAATTTCCGTACAAAATATAATTTATTGCAAGAAGTCTTGTCTGTTTGTTTTGCTAATCCTAGAAAGAAAATATCAAATGCATTAAAAAAGATTGATTTATCTGATGAATCATTTAGTTTTGATTTAAATAAGAGGCCAGAGGAGCTTGAGATAAATAATTTTTTTGAAATACTAAATCTTTATGAAAACAAACTCTAAATTTGTTATTGGCGATATCCAGGGTTGTTACAAGGAATTTAAAAGCCTTATAAAACTTATAGATCCAGATAAAGAAAATAAATTCTTATGTGTTGGCGATTTAGTCAATAGAGGTCCTGAATCAGAGAAAGTAGTTGATTATGTGATTAAAAATAATGTGAAGAGTGTATTTGGAAATCATGATTTACATTTAATGGCAATTCTTATTGGTGCTAGAAAACATAATAAAAAAAAGGATACTATGCAAAGATTAATAAATAAAAATAAGGCTATTGAGATAATTGATTATTTTTCACAATTTTCATTTGCAAAAGTCGTTACTAGCAATAAGAAAAAATCTTTAATTGTTCATGCAGGAGTTTTGCCAAGCTGGTCGCTTGATAATATTTTAAGCGCTAATGATGAATTACAAGAAGATCTAAAAAAAGATCCTGAAGAATTTTTTTCAACAATGTACAGCGATCGAAGCAAGGCTATATCAAAATCAACTAATAAGAAAAATAGAAGAAGGTATTTAATTAATGTTTTTACTAGGATGCGCTTTATTTCTGAAAAGAATAAACTTGATCTTCAAACAAAATTAAAAAAAGCTGGTTCAAATAAATTTAATCCATGGTTCTCATATAAGCATAAATGCCTCAAAGATGTTGATAATATAATTTTTGGACATTGGGCAGCGTTAAATGGTGTTACAAATCATAACAATATAAAAGGGATCGATTTAGGTTGTGTCTGGGGAGGCTCTTTAGCAGCAATTAATATTGAAGATAAATCTATAATAACTGTGGATTCTGTTAGATGAAGATCTTTAAAGTTGGTGGAGCTGTTAGAGATGCTCAAATGGGTTTAAGGCCCAAGGATACTGATTGGGTAGTAGTTGGCTCTTCTCCAGAACAAATGATTAAAAAAGGTTTTAAGCAAGTTGGCAAAGATTTTCCAGTTTTTCTACATCCAAATACAAATGAGGAGTATGCATTAGCTAGAAAAGAAAGAAAAACTGGTGTTGGTCACAAAGATTTTCAATTTAATTTTTCTCCGAACGTTACATTAGAAGAAGATCTTGAAAGAAGGGATTTAACTATCAATTCAATGGCATTAGATGAAAACGGCAATCTTATTGATCCATTTAATGGTGCCAAGGACATCGAAAATAAATGTTTTAGACCAGTATCACAAGCATTTTTTGAAGATCCTTTGCGAGCATTAAGAGTTGCTAGATTTAAAGCACAATTTCCTGAATTTTTTCTTCATGAAAGCATGGAACAGGCACTTGTTAAAATTTCTACATCAAGTGAGCTTTTAAACTTATCTCCTGAAAGGGTTTGGGGAGAAGTTATGAAAGGTTTAGAGCATGATTTTCACCAATTCTTGCAAATAATTAGAAACTACAAACTTCATGAACCTTGGTTTAATAAGTTATCCAAAATTCCAGATATAAATTCTGATATTGCCGAAATTAAGTGGTGCGAGGTATCACAGGCAAATGAATTTGAGTTTGCAATGTGTTTGGATATTCCCAAGAGCTATTCAAAACAACTTTCATTATGGAAAAAGTTCTTTAATTACGATAAAAGTGGAGATGTTAGTTATAAAGTTAAATTTTTTGAAGATTTTTCGAAAAATAATTTACCTGATGCTATTTTTACACTTCAATTTTTTAAAGATATTAATTTAGAATGCATTCCTATTATCAAAGAGTATGCTAACTTAAACTTTGGTGCTTTATCTTCTAATAAAAAACAAGATATTAAGAGCGTCAAAGAACAAGAACTTAAAAAAATAATAGAAAAATATGTCTGATAAAGTACTCATAACAGGAGGGGCACAAAGAATTGGCAAAGCCTTGGTTAATCATTTTCATGAAAATGGCTGGAATATTATTTTTCAATTTAGGTCTTCAAAAGTAGAAGCAGAATCAATCAAAGAGAAGCTTAATTCTGTTAGAGTAGACTCCTGTGAGATTATTCAATGTGATTTTGACGATAGTGACTCTTGTAAAATTTTTTATAAGGAATTAGAAGATAAGTTAGATGGTCTTACAGCATTGATAAATAATGCTTCAACATTTTATCCAAAAAAACTTAGTGAAACATCTCACGATGATTGGGTTAAACTCACTTCATCAAATTTATACTTGCCAATTTTTCTTTCAAAATTTTGTTCCGCTGAGCTGATTAAAAATAAAGGGCATATTGTTAATATTGCTGACATTCATGCTGAACAAGGTTTAAAAAATTATACCGTTTACACTGCTGCGAAAGCTGGACTTATGAATTTCACAAAATCATTAGCAAAAGAATTGGCACCAAAAGTATTAGTTAACTCTGTTAGTCCTGGCGCAATTCTTTGGGATGTAAATGAACCAAGTGAAGATAAAAAAAATGAAATATTAGCGAGCATACCAATGAAAAGAATCGGTAATGAGAAGGATATTGTTGCCATAATTGATTATTTACTTTCCAAAAATACTTATATGACTGGAAGAAATATTAATATAGATGGAGGAAAATCTTTAGGATGAATGAACAGAGAGTTGAGCTTTTCATTAAAGATAGAAAGTTTTCTTTCATGATACCTTTTAATGATTATGTTCCATTCAAAAAAGCGGAGAAGAAAATTATAGATCTCATTGAAAACATTGAACATACTGAGGAGCAATTAGATGACGCAATTGTATACTCAGCTTTACAGTTGGCTATTGAAAATGAAAAGCTGATCACAAAAGAAACGGACGATAAAACACAATCAGATGATGAAATATCACAATTAATAAATAAAATCGAAATATTTCTTAATCAATAGCTCCAAAAACCATAAAAATAGTTATATATTTAGATTGTCTGAATCATTAGGTTTTCAGAATTTATTCTAGAACCGATAATGTAAATTAAGGGAAACAGATTTTATTTAGCTGTGCGTTACTTTTTAATAGGGA
>MDTB01137531.1_pt1 | contig 15315 bp, 16 predicted proteins | sample 811161 | NCBI WGS metagenome assembly MDTB01 (sample SAMN05326650, study PRJNA326480) | marine metagenome | isolation source: seawater | place: Mediterranean Sea | collected 2009 | reverse complement strand
AGAAGCTTCTTATTGGTTAAATCAAAAAGGTTCGCCAAAAGCTAAAGTTAATGAGAAACCTAAAGGTAAAACCGTAGCATTCAAAGACGCTTGGAAATAACCTAGGTTTATCTAAATTTAAAAAGGGGGCATTTATTGCCCCCTTTTTTTAAAACTAAATTAAAATTTATAAATATGAGTTTAGAATTAAAAAATGTTGAAAAAAAAGTAGGAATAGAAACTCATATTCATTCAACAAATCTTAAATTAGAAAAAAACACGATTAACGTGTTATTAGGATCCACATTAGCCGGAAAAACAACTCTTATGCAAATCATGGCTGGCTTAGATAAACCAACATCAGGAGAAATTTGGTTTAATGAAAAGAACGTTACTGGAATGGAAGTTCAAAAAAGAAACTGCTCTATGGTTTACCAGCAATTTATTAATTATCCTAATTTTACAGTGTTTGATAATATTGCATCACCTTTAAAAATTACAGGCGCAAACTCTAATGAAATAAATGAAAAAGTAGGAAAGGTTGCTGAACTATTAAAATTATCAGCAATGTTAAATAAAAAACCTGATGAATTATCTGGAGGACAACAACAAAGAACTGCGTTAGCTAGAGCATTAGTTAAAGACTCGGATTTAATATTACTTGATGAACCTTTGGCAAATTTAGACTTTAAACTTAGAGAAGAATTAAGAGAAGAACTACCAAAATTATTTGAAAATAGAGATTGTATTGTTGTATATGCAACGACAGAACCTTTAGATGCTTTAATGATAGGTGGAAACACTGCAACATTATTAGAGGGAAAAGTTATACAATATGGAAAAACTTTAGAAGTTTATAGTAAACCTAAAAATTTGATATCCGCAAAAGTTTTTAGTGACCCACCAATGAATATTGCTGAAATTAATAAAAATGGTGATACATGTAAATTGATTAATAATAATGTACAATGGAAATCTAATGCAAAAATTAACGATGGAAATTATAAAATAGGTATAAGACCACACAATATTACAACTTATAAAGAGGGAAGTAACTCAGTTGAAATAAATGGAAAAGTATTGATTTCTGAACTTAGTGGGTCAGAAAGTTTAATCCACTTTACTAATGGAAATTTAAATTGGGTTTCTTTATCTAACGGTATTCAGCAGAAAAAAATCGGTGAAGATACAAAATTATATATGAATATTGATGAATTCCTATATTTCGATCAAAATAATAGGTTGGTAGATCATGGCTAAAATTACTTTAAAAGATTTAAGTCATAGTTATTCAATAAAACAAAATAGCGATGTTGATTGGGCTTTAAGAGGGGTTAACATTGATTGGAAGGATGGAGGAGCTTATGCTTTATTGGGTCCATCTGGTTGTGGCAAAACTACTTTATTAAATATTATCTCAGGTTTATTAAAACCAACTAAGGGTGAAGTGTTATTTGATGATAAAGATATGACCGCACTTAATCCAGTTGAGAGAGATATTGCTCAAATATTCCAGTTTCCTGTTATTTATGACACTATGACTGTTTATGATAATTTAGCTTTTCCATTAAAAAATAGAGGTCTTTCAGAAAAAGAAATTGACTTTAAAGTTAAAGAAATAGGTAAAATGTTAGAGCTAACATCAACTTTAAATAATAAAGCTTCCGGATTAACAGCGGATGGAAAACAAAAAATTTCATTAGGAAGGGGCCTTGTAAGGTCAGATGTTAATGTAATCATGTTTGATGAACCATTAACAGTAATCGACCCACATTTAAAATGGGTTTTAAGATCAAAACTAAAAGAATTACATCAAAAAATTAATCGTACAATGATTTATGTTACTCATGATCAAATAGAAGCATTGACTTTTGCTGATCAAGTAGTGGTTATGCATGAGGGTCAAATTGTTCAAACAGGTACACCAGTTGAATTATTTGAAAAACCAAAACATACTTTTGTAGGTCATTTTATTGGTTCACCAGGTATGAATATTCTTCCATGTGAAATTGAAAATGGTCAAATAAATTTTGAAGGTAAAATACTTCCTAGCAATACTAGTATTAAAAAAATAAATTTTAATAAGATACAAGTAGGTATAAGACCAGAATTTATTAAATTTTCTAATAATGGAATTAAAGTAAAAATTAATAGAGTTAGTGATACAGGCAGACATAAAGTAATTGAAACTGAGTGTAGTAGTGGAAGTATAAAAATCTTAGCTAGCGCTTCAACTGAAATCCCGAGTGATAATGCGCATATTACTTTTGATCAAAAATATACTTATGTATATGGGGATAATTGGATAATTGAATAATGAATAAAACGCTTAATCAAAAAGCTTGGTACTTTGTTATTCCTGTGTTTGTACTTGTCGCATTTAATGCTGTGGTTCCTTTAATGACAGTTGTTAATTATTCTTTTCAAGAAACTTTTGGAAGTAATGTCTTCGCATGGGAAGGCACTAGATGGTTTAAAGAAATTCTTCACTCAGAAAGATTTCACGCATCTTTAGGAAGACAAGCTATATTTACTTTCATTATCCTTTTAATACAGCTGCCCTTAGGAATAGCTATTGCATTGACTATGCCAAAAAAAGGGTGGGGTGTTCCAGTTTGTTTAATTTTAATGTCAATGCCACTTTTAATTCCTTGGAATGTTGTAGGAGCCATGTGGAATATTTTTGCTTTACCAGAAATAGGTTTTCTAGGTAATTCTTTAAATTCGATTGGTTTTGACTATAACTTTACACAACAAAGTGGTGATGCATGGTTTACTACTATTCTTATGGATGTTTGGCATTGGACTTCTTTAGTTGTTCTTTTATCATATGCAGGTTTAAATTCCATACAGCCAGCCTACTATCAAGCTGCAGAAATAGATGGTGCAAGTAGATGGGATATTTTTAGATATATCGAATTACCTAAAATGAAAAAAGTTTTAACATTAGCTATACTTTTAAGATTTATGGATAGCTTTATGATTTATACAGAACCTTTTGTTTTAACAGGAGGAGGACCAGGTAATGCAACAAACTTTTTATCTCTTGATTTAGTAAAAATGGCTTTAGGTCAGTTTGATCTTGGCCCTGCTGCTGCGATGTCACTTATTTATTTTTTAATTGTACTTTTAATATGTTGGGTTTTTTACAGTTTGATGATGAAAGATGAGGGAAGAAAATGAAAAAGATAAAATGGCTAGTACCTACAATCTATATAATTTTTTTAATGCTACCTATATATTGGTTGTTAAACATGTCGTTTAAAACAACAACTGAAATTATAAATGTCTATTCTTTATGGCCACAAGATTTTACATTAGAAAATTATGTAACAATTTTTACTGATAGTACTTGGTATATGGGGTATGTAAACTCTATAACATATACAGTTTTCAATACTATAATCTCTGTATCTGCAGCATTACCGGCTGCGTACGCTTTTTCGAGGTATAAATTTTTAGGTGATAAACATTTATTTTTCTGGTTGCTCACTAATAGAATGGCTCCCCCAGCTGTTTTTGCATTACCATTTTTTCAGTTTTATTCATCTGTTAATTTATTTGATACCCATATAGCCATTGCTCTATCACATTGTCTTTTTAATATTCCACTTGCTGTTTGGATATTAGAAGGTTTTATGTCCGCTGTTCCTAAAGAGTTAGATGAAACTGCATATGTAGACGGCTATTCATTTGGAAGATTCTTTTTTAAAATTTTTATTCCAACAATTGCTGCTGGAATTGGTATTACTATGTTTTTCTGTTTCATGTTTTCTTGGGTTGAGTTATTGTTAGCAAAAACACTTACCGCAACTATAGCTAAACCTATTGCTGCAATAATGACAAGAACTTCAAGTACATCAGGCTATGAACTTGGTTTATTAGCAGCAGCCGGAAGTTTAACTATTATTCCAGGTGCTGTAGTCATTTATTTTGTTAGAAATTACATTGCTAAAGGATTTGCTATGGGGAGAGTATGATTTTTACTAATTTACAAGCAGCTAATTGGGGAGACGTTGGAAAAGCAAAAGAAAAAGGTTTTTTTGATTTTGATTTTATAACATGGATGGCTTGGACTTGGCCTACTGCAAGTTTTTTTATCTTCATAGCACTATGTATTACAGCAATGTATTTTTGGGAAAAAAAAGCTCCAGGCGGATCTCCTAGAAAAGGAATATTGGGTCTAGATACAACAAGAGGTGATAGATTATTTGTGTCTTTGTTAGGAAGTGCATTTATTCATTTAGCTTGGCTAGGATTAGTAGGTAGTTTATTGTGGATAGCTACAATTATTTGTGTTGCTTATTTCATTCTAGTATTTAAATACGTATAGATTATATGATTAAAGTTGGAATTAATGGTTTTGGAAGAATAGGAAGATTAATCTTAAGGGCCCTTCTGGAAAACTATAAAGGTAAAATTCAAGTAATAGGAATTAATGATCTAGGATCCATTGAAGCCAACGCTCACCTTATTAAATATGACAGTACACACGGCACTTTAAATCATGACGTCAAAACATTTAGTGATGGCTTCCAAATTGATGATCAAAAAATTAAAGTATTCGCTGAAAAAGATCCTGCAAAATTACCTTGGGGAAAAATTGGTGCTGATATTGTTTTAGAATGTACAGGTTTCTTCTTAGATAAATCCTCTGCAGGCAAACATATAGATGCAGGAGCAAAAAAAGTAATTATCTCTGCTCCAGCTAAAGAAGTTGATTTTACAGTTGTTCAAGGAGTTAATAGTAAAGAATTAAAAAAAGAACATAATATAATTTCTAACGGATCATGCACAACTAATTGTTTAGCGCCAGTTGCGATGGTACTAGAAAATAGTTTTGGTATTGAGTATGGTTATATGACAACAATTCATAGTTATACGGGTGATCAAAAACTATTAGATACTCTTCATAAAGATCTTAGAAGAGCAAGGGCATCAGGTGACTCAATGATACCTACTTCTACAGGTGCGGCTAAAGCAATGAGTTTAGTTTTACCAAGTTTAAAAGGAAAATTAGATGGAACAGCAATAAGAGTCCCTACACCAAACGTTTCTTTAATTGACCTTACTTTTGTTTCAAAAAAAGAAATATCAGCTGAAGATATTAACAAAGCAATGAGTGCAGCAGCTAATGGTCCTTTGAAAGGAATACTGGCAGTAAACTCTTCTCCATTAGTATCAAAAGATTTCAATCATAACTCTCATAGTTCAATATTTGATTTAACTCAAACTCAAGTAGTTAAAAACAAATTTTGTAGAATATTATCTTGGTATGATAATGAGTGGGGATTTTCTAATAGAATGTGCGATACAGCTGTTCAAATAGCTAGTTTGATTTAATAATTTTACTTATTTTTTAGACTTTTTTCTGCATCTTCAATAATTTTAGCAGTATCCTTAGGTATTAGAGAGTTACTTATGTTTGATTTTATAGATTTGTTATTAATAATTTCTTTTTTTACTTTATGAAGATCATTAACAGCTTTTAAAATTTCATTAATATTATATTTTTCTTCCATCTCTCAAATTTTATAACAGAAGTTAAAGTAATAATATCTTTTTTTGATTATTAATTGATAATGCCATATAAGGAATTAATGAAAAATATACTTATTACTGGTGGCGCAGGATATATCGGAAGCCATATTGCAGAAATATTAGTCAAAAAACAATTTAATGTATTTATTTTAGATAATCTAAGCAATGGACATAAAAAACTAATCAATAAAAAAGCAAGCTTTTTCAAAGGAGATATTAAAAATCAGAAATTATTAAACAATATATTAAATATAAATAAAATTGACTCCGTTATACATTTAGCTGCTCTTTTAGATGTAAATGAAAGTCAAAAAAAACCTAAAAAATATTATCAAAATAATGTATTGGGAACAAAAAATTTAATAACAGCATGCCTTAAAAATAATATTAAAAATTTTATTTTTTCATCTACAGCAGCTGTATACAAAGATGGAATTTTCAAAGTTTCAGAAAAATCTCCCACCAAACCAAAAAGCATTTATGGAAAAGGGAAATTATATTCTGAAAAAATAATTAAAAAAACATTTAAAAACACAAAAATAAATTATGCAATTTTAAGATATTTTAATGTGTGTGGCGCAAGCAAAAGTAATAAGATCGGACAAATTAACGACTATGATTTATTGTTTAAAAATCTAGCAAAATCTGTAATTTCAAGAAAACCTGTTATTTTTATTTATGGGAACAACTACAAAACTAAAGATGGTACATGTATTAGAGATTTTATACATGTATCTGATATATCAAACATTCATATTAAAATTTTAGCAAAAATTGATAAAACTAAAAAATCAATTACTATTAATTGTGGTTATGGAATAGGAAGAAGTGTTTTAGATGTAGTAAAAACTTTTGTAAGATGTTCTAAAAAAAATATTAAAATTGTTGTAAAAAAAAGACGCAAAGCTGATTTAAGCCAAATTATTGCAGATAATAGTAAGTTGAAAAAATATCTTAATTGGAAGCCTAAATTTAATAATTTAACATTGATGGTTAAAAGTAGTATTAAATGGGAGAAAAAAATAAATCAATGAGTCAAATAGAAAAAATTTCAAATAATTTAGTCAAAGCATTTTTAAATGATAAAATAATTAATAGTATTCCATTAAAATATACAAAGAATATTAAAGAGGCTAATAAATTAAGAAAATTATGTGAGAGTAAAATAAAAAAACCGATTATTGGATTTAAAGCTGGAGGTACTGGTATAAAGCTTTTAAAAAAACTAAAAGAAAAAGAACCTTTTTATGCAACTGTTTATAAAAAAAATTTATTATCTAGCGGAAAAAAAGTAAAAATTAACAAATACACTTTAGGTATAGAATTGGAAGTCTGTTACTTAATTAAGAAAAATATTTTAAATAGTAAGATAAAAATTACGAACAAAAATATTGGTAGATTTATTACTCATGTTGCTCCGTGCATTGAAGTAGTTGGATACAGACAGAGAAAAAAGGGGATTAAATACTTAGGTGATCTATGTAGTGATTTTGGCGCAAATGTAAAATTTTTAATAGGTCAAAAAAGTAAATATAAAATAATAAAAAAATTTAATTTAGATACTTTTATTTCGAATACCAAAATTAATCAATTTGTAAAAGGTAACACTAATACGGTTTATATTAATCCACTTAATTCTTGCAGATTTGTTATTAACAAACTTAAAAAAGACAAGATTATATCTAATAAAAATTTTTATGTATTTACAGGTTCAACTGTCGGAGTAGTTCCAATTAAAGGCAAAGGAATTTATTCAGCTAAAATTAATCATATAGGGTCAGTTAAAGTTAAAATTACTTAATTTTAAAGGGCTTTTAGCTGTTGATAACTTTATGAATAAGTTATTTAATGTACTAATGAAATTAGAGTACGAAAAAGATAGTAATATCTATCCTTTAAAGTATGAAAAAATACCATCTACATTAAGAATTAAATATACAAAAAGAGCAAATATCTGTTTCTTGTCAAAAAAAATAGCTATTGAAAAAAAACGCTCAAAAAAAATAATAAAGATAATTTCTTCATTAGGTGTTTTATCTTTCTTAACCTTAACATATTTTGCAACAAATTAACTTCTAATAATTAAACTTTAATCATAGCTTTTTAATAGAGTTATGGTATTAAGCCTCAACTAATATTTTCAAAAATGATTAAAGATATAAGAAACATAACTATTATTGCACACGTAGACCACGGAAAGACTACACTTATTGATACACTGATGAAACAAAGTGGTTCATTTAGAGACAATGAAGTTGTTGAAGAAAGGGTAATGGATTCTGGTGAATTAGAAAAAGAAAGAGGAATTACGATCTTAGCAAAACCTACCTCAATTAATTGGAAAGACTCAAGAATAAATATTATTGATACTCCAGGTCACAGAGATTTTGCAGCTGAAGTTGAAAGAGTTTTGAATATGGCTGATGGCGCTTTATTATTGATTGATTCTGCTGAAGGAGTTATGCCACAAACAAAATTTGTGCTAGCAAAGGCTTTGAAGCAAGGACTTAAACCTATCGTTGTAATTAATAAATTAGATAAATCTGATCAAAGAGCTGACGAAGTGCTTGATGAAACTTTTGACTTATTTGTAAGTTTGGATGCTAATGAAGAACAATTAGATTTTCCGGTTTTATACGCAAGTGGAAGATCTGGTTGGGCTTCTAAAGAAATTGATGGAAAAAGGGAAAATCTGCATCCTTTATTAGATATGATTTTAGAAAAAGTTAAGCCAGCTAAATTAGACAAATCTAAACCTTTTGCAATGCTTTGCACACTTTTATATGCAGACACTTTTTTAGGAAGAAGTTTAGTGGGTAGAATTTCTCAAGGAACAGCCAAATCAAATCAAAATATTAAAGCAATAAATTTAAAAGGTGAAAAAGTGGATGAAGGAAGATTGACTAAAATTTTTAGATATGAGGGAACTAAAAAAGTTCCTATTGAACTTGGTGAAGCAGGAGACATTGTAATTATAGCAGGTTTAGAAAAAGCAAATGTCGCGGATACTATTTGTGATCTAGAGATTGATCAACCAATTAATGCCACTCCTATAGACCCACCTACAATGGCAATTAAAGTTACAGTTAACACGTCCCCTTTAGCTGGTACAGAAGGAAATAAATTAACAAGTACACAAATTCGTGAAAGATTAATTAATGAAGCACAAAATAATGTTGGGATTACTTTTTCAGAAAACGACGATAAAGATTCTTTTGAAATTAGTGGCAGAGGTGAGTTAATGTTAGAAATACTACTAACTCAAATGCGTAGAGAAGGATATGAAATGACAGTAAGTCCACCTCGTGTTCTTTTTCAAATTGATGATAATAAAAATAAATTAGAACCTATTGAAGAAGTAACGATTGATTTAGATGAGGAATTTTCTTCACGTATAATAGATTCCATGAACAGAAGAAAAGGTCAATTAATTGAATTAAAAGATACTGGCAAAGGCAAAAAGAGGTTGATATTTCATGCTCCAACACGAGGTTTGATGGGGTATACAAGTCGTTTTCTAACATTAACCAAAGGTACTGGAGTAATTAATAGAACTTTTCATTCTTTTGGTAAATTTGTTGGTGAAATGGAAGGAAGAAGAAACGGAGCATTAATATCTATGGAGACAGGTAAAGCAGTTGCTTACGCAATATTTAATTTAGAGGCTAGAGGTGAAATGTTAGTTGCACATAACGACCCTGTTTATGAAGGAATGATCGTTGGTTTGGCTTCTAAAAGCGGTGATTTAATCGTAAATGTAATGAAGGGAAAAAAACTTACAAATATGAGAACTCAGGGGACTGATGAAAATGTAGTTTTAACTCCTGTAAGGAAAATGGCCATAGCAGAACAATTAGGTATGTTAAATACAGACGAGTCATTAGAAATTACACCTAAATCATGTAGATTAAGAAAATCTATATTAGATCCTCATGAGCGCAAAAGACTGTCAAGAAACTAATATTCATTAAAAAGACCAGATTAAACCTTAGATTGCGACAATTTTGCAATTGATTATCATTATCAAATAATTGACATTGATAATCATTATCAATAAATAAAATCTAGTTTTAATTTAATAAAAGAAAAAAAATGATAAAAAAAACAATAATATCAGCTTTATTAGTATTTTTCTTTAGCAGCAATTTATTTGCTGAAGAAGTAAATATTTTTAGCGCTAGACACTATGACTCAGATGTTCAACTTTATCAAAAGTTCACAGCTAAAACTGGAATTAAAGTAAATGTTGTATCAGGAAAAACGGGTGCTTTAGAAAAAAGAATAATTGAAGAAGGTTCAGATAGTAATGCAGATCTATATATTACAGCTGATGCTGGAAGATTAGGTGCTTTTAAAGCTAAAGGAATGCTGCAAGGTGGTTTAAATACCTCAGTTATTAAATCTGCTGTACCTAGTAATTTCAGAACTTCTGAATGGGTAGGAATAGCAAAAAGAGCAAGAATAGTTTACTTCGCACCAGAAAGAGTAACAGGTGCTGAGTTAGCTGGTTTAACTTACGAAAGTTTATCTGACCCAAAATGGAAAGGTAGACTTGTTATAAGAGCGTCTAACAATATCTATAATCAGTCACTTGTAGCATCATTAGTTAAAAATAATGGTAAAAATTCTACTGCAAAATGGGCTAAAGGAATGGTATCTAATATGGCAAGAGCTCCAAAAGGAAATGATAGAGCTCAAATACTTGCTGTAGCAGCCGGAGAAGCTGATATAGCAGTAGCTAACACTTATTACTTAGCTCTTATGTTGTCAGGTAATAAAGGACCTGAACAACAAGCAGCTGCTAAAAAAGTAAAACCTTTCTTTCCTAATCAAGACGGCAGAGGAACACATATGAACATAAGTGGAGCTGGGCTAGTTAAAGGGGCTCCAAATAAAAGTAATGCAATCAAATTAGTAGAGTTTTTACTAAGTGAAGAAGCTCAAAATCATATTGTAAATAATACTTTTGAGTATCCTATGATTGCTGGTGTATCTCCACATCCGTTAGTAGTAAATATGGGATTAGATTTTAAACAAGATCTAAAAACTAAGGTTGTTAATTACGGAAAGAAACAGGCTGACGCATTAGAAGTAATGACAGGTGCAGGCTGGAAGTAAAATAGTTTGTTAATTATATGAGGCGTACAAAAAAAATAGATATTAACTTAAATAAGTTAAAAACTGGTTGTACGCCTTGTTTAAATCAGGCTAAACTAATGCAAAATGAATTTTTAAAAAGAAAACCCTCAGAAATTGAAAGCTTAGAATTTAAAAAAATTGTATCTTCTTTATTTAAAAAAGATTAAATTTGACGTCAATATCTCTGGCTTAAATGCAAGCTCATTATCCATTACGACGAAGCCGCTTTGGTCAGAGATTAAAAAAAAATACTTATAATTATGACAAAATATAATATTTGGTTTTTTAGCTCAATATTTATCACCTTGGTAGTAGCATTACCAATAATCACAGTTTTTTTTAGTTTTTTTAATGAAACAAGTGACTACTTTGAAATTTTGAAAAAAACGTTTTTATTTGACTATATTTTTAATTCGTTAACAATTTTGATTTCAGTAATTTTTTTTACGTTTTTATTAGGTGTTATATCAGCCTATTATATTTCTTTTTATGAATTTCCTCTATCAAATTTTTTTAGTTGGGCGTTAATACTTGCTTTTGCAGTTCCAGGATATATTTATGCCTTTTCTATAATTGCCTTTTTTGAAAATTACGGAACAGCTTTTTCCATCCTTACTTCGTTATTTGGAGAAAATAACTATAATCCAATTATTCCTAAAATTGATGGTATATTTGGTTCAATAATGGCAATTTCATTTTCATTATTTCCATACGTTTATGTATTAACTAGATCTTCTTTTTTTTATCAATCAAACAACTATATAGAAGTCGGTAAAAATTTAGGTTTGTCAGAAAAAGAAACTTTATTTAAAATCATATTACCATCTGCAAGACCAGCAATTATTGCTGGGTTGGCGCTGGTATCAATGGAATGCCTTTCCGATTTTGGAACTGTATCTTTTTTTAGTGTCAATACTTTAACAACAGGTATTTATAATTCTTGGTTATCTTTTGATGATTTAGTGACAGCAAATCAAATCTCATTTGTTTTATTAATATTTATTCTGCTGTTATTTTCTATAGAAATTTACTCGAGAAATGATGCTAGATATCATCAGCCAGGAAGAGGATTCAAGCCAATAAATAAGATAAAGCTTAGTGGTTCAAGGTCTTTAATTGCTTTTTTATTTTGTTCATTAATATTTTTTATAAGTTTTATTTTTCCGGTTTCTCAAATGATTTATTGGACATTAAAATTTCCTAAATATATTCAAGATATAGATATTTTAAAAATTAATTTTAATACTTTACTTTTAGTTGGATTTTCTTGTACTTTTTTAATTTTAATCTCTTTATTCATAAATTATGGAAGCAGAATTTCAAAAAGTAAAATTTTAAACTATTTGACTAATTTTTCTGTTTCTGGATATGCAATTCCAGGAGTAATTTTGGCTGTTGCTATTATTACTTTATTCTCAAATTTAAGTGATTTCATTTCTGATAATTTTAATTTAGGAAGTACAAAAAGATTATTTATTGGCTCTATATTTGGATTAATACTCGCATACTTTATTAGATTTTTTTCCTTATCTTTTAATGGAATTAAGTCAAATTATGAAAAAATAAATAATTCGATAGATGAAAGCGCCTACCTTCTTGGTTATTCTAAAGTAAAAACTTTTTATAAAATCCATATTCCCTATCTTAAAACAAATATTATATTAGTAATGCTTTTAATAGCTCTTGAAATTATAAAAGAATTACCTATTACTATGATCTTGAGACCTTTTAATTTTGAAACATTTGCTACGCAAGCTTATGTTTATGCATCACAAGATTTACTAGAAGCCGCTGCATTACCCTCTTTAATGTTAATTTTTTGGGCTACGTTTATAATTTTATTATCATCAAGATATATACTTTCTAAAAAAAACTAATATACTATTATTATGTCTAATCATTTTCTGGAAATTCAAAATGGAAATTTTATTGCAAGTAAAAAAAATAAAGTAAATAATGTAAATCTTATAATAGAAAATCAAGGTCAAATAATTTCTTTGTTAGGTCCATCTGGGATAGGAAAAACTACAATATTAAGAACTTTAGCTGGATTGCAAAAATTAAACTCTGGAAAAATTTTTTTAAAAGGTAAATTACTTTCTTCGGAAAAAAATCATATTGATCCTGAAAATAGAAATATTGCATTGTCTTTTCAAGATAACTCTTTATTTCCGAACTATAAAGTTATTGACAATATTAACTTTGGAAAAAAAAGAACTAATGGAAATAGTTTCCCTTTAGATGTTGAGGAAATTATTAAAATACTTCATATCGATCCAATTTTAGACAAATATCCACATCAAATAAGCGCTGGTGAAGCCCAAAGAGTTTCTCTTGCCAGATCACTAATGTCTATGCCTGACCTTCTGCTTTTAGATGAGCCTTTTTCAAATATCGATCAAAGTTTAAAAGAAGAAATTCAAGTATCTGTAAAAAAACTTTTAAAGCGAATTAATCTGACTACAATAATAGTTACTCATGACTCTTACGAAGCTTTTTCCATGGCTGATAAATGTGGAATAATTTTAAACCAAGAATTAAAACAATATGATATACCATATAACGTCCATCATGAGCCTAACTCCATCGAAGTAGCAAATTTTTTAAATAAAGGCGTTTTTATTGATGTAAAAATAATAGATAGTGAGTGCGCTGTTCATAAATTAAAACATGATCAATTAGGTGAAATTAGAGGAAAACTATCCAATAGTTTTCCATCTGGTACAAACGTTAAACTTTTATTGCAACCAGAAGATTTAATTCACGATGACCAAAGTAAATTAAAATTAGAAGTGGTTGACAGAAAGTTTAGAGGAACAAATTTTATTTACACTCTAAAAACAAAGAATGGAGAGTATTTACCGGTTTTTGTTCATTCTCATCACATTCATCAACATGAAAAATCTGAGAAATTTGGAGTAAAAACTCCGATTTTCATTGACCACTTAGTATGTTTTTAAGTAAATATATAATTATAATGCGCTCTTAGCTCAGTTGGATAGAGCATCGGTTTTCTAAACCGAGGGTCGGAGGTTCGAATCCTCCAGAGCGCGCCAAATTATATTCTACAAATTGATGAGCAAAAAAAGTCTTAAAATTAATTTTATCAAATACTGTAATGATAATAAATTTGAAGTAAACTCTCATCAAATTGAAGTTATTAAAAGTTTAGATCTATATTATCAAAAAAATTCTATTTCTTTAAAAAATTTATTTAAATCTAATTTAAAATTAGGTTTTTACCTTCATGGAGATGTTGGAGTGGGGAAAACAATGATTTTAAATTTTTTTTATAATTCTTTAAAAATTTCAAAAAAAAAAGTTCATTTTAATGAGTTTATGATTAATTTTCACGATCATTGTCATAAAGTGAAAAAAAAGGACGATAAAGGAATAGACTCTTTTGTTAAAAAATTAACTAGATATAAATTAATTTTTTTAGATGAATTACAAGTAACAAATATTGTAGATGCAATGATACTTGGGAGATTATTCAAGATTATTTTTCAGAAAAAAATTAAAATATTATTTTCAAGTAATACAAAAATAGAAGAATTATATGCAGGTGGGCTCCAAAGAGACCAGTTCTTACCTTTTATTGACCTTATTAATGATTATTCTATTCAAAAAAAATTAGTAATACCTAATGATTATAGGAAATTGAGATCTAATAAATTAAAAAGATTATTTTTTCCTTTAAATGAAGAAACAAATTTTTCTATAAATCAATTATTTAGAAAGTTAACAAAAAACAAAATTAGCCAAAAAAAAAAACTTAAAATCAAAGGTAGAGAATTCATTATTTCTAATTTTTATGATGGTATTTTTAAAATAGATTTTAAACTTTTATGTAATGTGAATATTGGAGCGGAGGACTATATTAAAATTGCTGAATGTTCAAAATTAATAATAATCGAAAATATACCGAAATTTGATGATGAAAATCTAAATCAACAACAAAGATTTATTACAATGATTGATATATTTTATGAAAAAAAAATTCAATTAATTGTATCCTTAAAGACAGATATAAATAATTTGGGTACTGCAAATAAATTAATTAAACCTTTCAAAAGAACAATTAGTAGGTTGTATGAACTTACTTCATCAGATTTCTCCATTTAATATGTTGCTTTAGCTAAAATGGTTGTAATTTCATATATTTAGTAAAAAAATTACATTTATACAATATGTAGTGACTCACTGAGTTGAAATTATAATTCATTTGAAACATACTCTGATACTTTTGAAATAAAATACAGAAGTATTGTTAACAATAATAAACTAAAAAGAGGAAATCGTAATTATGATTAAATCATTAAAAAATTGGATTTTTATTGGATTAGCTTCTTTACTTTTGGTTGCTTGCGGCCAAGGTGGAGGCGGTGCTGGTTCTAAAAAATCTAAGACATTAGACAACACTAAGAAAGCCGGTTTTGTGAAATGTGGTGTTTCACAAGGTCTACCAGGTTTTTCAAATGCTGATGCATCTGGAAATTGGACTGGTATTGACGTAGATGTATGTAGAGCTGTTGCAGCTGCCGTATTAGGTGATGCTGACAAAGTAAAATATACACCATTAAGTGCCAAAGAAAGATTCACTGCTTTAACTTCTGGTGAGATTGACGTTCTTGCACGAAACACAACTTGGACATT
>MDTB01130706.1_pt1 | contig 15316 bp, 13 predicted proteins | sample 811161 | NCBI WGS metagenome assembly MDTB01 (sample SAMN05326650, study PRJNA326480) | marine metagenome | isolation source: seawater | place: Mediterranean Sea | collected 2009 | reverse complement strand
CAAAAAACCTTGACCAACATTTATTAAAAGGTTTAGAGATAGATGGGGTTCCTCAAAAATTAAATAAAACTTCTTTCCCATTCGAGTATGGAAATAAAGATCAACTTTCAAATTTGATTAATCAAAGAAAAATAGGAGTTATCAAAATGGAAGTTTGCAGAAATACTAAACCAGATTTAGATTTTTTAAATTTCGTACAAAAAATTGCAAAAAAAAATGGTATCGTACTAATCTTTGATGAGTGCACAACTGGCTTTAGAGAAACACGCGGTGGTCTACATACCTCGATTAATATAAAGCCAGATATCTCTATTTTTGGAAAAGCTCTAGGAAATGGATACGCTATAACAGCGATCGTAGGAAAATCAGAAGTTATGGAAAGTGCAAATAAAAGTTTTATTAGCAGCACTTTTTGGTCTGAAAGAATAGGGTTTGCTGCAGCTCTTAAAACAATAGAAATTATGGAAAAAGATAAAACGTGGAAAACAATACGCCAAATTGGAAAAAAAATTCAGGAACAATGGAAAAAAATTGCAGATGATAACAAAGTAAATATGTATATTAACGGTATATACTCATTGTCAAGTTTTAAATTCAACAGTAACTTTCATCAAGAATATAAAACTTTAATAACGCAAGAAATGTTAAAATCAAATATATTAGCATCTAATGTTATTTATCCCTCTATTTCACATACAGAAAAATTAACATCAATATATTTTGAAAAATTAAACGAAATTTTTAAGATTATTAAGAAATGTGATGATGGGTCGGATATAAGAAAATATCTTAAATCCAAAACTAGTTTAAAAGACTTTAAAAGACTAAACTAATGAAAAAAATTTTAGCAGTTGTTGCCCATCCGGATGATGAAGCATTGGGTTGCTTAGGAACACTCCTTTATTTTAGGAACAAAGGTTATAAAGTAAAAGTTGTTTTTATGAGTGATGGAGAAAGTTCACGAAAATTGTCATCTGCAAAAAAAAAAAAATTTATTAATTCTAGGACAAATCAGGCAAGATTAGTTTCAAAAAAATCAAAATTTACAAACCCAGAATTTTTTAATTTTCCTGATAATCAACTTGATACAATTCCATTACTTACAATTGTGAAAAAATTGGAGAGAGAAATAAAACTTTTTAAGCCATCAATTATTTTCACTCATTTTGAAAATGACTTGAATATAGATCATCAAATAACTTGCAAATCTGTTTTAACTGCCACTCGTCCTAAAACAAGTCTGTTTGTAAAGAAAATTTATTGTTTTGAAACTCTTTCCAACACTGATTTTAATTTTATTAAAAATAAAAAAAAATTATTTAATCCAAATTTTTATGTTGATATTGAAAAATACTTAAAAAAAAAATTAAACCTTCTTAAGATATATAAAAGAGAAATTAAATCTTGGCCTCATCAAAGATCTATCAAAGGTGTAAAAGTTTTATCTAATTATAGAGGCTCGCAGATAGGTGTTAAAAATGCAGAGGCTTTTGTATGTTTAAGAGAACTTTTGTAAATAAAATTAAATTTATAATTTAAAGTAATCGGAAATAATGAGCAAAACAGTAAATACTGTCTTTTTGGTAGATAAGACAAAAGACACGGGAAACGGTCATTACGAAAGATGTAAATCTTTAGAGAAAATTTTTCAAAATAAAAAAGGGATAAAATATATTTTCAATAATTTTAGGAATTTTACATTAAATAGTTTAAAAACTGAAAATTGTATAACCGATAGTTATAAAATTAATTATTCATTAGAAAAAGAAATTAAAAAAAAATGTAAAAAATTAATTACAATCGACGATACAGATGTAAAAAGAAAATTTGCAAGCGATATAATTATTAATTATGCACCGTTTGTAAAAAAAAATTTTTATAAAAATAGAATTAACTTTAGGTGTAAACTACTGCTTGGTTCTGACTTTAATTTTGTTAGAGGTTTTAGCTCAAAAGCAAATTTAAAAAATAAAAAAAAATTTAATGTTTTTATTTATTTAGGAATTAAGAAAAGATCAAAAAAGATAAAAGAATTACAAATAAAGGCACGTAAACAAAAAAAAATTAATAAAATATTTATATTTGGAAACGGAACTAAAAAAGTTTCACGCTCGGTATTTTTAAAAAAAATGAGTGAGTCGGACATAGTTTTAACTTCTGCTGGAGTGACAATGCAGGAGGCATTATCAAAGAGAAAAATAATTTTTGCACAGTATTTTTCTAAAAATCAAAAACAGTATTATGATTACTATAAATCAAAAAAAGAAATTTATGATTTAAAAGCTTTTGAAAATTTTATTAAATTCCCATCAAAAAAGATAACTTCTATTTTAAATAGCAAGATCAATAATAAAAAGTTCAATCAAAAGTTTGATAAAATAATTTATGTCAAGAATACAATAAACCCTTTGAAAGATAACCTTGGAAGAAATATCATCATTAAAGAATATAATAAAAAATTTATCAAAAAAATTTATAGGTTACAATCAAAAGAAAATAGAGTTTTTTTTCAAAATCAAAAAAATTTTAATTATAGTACCCATAAATTATATATGAATAAATTTTTTAAAAATAAAAATAATTTAATTTTTTTATTTTTTGTAAATAAATTAATGGCTGGTTATATTAAATTTTTATTCAAACAAAAAAAATATGATATTTCAATAATTGTAGATAAAAAATTTCGATCATTAGGGATAGCACAAAAGGTATTATTTTATTTTAAAAATAATAAACTGCTGCCATACAATATTACTGCAAAAGTAATGAAAAAAAATATACAATCAATTACAGCTTTTAGAAAAGCTGGGTTTAAGAAAAGTGAATTAAAGATTATTTAAAACCCGTGAATTAATTTAAGTGATGAAATCCAAAAAAAATAAAATTATCAATAAAAGCAAAACATTTATAATTGCAGAAATTGGAATTAACCATGAGGGTAATATTCACAAATGCCTTGACTTAATTAGAAAAGCTAAATTAGCTGGTGCAGATGCTGTTAAACTACAAACTATTAATCCTGAAAATAATTATGTTTCTAAATCAAAAAGTTTTAAAATATTTAATAAAGCAAAGTTGACACCTGAAGAAACAAAGAAAGCTTTTAATTACGCTAAAAAAAATAAGATAAAGATATTTACTACTTGTGGTGATATTAAAACTGCTAAATGGGTTGAAAAATTAAATCCTATGGCTTGGAAAATTTCCTCAGGATTAATTCATCACATTCCACTAATTTCATACTTATCTAAATTTAAACGTCCAATGATTATATCTACTGGTATTGCAAAATTAAATGAAGTTAGTACAGCGATTAATGCTGTTAAATCGAAAGGAAATAAAAAAATTGTTGTCTTACAGTGTACGTCAAACTATCCAGCTAAAAGCAAAGATATCAATTTAAGTAGAATTAGAACGCTTAAAAAAAAATTTAAATGTGATGTTGGTTTTTCAGATCACAGCATAGGTAGTGATGCTTCATTTTTATCTATAGCAGCTGGAGCTACATACATAGAGAAACATTTTACTTTAAACCGAAAAAGGAAAGGGTTTGATCATAAAATTTCTTTAGAACCAAAAGATTTTAAAGTCATGGTTAATAAAATAAGATTAGCTGAAACAATAATGGGATCAGCAAGTTTTAAATTAGAAAAATCGATTTTACAATCAAGAAATGAACTTAAACGAATTATTGTTGCAAAAGAGGACATCAAAATAGGTGTAAAATTTTCTAAAAGAAATTTGTCTATTAAAAGAGGCATCAATCCTAAAAAAAGTCTTCCACCTGTAATGATTAATAATATTTTTGGAAAAAAATCACTTAGATTTATTAAGAAAGATGCTTGTTTAACATATAATGACTTTAGGTAAATGAATTTTAAAATATTGATTACATGTGTTGGAGGAGAATATGCTCCAAATTTAATTTTATCGATAAAGAATGATAATAAAATTTCTTCTAAAATTATTGGAACCGATACAAATAAAGATGCTATAGGTAAAAATTTTTGTGATTTTTTTTACCAAGTACCAAAAGCAAATGATAAAAATTATATTAAAAGAATTTCATTAATTTGTAAAAAAAATAAAATTGATTTAGTTTTACCAACTTCAGATGAAGAAGCGTACACTTTATCTAAAAATAGAAAATTTATTGAAAATAGTAAAACTAAATTAGCTTGTACTGATTTTGATACAATTAAAATTTTTAATTGTAAAAAGGCAACTTATAAAAAATTAAAGCAATTTAATATCCCAACACCTGAATATGTGATAATCAAAAAACCATCTCTACTAGATCTTGAAATTGATAAAATGTTAAAAAAATATAAAGAAATTGTGATTAAACCGGCAATCTCGCGTGGTGGAAGAAATGTTTTTATTGTTTCCAGTAAAACTAAAGGATTTAAAATTTATGATGATAGAAGAGAAATAAAAACTGATCTAAATAATTTCAAAAAAAATTTTAAAAGAAATTTAAAAAAAAATTACCCATTAATTATTATGAACAAACTTAAAGAACCTGTCTATGATTTAGATATTCTGGCTTGGAAAGGAATACCTTTAAGAATAATTCCTAGAAAAAGATTTAATTCGGCAGTTCCTAATGATGGACATATAATTGTAAATGATCAAAATTTAATAAATCTAGGAAAAAAAATAATATCTAAATTTAAACTATCTTGGCTTTATGATTGTGACATTATGTATGATAAAAAAAATAAACCACAAATATTAGAGATAAATCCTAGACCAAGCGGTAGTGTAATTGTTTCTATTTGTGCTGGGGTGCCATTAATTAGAGATTTAATATTTTTAACCAAAGGTTTAAAAATAAAAAAAGTAAAATTACCTTTTAATAAAAGAATTGTCCCCTATAAAAACACACACCAAATAAATTAAATGAAACTAGAATTAGTGATTTTAGGAAAAACTAATACTTCTCAAACTACTACTTTATCAAAATTTGAGGATATTGATTTTTCTTAGATCAATTAGAAAAATATTTAAAAAAAATTTTCTAGAGATAAATTTATCAAGCTTTAAATTTCTTTATTGTTATGAGTTATAAAATCAAATCTTTCAAAAATTTCGAAAAAAAAGATTGGAATAAGCTGGTTTTTACTATGGTTGGTAATCAACATCATTTTACATGGAATAGAATAAAATATTTTGAAACACTTCCTAACATTATTAACTTATCATTTGCAGTTTTTGAGGGTAAAAAATGTCTTGCTCTAGTAGTACTTGGTCAGAGCAAGATTAAAAATAAAAAGATATTTTCTTTTAACAAAGATTTTTGTCCTGAGCCTATAGTCAATCATGAATTAACAATAAATGAAAAAAAAAAATTAAAAAATAACTTAAGAACAATTATCGAAAATATTGCTAAAGAAAAAAATGTTAAATTATACAACTTAAGAACCCATCCTGTTATATTTGAAAAAAATGTAGTTAAAATTTCTTCACAAGATCAATTTTTTCAGATTAAATGGGCTAAAAATTTTTTTGTTCATAATACTATTATTTTAAATTTAGGTATGAAAGAAAGTGAAATTTGGAACAATTTCAGCAAGTCACATAAAAAAAATATTAAAAGAATTTTATCAAAAGGATTAAAATTCAATGTTGTTAATAGCAAAGCTAGTAAGGCAGAAATAGATGGTAAATTTCAAAATTTTAAAAAGGCGCACTATTTAAACTGGAATAAGCAAACTAGACCCAATGAAAATTGGGAAAGTATGAAAAATTCAATAATAGACGGTGAGGCAATTTTATTCTCAATAACGCATGCTCAAAAAGATGTATCTTTCTTACTTTGTGGAATTCATAAAAAATTTTGTTTTGGATGGTCTCAGGCAAACTTTAAAGAATATGAAAAAGAGTATATGCCAAGACATTTTTTAGAATGGTCGGTAATTAAATATCTAAAAAAAAATGGTTTTTTGCTTTATGAAATTGGTGAGAGATATTATGGCTATGATAACTTTTCTGCACCAGAAAAATTTTTTTCCATTTCCGATTTTAAAGAGAAATTTGGAGGAAGTTTTTTTCCAAAAGTAAATTTTGTTTCAGTAATTAAATAATTTAAATGAAAAATAAAAAAACACTTCTTGTTTTATCTGCTTTACAGCATGATACAAAAAAATTTAAAGATCTTTATTTTCTAGGACATTGGTGCTTTGTTCTTGAAAAATATGGTAAATTAAAAAAAAAAAATTTTAAAATTCAAAAACACCATTGGACTTCACTATCAAAATTAAAAAAAGATGCCATTAAATTAGAAAAATATTATGAAACAATCCTTTCACAATTAGCACCTAATTTAAACAAATTTAACAAAACAAATTATAATCAAAATTACTGGAGGGTAGTAATTGGTCCTTGGTTATATTTTTATTTAATTTCAATGTATGATAGGTGGGAAACGATTAAAAGTTTAAAAAAAATCAAACAGTTTACAATTCCTTCATTTACTTTTGAAAAAAATATATTTGAGAATTACGATACTATGAGCTATTGGAATAAAGCTTCCCAGTCAGATAGTTGGAATAACGCAAATTTTTTAAGAATTATTAAATATAAAAATCAAGGTATGAGATTTGAAAAAAATCTAATTAAAGTGAAAAAAATTCCTTCAAAAAGTTTAAATCAAGAAAATAAAAATTATTTTTTTTCAATTCTCAAAAAAATATTGTTCCAAATTGACAGAGTATTTTCAAAAATTTCTTTTATTTTCAATCAAGTTTATATTGAACCTTTTTATTTTTCTAAAATTGATATGATTTACTTTTATTTGAAATGTGGTCAATTTCCTAGTTTTCAATATAAAACTTTTGAGTATTCAATAAAATCGAAAATAAAAATTGATTATCTTAAAAGAGAAAAAATTTTTTATAATAAAAAAATCCATGATAATAAAAAAAACTTTAATAATTTTTTTAATAGTTGCTTAGTTACTGATTTTCCAATTGCTTTTTTAGAAAGCTATAGATATTTAGATAATTTAAATTCATCAATTTATAAAATTAAAAAAAAATTTATCTTTTCGTCTATTTCTCAAATTTTTAATGAAAGATACAAAATATGGTTGGCTAAAATGATAGATATGGGTTCGAAACACTTCATTGTAGGTCATGGGGGAGGATTGCCAGTTATTTATAATAATAATCTTTTTAGACATGAATTAAAAATTTCTAAAAAGTATATATCTTGGCATAAACCTTTCGATAAAAAACATCATAGAATGACACCTCCATTAGTTAAAAAATGGAACAATACATATGAAAATTTTAATAATAATCCAAAAAATTGCCTGATTTTAAGCTGCGACACTCTGCGATATCCTGTTAAAATTCAAGGTTATCCCTACGTAGAACAGTATAAAATTTGGCTTAGAGATATTGAAATTATAATTTCAAAATTAGACAAAAAAATAAGGAATAAAATTGTTTATAGATGCTCAGCAACTGATGTTGGCTTTCAAACAGACCAGATTTTGAAAAAAAAGTTTAATTATATAAATGTAAGTAATATTAAATCAAAATCTTTAAAAGATGAGTTGAAAACAACAAAAATTTCAATAATTACCTATCCTGAAACTGTTATACCAGAATGTCTTTTGAGTGAAAAACCTATGATAATTACTCTGTCTCCAAAGATTTATCAATTTATGCCTCATGTAAAAAAAATGATAAATGAAATGAAAAAAAACAAAATATTTTTTGATAATTCATATGACGCAAGTAAGTTTATAAACAAAATATGGAAAGACCCTGACATATGGTGGAAAAATAAAAAAACAATTAGAGCTATAAGTAGATTAAAGGAATTTACTTTTGAAAATAAAAAGAACTGGATTTCAGATTGGAAAAATTTTATTCAAAACCATAAATGAAAATAGCAATTATTGGTACAACCCCTATTATGGTAATTAAAGCTCTTTTGCTTTCAAAGTTTCATGATGTTACAGTTTTTGAAGCTTCAAGTAAATTTGGTGGAGCATGGAGTTTCAATAAATATAAGAATGTGGAGTATCCTGAAAAAACAAATATTATTGTTCCTGATAATAAGTCCGAAGAAAAATATATTGTTAAAATGAAAAAGTATTTAAGCTCAAAATTCAATTTAAAGATTAAAAAGAATAAAAAAAGATATTATAATATTACTCTTTATAAGCCAAACAAAGTTTTTATATTTGATATAAAAAAACTCTTTATTCTTTTGAGGAGATCAAAAAAAATTATAGTAAAAAAACTATTTGTAAAATCATTAAAAGTGCAAAATCAAAAAGTAACAATTAATTCAAAATATTTATTTGACAAAGTTTATATTCCTTATTTTATTAATTTAGATAAAGTGCTTGTCAATAATAAAAAATTTAATTTTCCATTTAAGAAAATAGAAAATAAACACTTACACTTCATTACAAAAAAAAAATTTTCCGAAGAATTTTATTATTGGGAAAATTATAATGAATATTTAGATAGAGCCCAGCTATTGAAATATGGAAATTATTACTTTTTTAGTGCAAGGATAAGAAAAAACTTCAAACATCTAAGTGTTGGAAAAATATTTAAACTTTCAAACTTTAAAATTCAAGCTAATAAGGTTTATAATTTGCGATTAATCAGCTACAATCATCATTTTAGAGATAAGTCACAAATTGTAAATCTTAAGAATATTGAAAAATTTAAAGAAATAAAGTTAATAGATACAAGACAGTTCGTAGGTGCTTTCAAAAAATTAAAATTAATTTAAGATGAATCCAAAAAAAAAAATATTAAGTCTTTATCAAAAAGGTTTTAAAAATATCGGCCAAACCTATCAGAGACAATATCCTAATGAGGAATTTTGCAGATTTATGGGAAGAAATTTTTTTCATATAAATAAAAACAAAAGGGAAAAATTAAAATTTTTAGAAGTTGGAGTTGGAAGTGGTGCTAATTTGAGTCTTATATGTAATGAAAAATTCAACGCATCAGGTATTGATATCTCTAAAGACTCAATCAAAATAACAAAAAATCTGTTTAGAAAAAAAAATTTTAAAGCAAATTTAAAAGTAGGAGACATGACAAATATCCCCTATGAGTCAAACAAATTTGACTGTGTTTTCGATGTTTTCTCTTCATGTTTGTTAGTAAGAAAAGATGGTGAAATTTTTTTAAAAGAAGTGAATAGGGTGCTTAAAAAAGGTGGAAAATTTTTTTCATATTTTCCATCAAAAAAATCAAAAATGTTTAAATCAAAGAACAAGAAAATGTATGATGAAGATACAATTTTTAAATTAAAAGACAAAATATCAGTTTACAAAATTGATAATGCCCCAATGCGATTTTTAGGTAAGAAACAGTATATAAAAATGCTTAAAAAAAATAATCTTTCAACTTTTTATTCAGAGGAATTAACTAAAACATATTTTAATGGTAAAGATCAATTCACTTTTGTAATTATAGAGTCTATAAAAAATTAATCATAGGAAAAATTTAATCTTTTTATGAAAAAATCACTACAAGTATCTGTTATAGTTCCATCCTACAACTCTCAGAATTACATAGGGAGATGTTTAAGATCTTTGCTTAATCAAGCCTTTGATCAAGATCAATACGAGATCATAGTTATTAATGACGGTAGTAAAGATAAAACTAAAGAAGCATTAAAAACTTTTTTGGGAGATATTGTTTATTTAGAAAACAAAAAAAATAAAGGTTTACCCGCAAGTTTAAACAAAGCGATTAAAAATTCCAGAGGTCAATATATTGTTAGAGTAGACTCTGACGATTGGGTTCATCCACAATTTATAAATATTCTATATCATCACTTAAATTTAAATTCTAAAATTGATGCCGCCGCATGTGATTATCATCTTGTTGATAATAAACAAAAAATTTTATCTTATAATAATTGTGAAAAAAAACCGATTGGCTGTGGAATCATGTTTGAAGCTATAAATCTTATAGACATTGGACTGTATGATAAAAAGTTTTTAGCAAGAGAGGAAGAAGATTTAATTCATAGATATAAAAAAAAGTATACAGTAACTAGAGTTCCAATACCATTATACAGATATAGAAAACATAATAGTAATTTGACTAAAAATAAAGACTTAATGAAAAAATATTTAAATAAGATTAAGACAAAACACAAAAAAATTAAATAATGTTTTTTAAAAAAATAATAAAAAAAAAAAATCCTTTCATCATTGCTGAAATAGGAGTTAATCACGAATGTTCTATTAAGAAAGCAAAAAAACTAATTGATCTTGCAGTAGAAGGTGGTGCTCACGCTGCCAAATTTCAAACATATAAAGCTGAAAAACTGGCATCAAGGAACAGCCCAGCTTATTGGAATACAAAAGAAGAAAAAACTCTGAGTCAATATAAATTGTTTAAAAAATTTGATAAATTTGATCTTCCTAATTATAAAACTTTATATCGTTACTGTAAAAAAAAAAAAATTGAGTTTGCATCAACACCTTTTGACGAAGATGCTGTAAATTTTTTAAATCCTTTTCTCAAATTTTTTAAAATAGCTTCTGCAGATATAAACAACCTTCCGTTACTTGAAGCAATAGGAAAAAAGAAAAAACCAGTTTTAATTAGTACTGGCGCTTCATTTATTAAAGAAGTGAAATTTGCTGAAAATTATTTGAGGAAACATGGTTGTCCAGAGGTAGTGATAATGCACTGTATACTTAACTATCCAACAATAGATAAAAATGCAAATTTGAATATGATAAAAGACATTAAAAAAATATTTCCTCGGAACATAATCGGATATTCAGACCACACTGCCCCAGATAATAATATGCTCAACTTAACTGTAGCATTTCTTTTAGGAGCTCAAATAATAGAAAAGCATTTTACAGACGATAAGAAAAAAAAAGGTAATGATCACTATCATTCAATGAATAAAAAAGATTTACAGAATTTTTTTCTTAACATTAAAAGAATTAAGAGCATTCAAGGTAGTAGCAAAAAAAAACCAATTAAGTCAGAGTTTTTGTCTAGAAAAAATGCAAGACGGAGTATAGTGTTAAAAAAAAATTTAAGAAAAGGATGTATAATAGAACCTAAGATGTTAATAACAAAAAGACCTGGCACAGGCATCACACCAGATAATTGGAAAAAAGTAATTGGTAAAAAACTTAATAAGAATTTGTTAGAAGATCATATTTTAAAATGGAGAGATTTAAAATAATGAGTGAAAATAGGGAACTAAAAAAAATAATAGCAGAAAATAATAAAGTTTTAAAAGGATCGGCATATTTATCAAGAAAGTCAGTCAAGAAAATAGATCGTGAGATCTTTATGTATGAAAATATGAGTCAAAATTTATCATTTAAAGAAGCTAAAAAAAATGAAAAGGGTTGCCACAAAACTTTATTAAATAATTTTAAAGAAAGATATAAGAGCTATAGAAGAGATTGGAATTTACAACCTCAAAAATGCATTGATAAAAAGTTATTAGGCGAAGAACTAACTAAAAAAAACATCAGGCCTCTATGTGTTGACATTGAAGTAGCTGCAATATGTGATTTAGCGTGTCCTTTCTGCTATAGAGAATTTATTGTTACCCCAGATAAAATTATTGATGATAAGCTTTGTTATAGTTTAATAGATCAGGCAGCTGATTTAAAAGTTCCTAGTATGAAATTTAATTGGAGGGGGGAACCTCTACTAAATCCAAAAATTTATGACTATATAAGATATGCCAAAAAAAAAGGCATTTTAGAAACAATCATAAATACAAATGCTACAAATCTTACAGAAAAAAATTCCAGAAAACTAATAGAGGCTGGTTTAGATTTAGTAATTTATTCATTTGATGGAGGTTCGAAAAAAACATATGAAAAAATGAGACCTGGAAGATTTAAAGAAAACTCATTTGATAAAGTTTATAGCAATATTAAAAATTTTAAAAAAATTAAAGATGAATTAAGATTGAAGCTACCATATACAAAAATACAAATGATTTTAACGAAAGAAACCTCGCATGAAATAGATAGTTTTTTTGATTTATTTAACGAGTATGTCGATGATGTAAGTGTTAATCAATATTCAGAAAGAGGAGGAGAAATATCAGATTTAAATGATGCTGATCAAATAGTTTATTCAAACCTTGTTAAAAAATATAACCTCCCTCAAGGGACACCCTATATGAAAAATGTGAACGGGAAGCTTAGTGTTTCTAAAGGAAGAGAAGCGTGTAAACAACCATATCAAAGATTACTAGTGACTTATGAGGGGAAAGTAGCGATGTGTTGCTATGATTGGGGTGCTAATCACACAATAGGTTATTCTGATGAAAAAGCATTTAATAATAGTGCTGACTATGAACAAATTGAAGAAAATGTAAAAAATAAAAAAAAAGGATTTGAACTTTTAAAAGATATTAAACCCGGAACAAAATGGAACACACCAGAAAAAAAAGTTGAAACTTTAAAAAGTATTTGGGTAGGTAAAGAAATAGATAAGGTTAGAAAACAGCACTGCGAAGGAAAAGGCGACAACGTAGCAATATGTAAAAAGTGCACATTTAAAGACGTATATAAATGGTCTTAATAAAAAAAATTGTTTTTATAAAATTAAAACTTACAATAAACGATTTAATACATTAATATAATAAATATGAAAGCTTATTTAAAAGTACAAAAAGATAGAAAAAGATATCATATAAATCCTTTTAAAAACACAGTCCACAGATCATCTTTATTAGCTCCCTCTATGGCGAAAGCAGATACTTGGATTACGTTTGTAAATCATTTTTTGATTAAAAGAAATTATAAATCAGTAGCATTAAAGATAACAGCTGTAGATAAAAATGGGAAGTTACTAGATAGTCAAACAGTGGAAATTAATGAGCCAAAGGTTTATTCTATAAATTTAGATGAAATGTTTTCCTCTGTAAAAGCAATAAATTATCTTGTCGAGTTTTATTCTGACAAAAATTTATTTGTTCCTTTTCCGGCTGTTATTGTTTCACATAACGGTAGGGATTTCTGTAATGTTGTTCATTCATTTAATAGAATTCTAAACGATGTTTTCGAAAATGATAATATTAATAACGAGAACGTAGCAGAGTCATCAATAGATGTAATAAATAATAAAAAGTTTGATACTTTTTTTAATCTTGCCTCCGGGATGACCAAAGTTAGCGGAGATTTAAACGTAGTTTATGAAAAGAACCGAAAAAAATTTAAGAAAAAAATTAAGATTTCAATTCCAAGGCTTAGTTTCAAATCATTTTATTTATCCAAAATATTACCTGAACATACAGTAGGTGGTACAATAAAAATTAACCAGCCAAAGCCCGAGTTGTTTTTTGGGCGGATGTTAGCAGGAAGAGTGAACAAAAAAACCAAGGCATTTAGTTCAAATCATTCTTTTTATGATAGTTCAAAAACTAAAGAATATTTTAATTCGTCCGAAAGCTTTAGAACTTATCCATTTTTTAAAAAATTTTTAAATAAAATCATATTTTATCCAATTATGAGCAAAAGCAATCTAAATATTTATATAAAATTTAAAAATAAAAATAATATATTAAATTCAAAAGCTTTCAAATTCAAAACCAACTCTAAAACTCCATTGGAGATAAATATAAGTGAAATAGCTTCGGAACTTAAATTAAAAGATATAACCGCATTTAGTGTTATAGCTAAAAGTACAAACGGAAAGATTCCTACTAGAGTTAATCATCAGTTGGTTTATGGAGGTAACAAAAAGGTGCAAGCTTTAGATTGCTCTATAAACGTTTCATTAACGAATGATACTATTTTTACTCCTTCTTACAAAAAAAGTTTTGTCTGGGGGGCTGCATTAAGAAAAAAAAATTACAATTCTAATATTGGTTTTTGTTTTAAAAAAAATATTGGAAAAGATGAAAAGGTTGAAGTTGATTTTTACGATGAGAGTGGAAAAATAAAATCCAAAAACTTTTATCTTCAACCCTCTACATCAGAAATAATTAATGTTGAAAAATTATTTGGATGTAATAATAAAAATCAATATTTATGGTATGTTGCAAAATCAGATAGGGCTGATCTTAACGCTTATTCTGTTCACAAAAATAAAGTATCTAATAATTCTTCAGGTGAGCATAATTTTTAAATTTTGTATTGTTAATTATCAGTCATAAGTTCTCATAATAATAAATATTTCTTAAAAACATGAGTAAAATTAAGTTTATTACTGAAATAGCATCTACACATAACGGTAATTTAAAAATAGTTAATTTTTTAATAAATAAACATTTAAAATCTTCATCAAATTTTATTAAATTACAAATATTTAAAGCTGACCAATTAATAGATAAGTCAGATACCAATTTTAAAAAATTTCAAAAAATACAAATTAAATATCAAGACTGGGAGAAAATTTTACAAAAATATCATAAAAAAACTAAAATAATTTTAGAACCATTTGATTTTAAGAGTTATAATTTCTGTAAAAAACATAAAAAAAAAATATACCTTAAAATATCTACATCTGAGTCAGATAATTTAACGTTAATTGAAGATGCATTAAAAAATTTTAAAAAAGTTTTTATTAATATCTCAGGATATGAAAAAAAATATATAGATTTTTTAATTAAAAAATTTTTAAATAGATATACAAAAAAAAAAATTATATTTTTATATGGATTTCAAGGATTCCCATCAAAGCCAGATGATTTAAGGTTTAATTTATTCGATTTTTTTAAAAAAAAAAAAATTGAATACGGATATTCAGACCATTCTTTGTATGGACTTTCTTCTGATTTAATAGGTGTTTTACCAACAATATTGGACAAGAAAATTACATATTTTGAAAAACACGTATGTAAAAACTTATCAACTAAACCTCTCGATTTTATATCATCTGTAGAATTTGAAGATTTAGAAAAACTAATAAGAGCAATAAAAATATCAGAAAATTTGGATAAAAAGATTAAATCTATCAAATATTCAAATTCAGAAAAAAAATATTCTTTAGATATGCATAAATTCGCGTTTAGCAAAAGAAATGCGAAAAAAAAAGAAACAATTAAAATCGATGATTTAATTTTTTTAAGAACTGCCAAAAAAAATGGACTTAGAAGACAAAATTTTTTTAATAAAAAAAAGACATTAAAAAAAGATATTAAAGCTAATACGTTTTTGACAAAAAAGTTTTTTAAATAAAAAAGTTTAAAATGAAAAAAATCGCGGTTTTTGTTACCGCAAGATTAAAATCAAAAAGACTTAAAAATAAAGCTCTAGCACGTATCGGAAAAAAAAGTAGTATAGAATGGTGCTTAGAAAATTCTAATAAAATAAAAAATATAAGTAAAGTTT